>VSSQ01000274.1_pt1 | contig 51497 bp, 37 predicted proteins | sample 4763081 | NCBI WGS metagenome assembly VSSQ01 (sample SAMN12137344, study PRJNA551015) | bioreactor metagenome | isolation source: SDC9 anaerobic chlorinated ethene degrading culture | place: USA: Knoxville, Tennesee | collected 2015-01-01
TACCATCTAATCTTCTTTTTGAGGTGCAAAGGTAGAGAAATTTTACCAAAAGATGAAGTATATTGCCTTAAGCTGTTAATAAATAAGAGATAAAAATGAAATTAACAAAGACTCATCTTATGCAACTTAATATTAGGTACCCCAACCTTCACGGTCCAGGTTGCGGTAATGTATGGCCTCCGCCAGATGAGGTGTTTCAATTTTTTCTGCACCGTCCAGGTCGGCTATGGTTCGCGAAACTTTCAGGATACGATCATAAGCCCGTGCAGACAGGCTCAGGCGGGTCATTGCCTGTTTTAATAACTGCATTCCGGCAGCATCGGGTATGGCATATTGATGGAGTTGTTTGGTTTCCATCTGTGCATTACAGTATATCCCAGGATCTGCTTTAAAACGTTCTTCCTGTATCGCCCTGGCTTTTATAACCCTTTCGCGTACATGGGCACTAGGTTCTGAAGGAGTCTGTATTGATATCTTTTCAAAAGGAACGGGCACAATCTCAATCTGTATATCGATGCGATCCAGAAGTGGTCCGGATATCTTGTTCATATACTTTTGTACTGCGCCAGGGGGACAAAGACAGGGGCGTTCTGGATGGTTGTAATAGCCGCAAGGGCAGGGATTCATCGAGGCAACAAGCATAAAACTGGCAGGATAGTTCACAGAGAATTTTGCTCTCGATATGTTAATATACCTGTCTTCCAGTGGCTGCCTCATCACTTCAAGAACACTTCTGTTAAATTCCGGCAGTTCATCCAGGAACAATATTCCATTGGTGGCTAAGCTGATTTCGCCTGGCTGGGGATAGGCTCCGCCCCCAACCATGGCTACATGTGAGATGGAATGATGAGGTGAACGGAACGGACGTTGTGTCATTAGGGAGGTTCCCCCACCAAGTTTTCCTGCAACGGAGTGTATCTTGGTTGTTTCCAGCGACTCATTCAGTGTAAAAGGGGGTAATATGGATGGCAAGCGCTTTGCCAACATTGACTTTCCGCTTCCGGGAGCACCTATCATGATGGCATTATGTCCGCCGGCAGCCGCTACCTCCAGGGCACGCTTTACGTTTTCCTGCCCTCTTACATCAGAAAAATCAAATATAAAGGCTTCCTGATGGGCATAAAACTCTTCGCGGGTATTTACTTGAGTTGCTTCCAGTGTTCGTTTACCATCTATAAACTCAATTACCTCTTTGATATTTTCTACACCGTAAACAGCCAGATTGTTTACAACAGCTGCTTCGCGCACATTTTGTTTCGGAAGTATAAATCCCTTGAATCCTTCTTCTCTGGCCTTAATGGCGATGGGTAATACTCCTTTGATAGGCATCAGACTCCCATCGAGGGATAGTTCTCCCATCATCAGGTATTTATCAAGTCTAGAGCCATCTACCTGTCCGGCTGCCGCCAATATGGCTAAAGCCAACGGTAAATCATAGGCGGAACCCTCTTTCCGGATGTCGGCAGGAGCCATATTGACTACTACACGGTTTCCGGGGAATTTATATCCGTTTACCTGAAGAGCGGAGATGATACGTTCGTGACTTTCCCTTACGGCCACATCGGGTAATCCAACAAGGAAAAAACTTACACCTTTGGTGCAATTTACTTCAATAGTAACGATGGTGGCAGATATACCCTGTACTGCGGCAGCGAATGATTTTACTAGCATTAGGTTTTGGTTTAACAATTTGGGAGCGAGATTCTATTTCTTTAAGATCTGCTCCAGTACTTTTTTAACTTCTAGTCCGTTGTCTGTTTTTAATATTATTTTTCCTTCGTTGTCTATTAAGAAACAACGTGGTAACGCATTTACATTGTATAGTTCCAACATACTGGTACCTTGTCCGGCCGAGTCTGTAACCAGATTCCACTTAATAGTGTCTGTCTCAAGCACCTTTTTTACAGCCGCCTGATCTGTATCCAGACTTATCAATAACATATCAACCTTTTCGGCCGGAAACTCACGTTTTATCTCATCCAGGTATAGATTGTCTGCCTGACACATTTCGCACCATGGGGCCGTGAAACTTAAAAGCAGGTATTTATTTGAGAACGAATCCAGGCTTACAGGTTGGTTGTAAATATTTACGAGATCAAACCCGGGAGCCTCTGCTCCGATGGCAGTACGTTTAGCTCTTGCAACAAACGATTCCAACTCTTTAAATAAGAAAAAATCCTTTAACGATGAATCAAGAAGAGGGATAAATTCTTCCAATAACCGTGTATCGTCCGAATCTCTGAAAAACCGGTACATTAATATGACGGAGGCCTTTTCGGCCGGATTTTTTCGTATAAAGGATTCTGCCTTTTCCTGTAACTGATGATCAATATTGATCAGTTTGGTAGTGGTGGTGGATTCATCAGTCAGGAGCGAGTCTGATGGCATATGGAGCTTTTCAATCAACTGCGCCCGTTCCTTTAAAAGTGTCGTATGATTTTTATAAAAGGCCGATAACTTTTCATTGGTTTCTCCTCCCTTTATCTCTATTAATTCGGGCACACTTATATCTCCGGAAAGGGTCACTTTTTCTCCGTCTTCCGGATATACGGTCAACCATACTGATTTATTTTCGAAATATAAAGTTACACTCAGATAATCTGCTTGCTCTTGCTTAATTTCAAAACGACCGTTTTTTTGACAGGTAATTGTATCAGTTAATTTTTTATCTGAACCTTCAAATACAGCATAAATTGTCTGATTCTTCAAATTGGAAAGATTGCCTTCCAACTGAAAAACAGATTTCTTCCCACATGAAACCATACCTAACAGTGCTAATAGCACTACAACGATTCTATTTATCATCTTTAGCTGTTCAAATTCACATAAATTCTTTGGGGTAAAGATATGAAAATAAATAAAATAAAACTATAAATATGCTAATTTTAATAGAGTCGTTTCCAAACAGTTGTGTTGAATCTGCAAATAATACAGTTAGAGCTAAAGAAAAAGCAAAAAGAAAAGGGATGCCTAAAAGGCATCCCTTATATGTAATGTTTTGATTAAAAGAACAACTTTTAAGATTAATTGCTTATCTTTTGTTATTCTGATGCAAATATAAAAACAATAATTCGATTATCTGCAATGATTTCCGACAAAAACAACTTATGTGTTATACAACATATAGGTCGGTCCATTTTATTGTTCTTTTAATTAATCATAGTCTGTGTATCATAGTTAAACATATCAATTTGCTAAATTAAAAAATAGAATTGATATCCTAGAATCATAGTTGTATTATATTTTAGCATTAGAAGGGGAAAAGAAAAAGGATGCCTTTGGGGCATCCTTTCAGAGTAATGTTTTGGTTAGCCAGAACAACATTTAAGATTAATTGCTTATCCCTTGTTGTTCTGATGCAAATATAAAAACAATAATTTGATTATCTGCAATGTTTTCCAACAAAAACAACCAATATGTTATACAACACATTGATTAACTCGTTTTATTGTTCTTTTAATTATCAATTGTTGTTATTTTATGGTTAAACATATCAATAAGCAAAATTAAAAAATGGAATTCTTATACTTCAATCATAATATTATATCTGTGCATTAAAAAGGGAAGAGAAAAAAAAGGATGCCTTTTGGGCATCCTTTTAGAGTAAAGCTTTAGTTAAACAAAACAACATTTAAGATTAATTGTTTATCCCTTGTTGTTCTGATGCAAATATAAAAACAATAATTTGATTATCTACAATGTTTTCCGATAAAAGCAATCAATATGCTATACAACATATTGATTAATGCTTTTATTGTTTCTTTAATTATTTATAGTTGTAATGTTATGGTTAAACATTTGAATTAGCAAAATTAAAGAATGGAATTCATATATTAGAATCATAGGTTATATTACATCTTAGCATTAAAAAGGGAAAAGAAAAAAAGGATGCCATTTGGGCATCCTTTCAGAATAAAGCTTTAGTTAAAAAACAACATTTAAGATTAATTGCTTATCCCTTGTTGTTCTGATGCAAATATAAAAACAATAATTTGATTATCTACAATGTTTTCCGATAAAAGCAATCAATATGCTATATAACATATAAATCAAGTATATATAGTGTTCTTTTTAGTCTGACAATACTATTTGCATAAATATACAACGCCAAATTATCTTTGAATCCTTATTCCTCGCTATTTATATACAAAGAGCAGCTTCTTTCTATGCGAATAATTAGTCGTTAGATCATGGTTCAACGATTAAATCCTTTAATTCAATATTATACTTAAAGATGGTATCTATACTCCATTATTTAAAAGTTGGAATAAAGTTTGTAGATCTTTCTGTGATAGGGCAATAAAAGGATTATTCTGAGACATAATGAAACGAACAGGGCCACCGATAGTATTAGATTCAAAGGACAATGCTAGAATTATACCAAGATAATTTATTGTTTCTATATTTTGAAATTAGGCGATAATATTGTTGCAGATAGTTTTCATATTGTCTAATTGAATATCCATATAATATAGATATTCTATATATAGAACCAACATTATTAAGGAGACTGATGAAATAAGATGAAAGAGATTTACATACTTAATTCGTACTTAATTACATCAATTTATTATTGATATCACTAATATATTATATCAGTTTTGGATTTTTTGAAAATCTGAGAATTTATAGGTTATCTGATAAAGATTCGAAAAAAATTGTATTTTTGTCCCAAAGAGAGAGCCGGAAATGGGAGAAATGAACACAGAGATTTTATTGAAGCAGATTGCAGCAGGTGATAATGATGCGTTCAGATTGTTTTATGACCGTTATTATTTGCAGGTCTATCGGTTTGCTTCTTACTTTGTGGAGTCTTCGCTGTTGATAGAGGAAATTGTTTCGGATGTATTTTGTATTATCTGGCAACGACGGGAAAAACTATCTCAAATTGAATACTTTGAAAGGTATCTGTATACCATCACCAAAAATAAAGCCTTTTATTATCTCCGCAACGAACAGAAAATTTCGTTTACTGAACTGGATCCGCTTGCGGGGATAATTACCGACGATCTGGATCCGGAATACCTGATGGTTGATAAGGAGTTTGCTGATTCGTTAAAGCAAGCTGTAGACGAATTGCCAGACAGATGCCGTATAATCTTTATGATGGCACGCGAAGAGGGGCTTAAGTATAAAGAGATTGCAGATATTTTATCCATATCCGAAAAAACTGTTAATGCTCAGATGGTGTTGGCTATAAAGAAGTTAACAAAACGCCTTGGAAATATTGTTCATTTTATATTGTAGTCTTTTCATTTTTTTATTAAAAAGTTTAGATCAGCTTAGATGTTTTTTTTTATTTGAGACTCTTTATATATGAGGGTTTCGTCAGAACCATTGTAAAAGGATATACATGAATACTAAAATAGATTTATGGGAGTGTATCGCTTCTGTGTTAGAAGGTGATTATACGGTTGATAAAAAACGGTTGGTAGATAACTGGCTGAAGGAGGATCCCAGAAATATACAGTTTTTTGAGAAGCTTAAGAGTACCTCATTTAATGAAACCACGGTACAGAAGGCTGCCGAGGCAAAAGAGCGTATTTATTGGCAAACACACGAAAAGATAAGTAAGATACAGTTAAAAAGAAAGCTGCGTCTGTGGCAATATGTTGCTGCTGCTTCTTTTGCTCTTTTACTGGCCATCGGCGGATTCTCTTTCTGGAGTGCACAATCAGTTGCTCCCATATATGTCGAGTCTAAAAGTCCGGCTGGAAGTACTTCACGTCTAACGCTTAGCGATGGAACAGTTGTGGTTCTAAATGCCGAGTCGTACATTCGTTACCCGTTGTCATTTAGCGGTCGGAACCGCAAAGTAACTTTAAACGGAGAGGCCTATTTTGAGGTTGCCAGGGATACCAGACATCCTTTCATTGTAGAAACGGACCAAATGAAACTAAATGTACTAGGTACTCACTTTAATATTAAGGCCTATGAGGATGACCGAGAAGTGGTAACCACTCTTATGGAAGGTTCAGTAAGTGTTGAATTTAAAAATGAAGACAATCGGTCTGTAAAAAAAGTGGTGTTAACGCCTGACCGGCAGGTCGTACTAGATAAAACGACCAGAAAAACAGTTGTTACCAGGGTGAAATCCGAACTTTATGCTTCGTGGAGAAATGGAGAGTGTTTCTTTGAAAACGAACGTTTTATCGATATTATAAAGATTTTGGGCAGGCAATACGGCGTTCAAATTTCGATTTTGTCGCCAACACTTGAAAACCAGTTGTATTCGGGCTTCTTCAGCAAACAAGAGGGCCTTTTCCATATCCTGAATTCGTTTAAGAAAATCAGAAATTTTGAGTATAACGAAACAGATGCAGGAATAGAAATATACGAGAGATACTAAATATTTGTTGAACCTTAAATCAGCGTAAGTAAATGAATTCTTCTTAAATAAAAAAGAATCAGGAAATGCGGGCACATTTCCCGATTCGGGATACAGTTTTCCAATTCTCAGATTTTCTAACTATAATTTAACAAAAATATGAAAAAATCTTTTACAAGAAGGTTTTACGGCTATTTTTTTACCTCAAAGAAAATACTAAGAACCATGAAATTAGTTACTCTTTTTATAATAATTTCTACTTTCTCAATGGCAGCTTCCAATGCATTCTCACAATCAAAGACATTGGACCTGAACATCGAAAACGGAACTATCAAGGAGGTTCTACTGGAGATAAAGAAGCAGACAAATGTTTCCTTTCTTTACAACAACAAAGAATTAAATGATAGTGAACGTGTAACATTAAATGTGCGCGATAACTCTGTTGATAATGTACTGAGTTTACTATTAAAAAAACAGAATTTGGTTTATTCTGTAGAGAACAATGTAATATTGATTTATAAACCGGAAACAGGCGCACGAGTTGCAGACAAGACTCTGCAGGCAAACCGTAGACTAGTTAAAGGTATTATTACCGACGAGAGGGGAGAGCCGATCGTTGGTGCTACCATTATGGAGAAGGGTACCACAAATGGGGTTATAACTGATATGAACGGTGTGTTTACTCTGCAAATTCCTGGTAACGGAGCGTTGTTACAGGTTACTTACATCGGTTATGTAACACAGGAGGTAACGGTGAAGAATCAGTCTGATGTTCGGATTGTTCTGAAGGAGGACCTGTTGGCATTGGATGAAGTAGTAGTGGTTGGTTATGGTACAATGCGGAAAAAAGATCTTACGGGTTCTATTATGCAGATTCGTCCTGATAACATTGCCAATGAAACACCCAAGACGGTACAGGATATACTAAGAGGTAGCCCGGGATTATCGGTTGGTTATGACGCTTCGGCCAAAGGAGGTGGGTCAATGATGTTGCGCGGGCAACGATCTGTTTATACAGATGGTGGACATAACAACCCGTTGCTAATTCTGGATGGAATGATTTTTTATGGAGAACTTTCTGAAATCAATCCGGATGATATCGCACAAATAGATATTCTAAAAGATGCTTCGGCAACAGCGATCTACGGTGCTCGTGCTGCAAGTGGGGTTATCATTATCGTAACTAAGAAAGGGAAAGAGGGTAAACCAGTTATTAATGTCACGACAAACATTGGATGGACCGAAAAAAGTACCTACCGCGAACGCTTTGGTACAGATGCTTATATGCAGCATCGCCAGGATTGGTTTACAAAGAATACCTACGGAGTAAATCCAGAAACGGGAGTATATGAGGCTTATCAAACGGGTGTTTATGAAAATCAGCCGGGGTATTTTATTCGTCCAGATCAATTGCCCTCGTCAGTGTCAATTGAAAACTGGCGGGCATATACCTCCAACTTGAGTGACGAGTCCGATTTAAGTATCTGGGGCAAACGAATGGGGCTTAAAGGGAATGCGCTTGACAATTATTTAGCCGGCAGAACGGTGGATTGGGCAAAGAAGAGTTTCAGAACGGGCTTTAATCAGGACTACAATGCCAGTGTAAGTGGTGCCAGCGAAAAGGTAAACTATTATCTTTCTATGGGGTATTTAAATAATGAAGGAGCTGTTATAAGCGATTCGTACCGAGCTGTGCGCGCAAACATGAAAATAGATGCAAAAGTGAACAAATGGTTCGAGATTGGGGCGAACGTGAACTTTCAGGATCGATCGGATGGCAATATAGATATGGATCTGGATCAATCGTTACGTAACAGTCCTTATGCAGATTATGCCGACGAAACCGGTAAGCCGGTTCAATATCCTTTGAGTTCTGATTTTAACCAAAGAGGGTATAATTATGACTTCCAGAAGCAATATCTGGAATTGGAAAAGGGATATACAGTTCTAAACAGCATCTTGAATGCCAAGGTGAAGCTGCCGTTTAATATTACATATACGTTCAATGCATCACCTCGTTATCAGTTCTTCTATGATCGTTATTTCATGTCGGCTTCCTTGCCCGATTCTAACCCTAAAGACAGGGGGGCAAACCGTGAACAGACAAAGGATTTCGACTGGTCGCTCAATAATACCATTACCTGGGAGAATACATTTAAAGAAAAGCATCGTACAATCCTGACTTTAGTACAGGAGGCAGAGGAGCGTAGTTCTTGGACCGATCGTATAGAGGCACGTAATATATTACCTTCCGATGCGCTTGGTTTCCATAATACAAAAAACGGTAGTAAAGAAAACAGTAGCTACTCAACTAGTGACTCCCGACAGACGGCTGATGCATTGCTGGCTCGCTTGTTTTATTCGTACGACAATCGGTATATGCTTACCACTTCGATCCGGAGGGATGGATATTCTGCGTTCGGGGCATCAAACCCCTATGCAACTTTTCCATCAGTGGCTTTGGCATGGTCGTTTGCCGACGAAAGTTTCTTTAAATGGAATCATATCATGAGTACAGGTAAACTTCGTGCATCTTATGGAAAGAACGGTAACCGATCATTGAGCAATCCATATGTGGCGCTGGCTAACCTTTATGAGGGTGCCGGTAAAATGCAGGGATATCTCAATCAGGCAGGAGAACTGGATCTGATTCGTTATTTGATGGCTGACCGTTTGGCTAACCCCAATTTGCAATGGGAGAAAACTGCTTCATGGAATTTTGGTCTCGATTTTGGATTCTTGAATGATCGTATTTCAGGTAATATTGAATATTACGACATGCGAACCCACGATATGATTATGAATCAGCGTCTGCCAAGCTTTACTGGGTTTACAAACATTACGACCAACTTGGGGCAAGTCGATAATCGTGGATTTGAAATATCATTAAAGACGCTTAATATCAAGAACCGTACATTTGAGTGGACTACTACTTTGGGCTTTTCATTCAACAAGAACGAGATCAAACATCTCTACTATGAAAATGAAAATGTGCTGGATCCTCAAGGGAATATTATTGGGACGAGAGAGATGAATGATATCTCCAATGGATGGTTTATTGGTGAACCTATCAGCTCCATATGGAATTACCGGGTTACTGGAATATGGCAAGCCAACGAGGTTGAAGAGGCTAAAAAGTATGGACAGGTTCCCGGAGATCCAAAGGTTGCCAATAATTATACCGCTGATGATGTTATCAAACCAGATGGAACGGTAGTACCTGTATACAATGATAAAGACAAGGAGTTTCTGGGACAGACTACTCCACCTATTCATTGGTCGATACGAAATGAATTTGTATTGTGGCAGAATCTGAGCATTTCGTTTAATATTTATTCGCGCATGGGTCATAAAAGCTTGTCTGGTAATTACCTAAATAACGACGACGACGGCGGACGTTTGAATTATGGTTTGCTGAATTTGCCAGCTAAAGAGTATTGGACCGTTACGAATCCTACAAATGAGTACGGACGTATTGAAGCAAAAGGGCCAACGGGAGCTGCCGGTGCAGAAAAGTTGTACGACCGGTCGTTTATCCGGCTTGATAATATTTCGGTGGGATATACGCTTCCGAAAAAGTGGACATCCAAACTAGATGTGGAGCGTGTAAAGGTGTATGGTAATGTTCGTAACGTTGCTGTATGGGCTAAAGATTGGGAATATGGTGATCCGGAAACTGGTGGATTAGCAACACGTATTTATTCTTTGGGATTGAATTTATCTTTTTAACCTCTAATTGTAACAGAAATGAAACTGATACCTCAGAAATTGAATCGAATATGCCTCGCTGTATGTATGGGCAGCGTAATATTGTTTGGCGGTTGTGTGGAGGATTTTTTAAAACCTGAACCGCTATCGTTTTACGAACCTACTGCTACTTTCAGTACGGAGTCAGGTTTGAAGTCGGCCATGGCGATATGTGACCGTCACCTTAAGTTGTATTGGGCAACTGATCATAACGAAATGCTTTCCATGGGGACTGAATACATCTTTTCCGAATTGATGGTTGCCAGTGCAACAGACAAGCGGAATATGTTATGCGACGTTGCCAACATGCTTACACCTACAAGCGAAACTTCACAACAGAATCTTGACAGAACCAATAGTATCTGGTATTTCTGGGAAGAAACATACAAAGGAATTATGTATGCCAATACCGTTATTCAGTTTGTGGATAAGGTTGAGAATTTGAATGATGCAACTAAAAATGCCTACAAAGGAAGAGCTTATTTTCATAGAGCCTTCCGCTACATGGCTTTGGTTTTTCAGTTTGGAGATGTACCTCTGGTAACGAAAGTGCTGGAAGTTCCCAAACAGAATTACCGCTGTACGAAGCGTGACGCCATTTTGGAAATGATTACGCGTGATATGGAATTTGCAGTGCAATGGGTTCCCGATCAAAGAAATATGGATCTCATAGGGATGGTAAACAAAGGAGCATGCCGTATGTTGCTTGCCAAATGTTATCTGGCAATGGGTGAATATGCCAAGGCTAAAGAGCAGACTGATATTCTGATTGATCAGTCTGGTTATTCTCTTATGCAAAATAACTTCGGAACATTTAATGATGGAGGTGAACCTCTTACCTGGAAAATTACTCGTAATGTGATATGGGACTTGCATCGTGCCGAAAATAAACTTATTTCGTCCAACAAGGAGGTGATTATGGGTATGCCTAACCGTGGATCGGATCAGGAATCGTTTGTAAAGATGCTTACAATGCGTATTTTGTATCCGATGTTTTTTGATGGTAGGGTAAAAGCCAGGGATGGTAAACAGGCTTTGCTGAACTTAAAGAGAAACCATACCGACTACAATCCTAAGTATGATTATATGCGGGCTTTTGGTCGTGGTATTGCAACCTTTCGCCCCACTTATTTTTATACAAACGCTTTGTGGAGTGTAAATGGAAATGTGGATAATGCTGACCTGCGTCATAATTCGGAAGTAGGAAACTGGGTGCGTATGGACTCTTTATATGTCAATAACAAGGCTTCATCCGAATTTGGGAAGAATGTAAAGCTGTATAATCCATCCAACGGAGCGCTTTTATGTAGTGATACCATCCGTCGCTGGTTCGATTTTCCTCATTACAAAATATATCTGGATGATCCCATGAATGAGGCAAATATTGGTGGATCCGATGGTAACAGAGGGGCAACCAACGGAGGTATTGCCGATTGGTATCTGTATCGTCTGGCTGAAGCTTATCTGCTTAGGGCAGAGGCCAAGTATTATATGAATGAGAACGATCTTACCATTAAGGATGATTTGAATGTTCTCAGACAACGTGCAAAATGTGCCGAATTATATACTGGAGCTGTTACCATCGGGGATATTATGAATGAGCGTGCTCGCGAGTTGTTCTGGGAAGAATGGCGTAACGTGGAGTTGACTCGTGTGTCGCTGTGTTTGGCGAGAAGTGGTAAACCCGACGAATGGGGAAACACATACAATCTTGCTAACTTTGATATGCAGAATGGTACTGATCCGGCTGGAGGAAGTTATTGGTATCAGCGTATTGTTCATTACAGCATGTACAATAAAGGAGCAGTTCAGATTGATGCTACCGGAAACAGTAATCCCAACTACACGATGGATAAGAAAAATATCTATTGGCCTATCCCGTACGCAGCTATTACAGCAAACAATAAAGGAAAGTTGAGTCAAAATTACGGTTACGAAGGTTACGACCCTGCAACACCTAAATGGGATAAATGGGAAGATGCTGTTGCAGATGAAGATAAGACGACAAATTGATCTGGTTATCTAATTCAAATGCAATGAGCCGGTATGATTCAATTGACCGGTTCATTGCAAATGAATAGAATAGTAAAAATAAATTTTTATATAGTAAATACGATTATAATGAAGAATAAAATAATATTTTTAGCCTTACTTCTTTTGTCTTTCAATTTGATGTTTGCCCAGAATAGTTTATTGTCCGATTTTCCCAAAGGGTATACACCGAAAGAGGTAGGAAATCGTTTGGCTCATCGTTTTGTTGTTGGAAAACATATGCTGCATGGAGGTAAATGGATCAGCTATCCGGAAACTTTTAACTGGAACGGGTCTCTCAAATATGCTGCGATAACTAAGGATAGGGAGCTGTTAAAACTTTTGAAAGATAAGTTTGAACCTTTGTTTACTACAGAAAAGGGTTTGTTGCCTCCGAAGAATCATGTAGATCTGAATATGTTTGGTAGTTTACCTCTCGAGCTTTACCGGATTACCAAGGATAAAAGATACCTGGATTTGGGTATTTCATATGCTGATACCCAGTGGCAGTTGCCCGAAACGGCTAAATCTGAAGAGAAAGAGTGGGCAGACAAAGGGTATACTTGGCAGACACGTATGTGGATAGATGACATGTATATGATTACCATTGTACAGACTCATGCATATAAGGTAACAGGAGATATGAAGTATCTGGATCGTGCGGCTAAGGAAATGGTCCTTTATCTGGAAGAGCTACAACGTACTAACGGCTTGTTTTATCATGCGCCGGATGTCCCCTTTTATTGGGGGCGCGGAAATGGTTGGATGGCAGCCGGAATGACAGAATTACTACGTTGTTTACCCAAAAATCACAAGGATAGATCTCGTATTATGCAGGGATATCAGACGATGATGGCTAGCCTCAAAAAATATCAAATGCCTAACGGCTTGTGGAATCAATTGATTGACGAACCGGATTGTTGGACAGAAACTTCCGGGTCTGCGATGTTTACCTTCGCCTTTATTACGGGGGTTAAACAAGGTTGGCTAGATACAAAGGAATATGCTCCGGTAGCCAGAAAGGCATGGATGGCTTTGGTGTCGTACATTAATGAGAATGGAGATGTAACAGAGATTTGTGTGGGTACAAATAAAAAGAACGATAAGCAGTACTATTACGATCGACCTCGTAAGGTTGGTGATTATCATGGGCAGGCTCCTTATCTATGGTGCACTGTTGCCTTATTGGAAAAATAGTGAAGCTGATTAAATGTTTTTTATAGATAAAAAAATACCCGGTCTACAAAGACCGGGTATTTTTGATTAGTTTATTTCCAGAAAGGATTTTGTACAAGGTTCGGATTCTTGTCCATTTCGGATTGTGGAACGGGGAACCAGTAGTGTTTCTTTTCAAATACCCGGTTCTGATATACCTTACGTGTAAAGAAGGCCTTGGGGTCTTTATCGTCGTCGCTAACTTTTTCGCCCATGAAGTTCATTCCATAGAATGGTCCGTTCAGGAATTTCTCGCCTTGTTTCCAACGACGGATATCAAAGTAACGGATGATATTCTCGCAATTCATCTCTACACGACGTTCGCGATGGATGGCTTCTCGCATGTCTGCCTGATTTGCAGGGACTGGGATCATACCTGCACCAGATCCGTATTGAGGAATACCTGCTCTTTCGCGAATTAGATTGAGATATTTAAGGATATCTGGATTACCTGGGTTAGCCTCGTTTAATGCTTCGGCATAATTTAGGTAAGCTTCACCCAAACGATACAGAATTCCGGGATAATAGGGGAATACACCGTTGCGGACTTCGTGATCCGGATGTATTGTTTTACGTAACAGATAGCCGTTTTGCGGTGCATCGTGAGTAGGACCTCCATCCCATTCGCCAATCATAAAGCGGGTTGTTCTATTTTCAGAACGGTACCATGCCCGGTTGTATAATACGGATATATAGAAGCGAGGCTCTCTGTGAGTGTACATATTGTAGGTACCTGTAAGGGTTACTTTGCCGTCTCCCTGCGACTCGATCCATTTAGTGTTGCGTATCTCCGGAGCTGTAGAGAATCCCTTTTCTTTGTAACCTGAGGCTTCATTGATAATAGGGCTTCCATCGGTATTGTATCCTACGATAGGAGGCAATCCGTTTTCCATAAAGAAGGCATCTACCAACGACTGGGTAATTCCATATCCCCCGTTACCTGCACAACCTCTGGGTGTGGCATGTCTGTTGAGTTCACTTACATTACAATCCGGACGGGCAAACAGTATTTCTTTGTTTCCTTCAGTGGTTTTCTTAAAGAACATATTCTGATAGGATTGGAAAGGATCAATACTTCCGTCGGCATTGTATTCGTAATACAGTCCGTGGCCTGCAGCATGGGCTGCATCTATTAACTCCTTGCAGGCATTGGCTGCCCTTACCCATTTCTGAGAATCGTAGGTGGTATTGAACAGTTCCACGCCTTTGTTGTTTACATGTCCTTTATAATCGGGGTTTCCATTTACAAGCGGACTTGCGGCAAAGAGTAACAGACGTGCACGTACAGCCAGACACATGATGGAGGTGGCACGGCCGAATTTTTTCTTATCGGAGTACGAAGCTGGCAGTTTCTTTGACAGGTCAAGCAATTCTTTGTCTATCCAGTTTACGATTTCATCGTACGGGGTTTGTCCGGCCATCAGCTCTTCGTTGCTACTTCCTCCGGAAAGAAGCTTGTCGGGGTTGAAAGGTACCGGTCCGTAAATCTCTACCAGTAATGTTTTATAGTAGGCAATCAGGAAACGGGCTTCATTCTTCATGTTTTCCACATCTGCTTCGGTTACCAGCTGGGCGGCATTGGGTTTAACATTTTCAATGAAAATAAGAGCAGTACGGATACGTTTAGGCAGCAAAGACCAGTAGCCGTGTCCGTCACCCGAATTAGGACTCCAGTTTCCGGTTTGTTTGGCAACGATGTTCCATCCGAATTTTTCCCAGCCAGTGGACGGAGCTACATCGTCTCCCAAGGGCCCTAATCCGTTTTGACCAAGACCGTATGCTCCACTCCAAAGAGGATCGGGTATACTGGAATAGCAACCTGCCAACCAGTCTTCTGTGCGGGTCTTGTCGTTAAATACCATTTCAAGCGTAAGCATATCGTCCGGTTGTTTATCCAGATAGTCTGAACAGGAGCTAAATGTACCAAGTACTAAGGCTACGAATAAATATTTTATAAGTTTCATACGTTGTATACTTTAATCGATTTAAAAATTAACTTCTAATCCAAAGGATGCCGATTTCATGATAGGGTACCGTAGTCCGTTTGATGTATCCAATTCGGGATCCCACAACTTAAATCCTGAGAACTGAAGCAGGTTGGAGCCGGTTACAAATAGGCGGGCACTCTGAATAAAGGCGGGCAGTAACTTCTTTTTGGAGAAGTTATATCCTAACTCCACGTTCTTTAACCGAAGCATGCTCATATCGTGCAGCCACCAGGTTGACTCCTGGGTGTTATTGGCATTTCTGGAGCTTGATAGGCGTGGCCAGAAGGCGTTTTGATCGGGGTTGTCAACAGTCCAATGATCCTGATAGTTGGATAGGATATTACCCATGGAGCCATCACCGCTTCCCGGTATAAAGTTACTTCCACCGATCAATCGATATGTTTTGGCATTACCCTGGAAGAAGAATCCGAAATCAAAGTTCTTGTATTGGAAGTTTAGTCCGAATCCATATACTATCTGCGGGTTCCAGGTTCCTCCGATAGCTGAACGGTCCAAGTCGTTGATAACACCGTCTTTGTTTACATCCTTGTACTTGATATCTCCCGGACGAACTTTGCTGAAGGTGTGTTCCGGAATACCCTCTATTAATTCACCATCAACAAAATCTGCATCAGTAAAGAGTCCATCGTCCTGTAAACCAAAGATTTGACCGATAGGATAGCCTGTGCTTGACCGGTTTGTTCCTAAAACTCCTAACGGTTCGTCTTGTTCTATTATCTTATTCTTTGCGTAGGTGAAGGTTCCACGGGCGGAGATCAGAAAGTCTTTGCTTACTTGTTTATTGGCTGTGAGTGACAGATCAATCCCCTGATTGGTCACAATACCGAAATTCTGGAAAGGAGTTTGCACAAATCCAGCCGATCCGGGCATAGTCTGACGTTGCAGGAAGATATTCTCGCGACGGTCTTTAAAGTAATCTGCCTGTAATTCGATGGCATTCCAAAGTCCAAGTTCAAGTCCGATATTGGCCTTTTTTACGGTCTCCCAGGTAAGATTTGCTACACCTACGTTTCCTTCCCAACGTCCGGAACGATGGTAATCGTTATCAACACCCCAACGATAACCGTCTGTATCTCCAATTGTAGTTAAATAGGCAAAGCGATAATCACCCCGGTTTGCCCCAAGTTGGTCGTTACCCACCAGACCGTAAGAGCCTCTGAACTTGATTTTAGAGAAGGTCTCTTTGTAAGGCTTCATGAAAGGTTCTTCCGAAAGCAACCACCCAACAGCTACAGAGGGGAAGAATCCGTAACGACTTCCTTTGGCAAAGTTTTCGGATCCGTTATATCCAAAGTTTAACTCGGCCACGTAGCGGCTGTCGTATGTATAAGAGGCACGTCCAGCGATACCTTGATTTCGGTAAGGCAGCTTGCTCCCATCTTCGTAATTACTGCGGTTAAAAAGGAACATCCCGTTTACTGTATGTTTTCCAAAGGTCCGATCATATGAAACGGTCCACTCCAGGTAGGTTCTCTTGTTTCCCCAATCAGATGAGTTGCTGTGGTTCAAAAAGTTTTGTCCGTAACTGTAGATAACCAGATTGAGTGAACCATCTTGGTTACGTCCTACGGCTGGATTGTAATAATCGGGCGATTTGCTTCTTGAAACACCATTCCCCTGAAAACGGTCGAATGAGAAAATGGCTTTCGTCTTTAAACCTTCAGTAATAAAATTCAGGTTTTGTTCGATGGAGAACAATGATTCCAGCTTACTGTCGCTGAAGGTCTCGTACCCTCTTTGGGTTGCCAGAGCCCATGGATTGGCACGTTGAGGTACAACGGGTATTTCTCCGGATGAATATTGTTGAGGATGAACGAACGGAGGGGTGTCAAATGCTACGGAGAACAAGTTATCCACACTTTCCGGTGCACGACGGCGATCTTGAAGATAACCTCCAATATTTACGCGAAAGACGGTTGTTTTGGTTACATCCACATCTACGTTAGAGCGCACATTATAGCGGTTTAACGATGAGCTTGAATTCCATTCTTGTCGTTTATCGCGAGAGATAATCCCTTTTTCGTTATAAAATGATCCAACTAATGAATATCTCAGAATGTCACTACCTCCGGATACGGTAAGGTTTGCACGGGTATTATGTCCATAGTCGTCTGTAATTGCATCCACCCAGTTTACGTTGGGGAAAAGATCGGGATCTTCGCCGGTACGATATTTCAGAATTTGTTCTTCTGTGTATCGTTCGGGTTTGTTTTCGTCGCGTGCAATTTCGTTAAGCAAGCTCAGATAATCTGCAGACCCTATAAATTCAGGAAGCTTACCTAACTTGGTAATGCCCTGGTCGAGTCGAACACTCACTTTGGGTTTACCAATTTCGCCACGTTTGGTATTGATAATTACGACCCCATTTGCTCCACGTACTCCGTAAACAGCACTGGCAGATGCATCTTTTAATACTGAAAAAGACTCAATTTCCGATGGATCCAGATTATTGAGCGAACGTTCTACGCCATCCACTAAAACTAATGGATTATTATTCCCTGCAAATGAAGAAATTCCGCGAATCCAGAAATTGGAATTATCGTATCCGGGTTCGCCAGATCGTTGAACACCAATCACACCGGCCAACTGTCCCGCCAAGTTATTACTCATAGAGCGAGTGGTACCGGCCTTTAATTTACCGGGTTCGATGGTGGTAATGGAACCAACTACCGATACACGTTTTTGTGAACCGTAGCCAACTACCACCACTTCTTCCAACGCGGTTTCGTTTTCCTTTAAAATGACATTGATATTGATTTGGTTGCCGACTTTTATTTCCTGCGACTCGAATCCGATAAATTGGAATTGCAGTACAGCGTTTTTATCGGGAACTTCCAGAAAGAAGTTTCCATCAATGTCCGACGCCGTTCCCAGGTTGGTTCCCTTTACTATGATATTTACGCCGGGCATTGGATTTCTATCTTTATCTTTGATTGTTCCATTGATCCGGATATAATTATCAGCGTTTATTTTCTGATTTCGGGCGATGGTAACCTGATTTTCATTAAATCTGAAACTGAGCTGGGTGTCTTTTAATAAATTGGAAAGAATTTCGGAAACTGTTTTCGAATTTACATGAATATTTACCCGCTTGTTCAGGTCGTTCTTGATTTCGTCCGAATAGAAAAAAACATATTCGCTTTTGCTTTCTATGGATGTCAAGATCTCTTTGATGGTAACCCCGGATTGATCGAACGACATACGCACCTTGGTATCACCGCTTGATTTAGAAAATCCGATTCCCGGAATACTAGATAGTATTAGAATGATTAACAAAGTTGGTGTGAAATTCTTTAAATACCTGTTTGTTTTATTTCTAGTTATATATAATTTATTTTTCATACATTTGTATTGATTTAAGTTTTTCCTTGTTGTATAAACTTGGGTAACTGAACTCTAAGCCGGACAATTGGCCCATTGTCCGGCTTTCATTTTATATTACTTGTACTATGTATCTGTCATAGGCATTATTCCTTTTATTTGTTATTAATACTAATGTTGATTTCATTTTTTGCTTGCTTGTATTTGATCGGGATGATATCCGATAAGGTAGTCAGTACCTTAGAGAAATCATCAAAAAGGACTAATTTACCAGAGAACTTTTGTTTTTTACTCTCTTCATCGCAATGAATTTTTATGCGATAGTGTCTTGACAGACGCTGACAAATAGATTCAAGAGATTCACTGGAAAACTGGAGGAATCCGTCTTTCCAACTTATATAATCGTATACGTTGACCTCTCTAATGCTTTGTTGTCCGTTATTGAGCGAAAACAATTCGTTGGGATGCATTACAGCCTGAAGATTTTGTTGGTTTTCAATCTGTACACTTCCTTGCACAAGAACTACTTGTTTGGAGGCATCTTCGTTATAGGCTGAAACATTAAACTTAGTTCCCAATACCCGTATATCAAAATTGGAGGTCTTCACATAAAACGGACGGGTTACATCTTTAGCAACTTCAATATAAATCTCTCCGTTTACACTTATTGTACGTTTTTCTTTATCGAACGATGTAGGAAATGTAAGCACGGTCCCGGAATTTACCCACACCTTACTTCCATCCTCAAGGATTAAGGTTGTACGCCTGCCGTTAGGTACTATGAGAGTATTTAATTCGCTGTCTGCTTGTTCGCCTTTGGCGGTAAGCTCTGTTTCCTGATCGTTAACAAATACCTTACCCGTAGAATTGTACTGTATGGTTGGATGCTTTTCAATCAGAACCTTTTTGTTGCTTTGTGTAATTAACTCGATGTTTGTAAGGGTACTGTCAATTTTAATGTCGTTGGCCACCAATAATTCATCCTGATTAATCCTTGTTTGATTGTAAATAAAGAATAAGGATCCAATAAGACAAATCAGGGCAACTGAGGCAGCGGCATAACGATAGAATATCCTATTTTTACGTTGATGTTTTTTTGCTGAAAACTCATGTTGCAGATTACGGTAGATTGTCTCTTTTTCATGATCCGACAAAGAATAGGAATTCATTTCGACCGATTGCAAAATTTCTTTTGCACGGTTCATATTAGAGATTGCCTGAGGATTTTCTTTTATGAATTTATTCCATTGGATATCAAGTTCCGGTGTGGAATCGATAATCCAACGGATAAATTCATCATTATTTAAAAAGTGGTCTAAAGAATATATATTTTCTTTGTTATCCATAAAAGTAGGTTGTTTCGTCTGTTTACCTATACAAGACGACAACCTTTCATTTTTGTCCCCAAAAAAAATTAAAATTTACAGAATAAAATCAATAAAAGAAGAAGTTCCTGGTTTCTCATTCTTTCCATGGCCCTCGATACCAGTTTTCGCGATGCTTTGGGAGTCATGTCAAGTAACGATGCAATCTCATCGTATCCTAGTTCGTGCACATAACGCAATACAATGGCTTCTCGTTGCCTGCTTGTTTAGCTGTCCAACAGTTTGTTGATTCGCTGTTCCAGTATTTTTTTGTTTTCGGCTTCGATGATGTCATCCAGAATCGAGACTTTGATGCTGAAATCAAAATCACAGCTATCAAGCTCTTCGTTGATAATCTTATTTTTATGCAGGTCGATAAGTCGGTTTTTTAAACTTCGGAAAAGATAGAATTTTAAGTTTGTAATTTCACTGCCTGCAAATTTGTGATTTAATAGTTTAAGGAATACATCCTGAATGGCATCCTTTATAATCTCTCTTTCATAGCCAAGACCAACACCATAGGAAAACAATACGTCTACATATTTACTATATAGAGTGGCAAACGAAGCTTCGTTTCCATTTGTTATTCCTTTAATTAAAATGTGATCTTCCATGGTTTGTTACTAAATCAACTCTCTTTTTAGATTTAAAATAATTAAACAGAAGCAAAAGTATTCATTTTTAATTGAAATGCAATGACGTGTTGCACTTTGAAATATCTCTATCTTAGCCAAATGGGAGATGAAAAGAATACACAGTTAACTATACTTATTTAATAATAAGAATTTATCTAAGATTTTATATAGTTATGATAGTTAAATAGTTGAGTTTAATGCCATAAAAAGAGGGTAATTCCAAAACAGGAATTACCCTCTTTTGTGATTATTCGGTAGGGCCATATTTTATCCCCATTGAGCTCCAGCGTGTAAGGAAATTGGCTAAAGCCAATTTAAATTTTTGATAATCTTTGTTACCAGCTTCAGTCCAGCCCACTTCTGCATATGCTGCTATTCGTGGATATACTTTATAATTCATACTTTCTGTGGTTGGTATAAATTCTCCCCACATCTGACATCCGGTACCCAATACCTTGGGTTGTAATTCAGTAGGAAGTCCTGCAGGTATAGGATTGAAGTTATAAGCTTTTTCCATGGGTATAGATTTGTAATCATAGTCCAGGTAAGTGTATTCATGGAAAGAATTAACAACTTCATATCCTTTTTTGAGGGTGCTGACAATTAGACTTGAATCCCCTTTCCAGAAGTGAACAATGGTACCTGCAGCCAGCTTCTCATTTCCTTCTTTCGTATCCTTTTCTGATTGATATTCGTGAAGCTTAGCTCCTGTAATCTCATTCCATCCCATCATCCTCTTGTTCTTTGAGGCGAGTATATTGGAGACAGTGTTTGTGAAATATACCTGCAATTCAGCCGGAGTTGCAAGGTCATTTTTCTTCATATAGGATTGTACCATAGGTGATTCGTTCCACTGATCATAACGAACTTCATCGCCGCCAATATGAAATACCGGTGAAGGAAAGAGTGTGATTACTTCGTCGATAACGTCTGTAAGGAAATTCACGACTTTAGGATCTGCCACATTATAAATGTCATATTGAACACCAAATTTACAAGGAACTTTTATCTTTTTGCCTGTTGTTCCGAGCCAGGGATATGCTGCAATGGCTGCACTTGCATGTCCGGGCATCTCTATTTCAGGAACAACCATGATGTGGCGGTCGGCTGCATAAGTTACAATCTCTTTAATATCATCTTGTGTATAAAATCCTTGATGAGGTTTACCGTCGTATTCATTGCTTCCGAAATGATTAATTTCGGTTGAGCCCCGGTATGAACCTACTTCTGTAAGCATCGGATATTTCTTGATTTCAATTCTCCATCCCTGGTCTTCCGTGAGGTGCCAATGGAACACGTTCATTTTTAAACGGGCCATTTCGTCAAGTAATTGCTTTACAACCTCTTTGCCTTTAAAATGGCGTCCTTCGTCTAGCATGAATGCTCTCCATTCAAATGCAGGATAGTCTGAGATAGTACCCTTTTGAACGGTTAGTTTCCCTTCGTTTGCCCTAATTATTTGTCTCAGGGTTTGGATGCCGTAAAAGATACCAGTGGAAGTTCCTGATGTGATTTTGATACCTTTTGAACTAACATCAATAGAATAACCATCTTTTTCTTTTTCTGATTGGCCTGTAGTTAACTCCAGTTGGATATCTGCCATAGTATTTTGCGGATCCAATATTGTTCTGCAATTGAAATCAGAAGAAAGGATCTCTTGTAACACATCTGCCTCTTTTTTGACACTTTCAGGAAAAGCTATTTTAACTTCTGAAGGAAGTTCGAGATGCCCCGTTTTGTAAGCAACTGACTGAGGAGTTGGAATTACCTGATAATTTAAAGGAGCTTCCTGCTTGCAGGAAAGCATCAATAGAGATATACATATCCCCGAAATAAAGTTAACTTTCATAGAATTATATTTAAATGATTTTGTTTAGCGATAAACATAATTTTCAAATATAGAGATAAATCCTTAATAAAAAGTCAGAATGAAATATTGTACAATTATTTTTCAAGCCATAGTTTAATTGTTTTAATCACCTTGTCTCGTAAGGAATCGGGCAGAGTATTAATCCTTGCCCGGTGACTTCCTTTCGGTTGGATGGCAACAAACATATTTTTCTTCCCATCTAACTTGGTAATACCTACGGAAGTCCACGGATCATATTCGCCGTATACGAAGATTAGGCGAGGATCGCTTGTTGCAATAAAATTTGTCAGTTTCTTATAAAGCTCCGGTTGGAATTGGATAGTTATTCCTTCGGGTAACATAATCCGTTGCAAATAGTCTTTAGCTGTTCGGATGAAAAGAAGATCCTTAAAGGGCTCTATGTCGTAACCATAATATCCTAACTCGCGTGCAGCCTGAATAAAGAATGCCTGAGTAGGTTGACCGGTGGCAAAATAATCAGGACCGCTAATCTCTGTCAGGTGTTTGAATAAAACCTCAGTGGTTGCCGAGTTGGCAGGAATCTGGCTTGCAGGTGTTCCCCACTGCCAGAAAGCAAATGAATATTCCAATACACAGTAGTCAAGTACTTCATTCATGGATATGCGGAAAGATAGCTGCTTTTCCATGCAAAACTTTTCCAGGAGGGGTATTATTTCACCTCTTCTTTTCAGCACTTCACGCTGAAAAGACAAAATAGCCTGACGAGTTTTTTTATCTCCTACTACATTTAGAAACGGTTCGTGCCTGCCGTCTTCTGCCGACCGGCTTACAGGTGCTACATAGGGTACGGTGATATCTACATCGTTCGGAAAGAAAGTCCGGTAGATCAGAGCTGTTTGCCCTCCTTTGCTAATACCCGTGCTAATCCATTTTTGAGGATAAATTTGTTTAAACAGAGTGGTGATAAGATGTAGGTCTGAAGCCGAATTCTGTGCAGTCAGGTATTGCCAGTCTACGGTGTCTGGAACGGATCCGGAAAAATACCGATGCTCTACGAAGACTGTATTAGTCTGAAAGAGTCCGGCTAACTCATCCCGATAGCGAGGGTTTAGAGCATAGTCGCCACCGTATCCTTCAGTTACAAGCACTGTTGGACGGTCGAAGCCTTCGTGACTGATTACCACACGTTGGGTAAACGACCCTTTTTCGGGATGTTTATGATCCAGGGGTTGCCTAATAGTAACAACATATTTTTCTGAGGAATAATCGGAAGGCAGGCTATCTACGGTAATAACTCCCTTCAGGGTACAAAGTTTTTGATAGAGCTCCTTGTTGGATGCGTTAGCCGAGACTATAACCAACAATAGCAGCAGGAGCAGGTGGCTGATACGTTTCATTTGTAAGTATTTGTGTTTTGTTCTTCTTCTTTTCTGAAATTAATAGCTTTGTAGTTGGCTATATTCCTTAACAGGCCTTCGTATTTGGCCCGTTTTACAGCCGACCCTTTAAAAATGCGAGTATATTGTTCGCGGGATAGGGCATACCATTTATCCGCAGTCATCTCAGCCAGTTCTTCTTTCATCTTAAAGGACTCTTCTGTTGTTGGTCTTGCGAAACGGTTCCAGGGACATACCTGCTGACAGGTATCACATCCGTAAATACGGTTGCCGATGAGAGGAGCAAGCTTTTCCGGGATCTCATTTCTGTTCTCAATCGTTAGATAAGAGATACATTTGCCTGCGTTTAATGTTCGGGGAGCTTCAATGGCCCTTGTAGGACATGCCTCCATACATCGTGTACATTTTCCGCACATACTTTCCATCGGACGATCCGGAATAAGGATTAGGTCTGTTACGATTTCACCCAGAAAAAAATAGGATCCTTTGCCGGGGATTATCAGGTGGGTATTCTTTCCTATCCAACCAAGTCCGGCTTTCCAAGCCCAATATCTTTCCAGAATTGGAGCTGAGTCTGTAAAACAACGGGCATTGATACTGACTTCACGATGTATATAATCAACCAATTCGTTTAGTTTTTCTTTAATCACATCGTGATAATCACGTCCGTAGGCATAGTATGCAAGTTGTGGAACATCTTGTGGTTGTAGGCGGGCCGGATAATAATTCAAAGCAACCGAAATAATGGAACGGGCACCTTCCAGTAACCCGGCTGGGTTTAAACGGACGTTACGGTAATTCTCCATAAAGGTCATGCCTGCATGCATTCCGTTTGCCAGCCAGGTGTCAAAATAGATTGCTTCACTTTCTGCAGGGGCTACCTCTGCGATTCCGCAGGCAGCGAAGCCTAACCTAAGTGCTTCCGCCTTTATTTTTTGCTCAAGATTCATTCAATTGTTTTAAACTCATATCCATTTTGCTGCAACCATTCAATTGCCCGCGGAAGAGCCCCTTTCATGTTTACTTCCGATTTTAATGAATCATGAAACACAATGATGGAACCATTCCGTGTATAGTTCTTCACTACGTTTAAAACTCCGTTGGGCGTCATGTGTGGACTATAATCACGTGTAACAACGTCCCACATAATGATTTTATAACTGCTTCGAAGCATTAATACTTGCGGAAAACGCATGTGTCCGTGTGGAGGACGAAATAAGTTACTTTTTATCAACTCTGCAGCCTTTTTTACATTGGCTACGTAATTTTTAGTCCAGAAACGGATTCCCTGAATATGGTTGAATGTGTGATTACCAACACGGTGACCACGATCCAATATCATCTGATAAACCTCCGGATATTTTCGGACATTATCGCCAACACAAAAAAATGTAGCTTTAATGCCATATCGGTCCAGGGTATCTAAAACCCAAGGGGTAATCTCGGGAATAGGTCCGTCGTCGAATGTGAGATAGACACATTTCTTGTCCGACGGAATTCTCCAGATTACCCCTGGGAACAACGCTCTGTAAAAGAACGGGGGTTGTTCTATAAACATACCTTATTTATCTGCGTACGGAACTATATGCCATACGGTAATTATCAAATTCTTCCTGGAATGCTTTGCCATATTCAGGATCGTACTGTTTTCCGATTCTTAAAATTTCTTGCAAAACAGCCAGATTATGTTCTACATCTCCCATTACAGAAGCCATCTGGTTTGGGTTTAACCTGAAATACCAGCGAAGGCTTCGAAGTGAATTATCGGCAATACCGTTATAAACTGCTTCTGCTTTTTCTTTCTGGTTGAGCGTAAAGTAGAACTCACCGATAGAAAGGGCACTGTAATCCAATGGAACCGTTTTTGCCGGTAGAACTTCCATGGCTTTATCAAGGACTTTCAATGCCTTGTCATTTTTGCCTTCTGCAATAAGCGTTCCTGCCAATTTGCTGAACAGAGCCATACGGAAGCTTTTACACATACGCATGGTATTTTCGTCCAGATAAACATCCGGATTATTTACGCCTCCCCATTTAAACTTGTTCATTACATTGTCGTACATCTTCTCAGAGTTTACTGCCTTGTTTGTTCCTTTGGTACTCATCGGCACAATCTGATAGGCGAGTCCGGTTTGCTGGAAGTAACCATCTAGTTTTACAAACTGATCGGGACTTACTGTCACAGCATAATAAATAGGACGCTCCCAATTGTTGGTTTGTAACATATCCAGTACAATGAGTTCCTGTTTACCCAACACCTCTTTGTCTTTCAGGTCAATCGTCATCTCACTCAACATTAATGCTGAGTCGGCCGGCTGAATCACTCCATGTTTTAGAGCAGCAGCTGTATCAACCTTATAAAGCAATGTTTGCGAAGGAATATAATCCAAAGGCTGATTAATGCCAGGAATTTTTTTGTATTTAGGATCATTGCTTTTTACAAAGCTCAGCGCAGTGTTAAGATCAATAGGCTGATCAGTCATCGGGAAGATATATGCCACGTCACGCGTGCCCTGAATGTAGTCGGCTCTATCCCATGAGATAGGAAGGGGTTTCGACTCATAAGCCTCTCGCTTCATCTGATCGATATACCAGTCTGTCTGTAAATAGCTCGTATTACAAACCCTAATGTCGGTACGAATACCTTCTACCTCCTGTGCATACCATAATGGGAAGGTGTCGTTATCGCCATTTGTAAATATCACGGCATTTGGCTCACAAGATTCAAGGTAGTTAATTCCAAAATCTCTTGCTGCATAACGTCCAGAGCGATCGTGGTCGTCCCAGTTCTGGGCTGCCATCTGAATAGGAACGAACAAGCTGGCAACCGTCGCAACTGAAGCAGCAGCAACAGCAGGAAGCTTGCCATATTTCTCCAGGATTTTAGCTAATCCTGCCACTCCGAATCCAATCCAAATACAGAAAGCATAGAATGATCCGGCATAGGCATAGTCGCGCTCACGCGGTTGATACGGAGTCTGATTCAGATAAAGCACAATGGCGATACCTGTCATAAAAAAGAGGAAGAAAGTCACCCAAAAGGATTGTATTCCCTTTTCTCCGGCATAAGCCTGATATAGTAATCCGATAATTCCTAACAGCAGCGGCAACAAATAGTATACATTGTGACCTTTATTGTTGGCAATATCGTAAGGCATATCATCCTGTGGTCCAACCATCACGGAATCGATGGCTTTAATGCCTGTAATCCAGTTTCCTTTATCTACTTCTCCATTTCCCTGAATATCATTTTGTCTGCCGGAGAAATTCCACATGAAATACCTCCAATACATGAAATTAAGCTGATAAGTGAAGAAAAAGCGGATGTTTTCGGCAAAAGTGGGTTTCATTACCGTCACTCGTTCACCGCAGCGGTCAAACTGTACGGGTTCGCCTTTTACCTGTGCCCATTCCTGGTATGCGCTTACATGACGTCCGTCACCACTATGCATACGGGGGAAGAGCATATTAAGTTCGTCAATATATTCGTATTCCGATTCGTAGCGGGATACGTAATATTTATCCTTTTCTGTTTTGTCTTTTTTAATTACTCTACTCCAGGTAGGTGCACCCTCCTTTGTTACAGCAGCACAACTTCCTCCCTGATTCTGTCGTTTTACTTCAGATACATAGGTTTGTCCATAAATCAACGGAGTTTTACCATATTGTTCGCGGGCAAGGTAAGTACGCAAAGTGAATATATCTTTGGGTGAGTTCTGGTCCATCGGTGTTTCTGCCGATGATCTGACGAGGATAAGCGCATACGATGAATAACCTACCACAATTACCAAAAGCGACACCAGGATGGTATTCATCACTTCAATGCTTGTTCTTTTAGATAGGAACAGATATGCAGTGAGGGCTGCAATCAGTAAAATACCAATAACATAACCACTTCCGATAAATGGAATTCCAATCAGCGTAACTGAAAGAATAAAGGCAATGTTCATACGAACCTTGTTTGGGTTGGAGGTCATTGTCTCATAGATTGCCCAGGCGATTACACCCAGTAAAACTACAACATAAGCAAATACCCCCGAATTATATGGCATGCCCATTCCATTTACAAATAAAAGCTCGAACCAACCACATACTTCTACCAATCCTTGCACAACACCGTACATCATAACGGCAATGATGGCAAAAGAAATGAATAGGGCTACAAATGTTCCTTTAAGGGTAGGATTCGGATATTTTTTATAGTAATATACTAATACTATGGCTGGAATACAAAGCAAGTTAAGCAAGTGAACACCAATACTTAACCCCATCAGGTAGGCAATCAGTACCATCCATCTATCGGCATGAGGTTTATCTGCCACGGCTTCCCACTTCAGGATCAACCAAAAAACAACGGCCGTGAAAAGGGACGAATAAGCATATACCTCACCCTCAACGGCACTGAACCAGAAGGTGTCACTAAATGTATAGGCCAATGCTCCAACAAGTCCGCTACCCATGATGGTGATAAGCTGAGAGTTGGATATTTCTTCTCCTTCGTTTACCAATATCCGGCGGGCAAGGTGGGTTATACTCCAGAAAAGGAATAAAATGGTAAGTCCGCTAAACAGGGCACTCATCGAGTTGACCATTACCGCCACCTGAGAAGGATCGGATGCAAACTGAGTGAAGAGATTGGCTGTTAGCATAAAGAAGGGGGCACCCGGTGGATGTCCTACTTCCAGTTTGTAGGCCGAAGAAATAAACTCACCGCAATCCCAGAAGCTAGCGGTAGGTTCCATTGTCATCAAATAAACGATGGAAGAGATGGCAAAGGTTACCCATCCCAGCACGTTGTTGATTAGTTTATATTTTCCCATACGATAGTATATAGTGAATAATTAATTCAATTTATCTGCCTTTTTGCTGAGGCAACGGCCACAAAGGTAAGAAATAACCTTAATTTCAACGTTCTGTAAGTCTTTAAATTGCGAATAGAATACTAAAAATATGTATAAAATGAATAGTATAAAAAAACCAGGTATCAGAAATCTAAATTCCGATACCTGGTAATATTATAATTAAGTTGAATCTGTTGACTTCTTACAGCGTTTTAACAACAAGGTTACGCCATAGAACTTTAATTCCGCCGCCATCATGAATTTGAAGAGCGATACGTCCTTTACCCTTACCGATTTTTTCGTCAGTAAAGTTAACCATCTCCTGTCCGTTCAGAATTGTTGTAACATTATCTCCCTTAACTTTGATAACCATTGTGTTCCAATCACCTTGTTTCAGAATATTTTCTTTATCATCGTCAATCTGGATCAGCCAGCCTCTGCCATATGATTCATAGATGCCACCAGTATCCATGCCCTTAGGAGCTACTTCAACCTGCCAGCCATTCACTTTTACGCTATCTCCAACTGTAGAGCGGATAAAGATCCCTGAATTGCCATCTGCTTCCTGTTTGAATTCGGCAGTTAATTCGAAATCGTCGAAATATTCGCGTGTTGCAAGGTAGCCGTATTGTTTATCAGGACCGCTTTCGCAGATTAACAAACTGTCTTTGACATACCATTTTTCTGTTCCGTAAACTTCCCAACCTGTAAGGTCTACGCCATTAAACAGCACCACTTCCTTTGTTTTTCTGGGAAGTTCCTTGATTTTGATATTACGGAAAGATGCAGGGTAACCATGGTCTTGCAGACAAATTACGCCCTTCTTAGCTAGTCCGTATTCTGGGGCATGACTCCATTTGCCGCTGTTCTTTCTGGCATACCAGTCGTCGGTCCAAGCTTCGAATTCCAGAATTTTAACTCCATTCAGCCAATGTTCAACATGACCATTATCAAAAACAATTTTTGAATTATTCCATTCTCCCTGAGGATTTACCTTCATTTTGCTTGTGTCTGGTAAATACATGGCATAATCTACGCCAAGTTTTTGCCAGTCTTCCAATGGTTCGGCAAAGTTAGGTTCATCAATAAGTTGATATTCCGGACCGGTAACATAAGGAACAGCAAAGTCTGGACGTTCTACAACGTGGTACAACATACCGCTGTTACCACCCTTAGACAATTTCCAGTCCCACGAAAGTTCGAAGTTTTCATATTCTTTATCAGTCACGATATAGCCACTGGCATCGCTTCCTTGTCCGTTAGCCTGGATGCATCCATCAACTACACCCCACGGTTGAGTTAAAGTAGTACCATTGTAATCTTTCCATCCGGCCATAGTTTTACCATCGAAAAGTAATTTCCAGCCATCGGCTTCTTCTTGTGGTGTGAGTACGTTTTGTGGAGCTTCTCCGCAACTTACAAATGTAAGTAGGCAGGCTGCAGCGCAGCTAAAGAAAACTCCCATGCGGTTCGAGTCTTTCTTTAAAAATTTCATGAGCATTATAGATTTTAAAATGAGTTCACAAACATAGTTAATTATTTTGTATTATGCCACTTATCTTTTATAAAATGATTTAAAAGTGATTACGTATTTCACTTTTTTGAAATCCTTTCATAGTATGGTAATCTGTCTATCGGAGCGTTGACCTGTATAGTTTTCGGTCCTTTAAATTTTTTACCGGTATCGTCTTTCCAGGTTCCCTTTGGTAATTTTACACTACGAGTATGCTCCTTTGTTATAATGGGGGCAACCAAGTATTTGTCACCAAGCATAAATTGGTCTTTGCAGGAGGCAAATCCCTGATGAGGAAACTCGTATTCCATGTGCCGGATAATGGGTTCGCCGCTCTTAGCCGAATGGTGAGCTTGCTCCAGAATATAGTTTCCCATCTTCTGATGTAAATGTGCATAATTCTTACTTATTTCCAAATGCTCCGGATCAAGAATACGCCATGGAGCAACTGAAAACTGCATCATAGGCATTAGTGCGTGAACCTGGCATGACCGGACTATTAGATCTTGATCCAGCTTTGATTGATCAATATTCAGAAATGAGCCGAATTGACCGCCTCCGATCATATCCGGACATGTATACGAATAGCCAAGTAAACCCGCCGAGATCATGTCGGTAATTAATAATCCTACCGCATTCCATGAATAATCCTTGTCTCCCAGACGTTGAACTAATGCCTGACCTCCCATTTTCCATCCTGCCCGATACTCATTGAAAGGGAAATCCAGCCCTATTTTAGCCCAATATTCGCACATGTCGACAGACGTTGCCGACTTATCATAAAATTCAAGTGTCGAATCGGTAAAGTGGCTTATATCGCCGGCATCAAACTTGAAGCCATCCACACCATATTTTTCTTGCAGGTCTTTCAACTGTTTTTTCAGATGTGCCACTGCTTTGGGATTACTTATATCATAACATGCACTAAATCCGTTCCACCACGAGATTATAGCAGCTTCGTTAGTCCCCTTCTTTTTAATAAGAAATCCCTTTTGTTGCAGATCGCGGAATTCGGGACTATCGGGACTTACAAAAGGACATATCCATAGCATGATACGAAAACCTTCTTTATGTAATCGTTCAATCATCCCTTTCGGATCAGGGAACCGATCTGGTTTAAAATCGAAATTTCCGTAATACTTCTGCCAGTTGTCGTCAACCATAAATACGCCTGTCGGGAAATTGTGTTTAAGTACATTATCTGCATAAGCCAGAATATCTTCCTGATTTTGATTGTACATTAGTTCAATCCATGTATTATATTGCGGCATGGAGAAAAAGAGCGGATCTGGGATCACTCCGGAAGGAGGGAAAAACCTTGAACATGCAACAGTAAAAGCCTCTTTCAATGTACTGCCTGCCTGAAAGGGACTTATTTTCTCGTACTGAGAATAGATATGTATATTGCCAGCTTCAGTTTTAAAAGAGAAAGGTCTGTCGCTCCATACAACCCTGCCTTTGGATGATAAGAACAGAGGAACATTCTGGTTGTTTAGATTTTCTTGAGAAAGATCAATTAGTCGAAGTTCATTTCTATAGGGCATTTTAGACCCCAGGGCAACCATCCCTCCCCACCAATCTTCACCCTCCTGAGAGGATATTATTGTTTCATACTTGTTTTGTGCCATACAAGGCAATATCATAAACAGCGTAATGAAAGAAAGAATCAGCTTTTTTTGTAAATACATATTAGTTTAGTTTTCTAAATGATATAATGGCGTATGTTTTGAATAGATTTCTGCAAATATACGATTTAGAAAATAATTTTAACCACGCGACCAGTACTTAGCGTTGTCTATTTTGGGATAAAGACTCCTCTTTATATAAAATGAAAGAGGGTGACTCACCTGAATGATATCACCCTCTATTTTGTTTTACAAGAAAATCTATGATTTTCCTTTTACAACTTACAATTTAGGACCTGCAGCAACTAATGCTTTTCCAGCTTCGTTTCCTGTAAACTTCGCAAAGTTTTTAATGAAACGGGCAGCCAAATCCTGAGCCTTTGTATCCCAGGCAGAAGCATCTGCATAGGTGTCACGAGGATCAAGAATCTTAGGATCTACGCCTGGAAGAGCTGTAGGAACTTCGAATGAGAAGTAAGGAATTGTTTTAGTTTCTGCCTTATCGATAGAACCATCTAAGATAGCATCGATAATACCACGTGTATCTTTAATAGAGATACGCTTGCCGCTACCATTCCATCCGGTATTTACCAAATAGGCTGTAGCTCCCGATTTTTGCATTTTCTTTACCAATTCTTCACCATACTTTGTTGGGTGTAATGACAAGAATGCAGCACCGAAACAAGCAGAGAAAGTAGGAGTTGGTTCAGTAATACCACGTTCTGTACCAGCCAATTTAGCTGTAAATCCAGAAAGGAAATAGTACTGTGTTTGTTCCGGAGTAAGAATAGATACCGGAGGCAATACACCAAAAGCATCAGCCGACAAGAAGATAACCTTCTTTGCGGGACCAGCCTTTGATACTGGTTTTACAATATTCTCGATGTGATAGATCGGGTAAGAAACACGTGTGTTTTCAGTTACAGATTTATCATCGAAATTGATTTTGCCATCGGCTGCTACAGTTACGTTTTCAAGCAGAGCATCGCGTTTGATTGCATTCCAGATATCTGGTTCATGTTCCTGGCTAAGGTTGATAACCTTTGCATAGCAACCGCCTTCAAAATTGAATACACCTTCGTCGTCCCATCCGTGTTCGTCGTCGCCAATAAGCTGACGTTTCGGGTCTGTAGACAAAGTTGTCTTACCTGTTCCTGAAAGACCGAAGAAGATAGCTGTTTCGTCTTTTTCGTTTGTGTTGGCAGAACAGTGCATTGAAGCCATTCCCTGTAAAGGCAATAGGTAGTTCATATATGAGAACATCCCTTTCTTCATTTCGCCACCATACCATGAACCCCCGATTAACTGTATTTTCTCAGTTAGGTTGAACACAACGAATGTTTTTGAGTTCAAGCCCAGCTCTGCATAGTTGTCGCCGGCATTACATTTTGAACCGTTCATTACCACGAAGTCAGGTTCGCCATAGTTAGCCAGTTCTTCTTCTGTAGGACGGATGAACATATTTTTAACGAAGTGAGCCTGCCAGGCAACTTCCATAATGAAACGAACTTTAATGCGTGAGCTTTCGTTTGCACCGCAAAAAGTATCAACAACAAATAAACGCTTGTTTGAAAGCTCGTTCTGAACGATTGCTTTAAGTTTTCCCCAAGTTTCAACAGAAAGTGGTTTGTTGTCGTTTTTGTATTCGTCGGAAGTCCACCAGATAGTATCTTTGGTAGTTTCGTCCATTACAAAAAATTTGTCCTTAGGTGAACGACCTGTGTAAACTCCGGTCATTACATTTACGGCACCCATTTCTGTAACCTGACCTACTTCAAAACCTTCTAAACCTGGCTTTGTTTCTTCTGCGAACAGTTGTTCGTAAGACGGGTTGTGTACTATTTCGGTAGTACCAACAATGCCGTACTTGCTTAAATCTAAATTAGCCATTTTGATAATTAGTTAAATTGATTGACTTATATAACTTTTCTAATACTCTAAATATCACAAGAAATTACATTACTCTTGCATGATGACGTTACAAAAGTAATATAATTTCTTTTAAGTAAAAAACAATTAAAGAAATTTTTCAGTAATTATTCTTTGACCTGCCAAACTTCTCCACTCATTAATATATCGTTAAGTTTAAGATTGGGCTTTTTAGTTTGAACAGCTTCCATTTGTTTATACAATTCTTCACCATAAACGGGAGCTTCTACGGCGCGGATAACACCTAAAGCTACCGGCATTTCACCACCCATCATTGAAAGAAGGAGGTGCATGGTATTATCTTGAGTCGTGGCATCGTGAACCAAAATGTCATCAAGAGTGTAGCCATCCTGACCGATTGTAACAGCCTTAAGCTTTAATCCGTCAAGGACCAATCCTTTATCGTTGTCTTTCCCGAACAGCATTTTTTCGCCATGACGCAAGAAAATGGTACGTTCTGCCCTGTATTCCTTATCCGCTATGTCTTTGTGGGTGCCATCATTAAAAATAACACAGTTCACCAATACTTCTACCACAGAGGTTCCTTTGTGTTTCGCAGACTCGATCAATATATCGGTCGAGTTTTTCAAATCGACATCAATGCTTCGGGCAAAGAAAGTCCCACGTGCTCCGAGTGTAAGTTCTGCAGGAACAAAAGGCTCTTCCACTGTTCCGAAAGGAGAGCTTTTGGATACGAATCCTCTGTCGGATGTAGGAGAATACTGACCTTTCGTGAGACCGTAAATTTTGTTGTTGAACAACACAATGTTCATATCAACATTTCTACGCACCACATGGATGAAATGATTCCCTCCGATTGCCAGACAGTCGCCATCACCGGTTATTAACCAAACCGAAAGGTCAGGATTAGCGGTCTTAACTCCTGTTGCAATAGCCGCACCACGACCGTGAATGGTATGGAATCCATAGGTATTCATGTAATAAGGTAAACGTGACGAGCAGCCAATACCTGAAATTACAGCAGTTTTATGTGGAGGGATTGACAATTCGGCCATCGCTTTATGAAGACAGTTTAGCACGGCATGGTCGCCACAACCCGGACACCAGCGTACGTACTGATCACTCTTATAGTCTTTTGCTACGTATTTAGCATATTTTACTTCTATACTCATGGTTTATGCCTCCAAAATTTTCGTTAATTCCTCAACTAATCTAGCAACAACAAAGGGTTGTCCTTTTACGCGGTTAAACTGGAACGGATTGAATCCAGGAATTTTTCCCCGTAAGTAATTGGCAAACTGACCGTTGTTTTGTTCAACTACAACCACTTTCTTATAACGACTAATCAATTCTGCCGTGTTTTTTGGAAGAGGTTGTATAAATTTAAAGTGAGCCATGGCAACTTTTTTACCTTCAGCCTGCATATCTTCCATTGCTTCATACAGGTGACCGTAGGTGCCACCCCAGCCAATAACAAGCAGCTCGGCATCTTTGTCTCCGCAAACTTCCTGCTCGGGTATGTAATCGGCTATTTTATCAATCTTAGCCTGACGAACATTTACCATCTTCTGGTGATTGGCAGGATCGGTGGATATAGCACTTGTTTCGTAATCTTTTTCCAAGCCACCGATACGATGCATGAACTCATTCATACCAGGGATAGCCCAATAACGAACTAATGAATCTTTATCTCGACGATAAGGTTTCCATGGAGCTTCTTCTTTGTAGTTGGTCACATAGTTAGGAGTGATTGACGGATAGGTATCCAAATCTGGAATTTTCCAAGCAGATGATCCATTGGCAATAAACGAATCGGTAAGCAAAATAACAGGTGTCATATGCTCTACGGCAAGTTTTCCTGCCCAGAATGCGGCATCAAAACAATCGGTTGGAGTAGAAGCTGCAATTACTACAGCCGGACTTTCGCCGTTACGTCCATATAGAGCCTGCATAATGTCTGTTTGTTCACTTTTAGTCGGCATCCCGGTTGAAGGGCCTCCTCGTTGTACATCGATAACAACCAGTGGAATTTCTGAAATAACAGCTAATCCGATGGCTTCACCCTTAAGGGCAAGACCCGGACCAGAGGTTGAAGTGGCCGCCAGGCAACCTGCAAAACTTGCACCGATTGCTGTGCAGATACCTGCAATTTCATCTTCAGCCTGAACGGTGATAACGCCTAGATCTTTGCGTTTAGCCAACTCGTGTAAGATATCAGTTGCCGGAGTAATGGGATAACTGCCTAGGAAAAGTCTTAATCCTGCTTTTTCTGCAGCGGCAATCAAACCATAGGAAGTTGCCTTGTTTCCATTTACATCTGTATAGTAAGCTGGTTCAACAGTCGTACTTTCAATACGGTATGTAGAAACAGTTGCGTGTGTATTATGACCGTAGTTGTAACCATCTGTAAGGGCTTTGATATTTGCCTTGACAATGGCCGGTTTTTTTGCAAATTTATTTTGTAACATATGCATTGCCTCTTCAAGCGGCCGCTCAAACAGCCAACAAACCAATCCAAGAGCAAACATATTTTTGCAGCGTAATGCCGATTTGTTATCCAGTTCAAATTCAGCCAGGCCGTCTTTAACCATGGATGATATAGGTACGGCAACAACTTGTACACTGTTTAATCCCAATTCTGCGAATGGGTCTTCTGTTACAAACTGAGCTTTGGTAAGATCATTCTTTAAAAATGAATCAGTGTCAATAATTACAATTGCATTTGGCTTAATGTGTTTTACATTAACCTTCAAAGCGGCTGGATTCATAGCAACTAATACATCCGCTTTGTCTCCCGGTGTATAAATTTTTCTTGATCCCAGGTGAACCTGAAACCCTGATACACCACTAAGCGTTCCTTGCGGAGCACGTATTTCTGCCGGAAAGTCGGGGAATGTTGAAATATCATTTCCCAAAATTGCAGACAGATTTGAAAAGATTGTTCCGGTTAATTGCATACCGTCTCCCGAGTCTCCCGAGAAACGAACAACAACCTTTTCCAACGTCGTAACTTTCGTTTGTTCTGCCATAATAATTTATATAAGCTTTTATTCTCTGATTGCCATTGTTTATTATCACCTTGCAAAGGTAAAAAATTAAACCTTGAACGGTGAACAAAATTACAATTTTATCTGTTTTAATCCTAAAATGCCGACAAATAGATACTAATATCGGCCGAAGAAAGATTAAAATGATTTGCTACATAGCGATTAACCGGCTTGCCGGCATACATATATATTCCAGCTCTAAATCCCATATCAGCCTTTATTAGTGCCTGGACCGACCCCATATCTCCAATTGAGAATAGCATGGGGACAAAAATATTACTGAATCCCATAGCAGTGGTTCGGGCTACATAATTGCTGACATTCGATTTACAATAATGAAAAATTCCATATTGCTGAAAAACAGAAGGATCAGAAGGGGTCAATCCACAGGTCGTTTCGAAACACCCTCCTTGGTTAACACGAAGATCAATAATCAAAGCTCCTTTTTTCATTGAACTGATCATCTCTTCGGCAATCACATATCTTTTACGTGAATTTATATAACGCATAGCGCCTATTACTACATCGGCCGATCGGAATGCGTTATGTAGCACGTTGGGTTGAAAATTAGATGTAAACAACGACTGACCCAATACTTGCTGTATGGTTCGTAATTTGTTGATATCTTCATCAAACACCTTTACCATGGCTCCCATTCCTAAAGCTGCACGGGCGGCAGCAGTTCCTGCTATTCCGGCTCCCACAATGACAACTTCAGTGGGTGGTACTCCCGAAATTCCACCAAACAGTAATCCTTTACCTCCACGGGCGTTACTTAACATTTCGGCTGCAATGGAGATTGAAGCTTTACCTTCAATCTCGGAAATGATATTGAGTACCGGTAATTTGTTCTGGTCGTCGGCCAACAGCTCATAACCTATTGCATTGATCCGTTTGCTCATCATTAGTTCGAATGCTTCGGGAGCAAACGAATTTAACTGTACCATGGAGAACAACGTAGATCTTGGCTTCATTAAAGCAACTTCGCCTGGTAAAGGAGGAAGAATTTTCAAAATTAAATCGGCCTGATAAACCTCCTGAGGGGTTGAAACTATTTCGGCACCTGCTTCAGAGAAATGATTGTCTGAATAGTTTATGCCAAGACCCGCATTTGTTTCAACAACTACACGATGACCACAATCCGTAAGCATATCAACAGCTTCGGGTGTAAGCGGCAGTCGCCTTTCTTCTTCGTTTCGTTCACGAGGAATGCCTATAAGCAACCGATTGCCCATCTTGCTTATCTCCTTTAATAGTTCCTGAGGAATATACTTCCCCTGACTACATCTACCTCCTGTCAGATCCATAGTACAATATCTTTTCCAATGCATTAGCTATTGAGAGTACATCCGTGTCTGTCTCCATTGCCTCTGCTTCAAAAACAACATCTGCCTGCTCATAATTGTTTTTTCTTTTTAGCAATGTTTCACGTATGTAATTCATGAGTTCTTCTTTATTCTTGTCTTTAAGCAGCGGACGTGTCCCTTTGCACAATTCCAGCCGATTGGTCAATTCCGGAACCGAAACCTTTAGATATACGGTCGTTCCGTGGGCTTTCATATATTCCATATTGTCAAAAAAACAGGGAGTCCCTCCTCCGGTAGAGATTATAACATCTTCGAAGGTGGCTACCTCACGTAACATCTTTTGTTCAATTTCCCGGAAGCCGGCCTCACCTTTTTCTGTAAAAAGCTGTTGAACAGATTTTAGGTATCTGCTTTCAATGTAATGATCCAGGTCAACAAATGTGAGTCCCATATTTTTTGAAAGACACACACCTACAGACGTTTTGCCCGCTCCCATAAAACCGATAAGAAATATACGTTTCATCCCAAATTGAACTATTTTTTGCAAATGTAGTTTTTTATAAAGCAATTCGGTCAACCAGAATAAAATAATTGCACGGATCGCGTCACAAAACTCCTACGATTATAATTCAACTTGTTTTTTAGATAACAAAAAGGCTAAAAGCTTTATCTGACTTATTTCAACCCAAAATATAGTCTATCTTTGCAGAGATAAATAATCTATAATGGCAAAAAATAAGTTCTACGTAGTTTGGAAAGGATTGAATCCCGGAGTGTATGATAGCTGGAATGCCTGTAAGATGCAGGTTGAAGGTCAGGATGGCGCTAAATACAAATCTTTCGAAACGAGAGAAGAGGCTTATGCTGCCTTTGAAAAAGATTTCAAGGAATTCATAAAACCGGCTTCTGCCACACGAACAATGCAGAAACTTCCTGTTTTAAATGGTGGCAGACCCATACTTGACAGCATTGCAGTAGATGCCGCGTGCAGTGGCAATCCCGGCTTGATGGAGTACAGAGGTGTATATACGGCAACCAAGCAAGAGCTATTTCGTATCGGCCCTTATGAACAGGGAACAAATAATATTGGAGAGTTCCTGGCTCTGGTGCACGGCCTTGCTTTTTTGAAACAAAAGAATAGCCCTCTTCCTATTTATTCAGACAGCAGAAATGCCATTATGTGGGTCCAAAAAAAGAAATGTAAAACATTATTGGAAAGAGAACCTCGAAATGAAGTTATCTTTAACCTGATTGAAAGAGCTGAGAAATGGCTTCATGAAAATGAATACTCAACGACCATCCTTAAATGGGAAACGTTGGAATGGGGAGAAATCCCAGCAGACTTCGGTAGAAAATAATATATTAAAAGAGGAAGGTTAACCTTCCTCTTTTAATATATTTTGTTTTCACTTCCCAATACAATAATATCGAAATATATTTGGTTTGTAATAATATTTATAGTTATTTTGTTTCATGTGAAATTTATTGAACACTAATTATTAATTAATGAAAAAGAGTAACGATAGCATATACGATTATATCATTGTAGGGGCAGGGCTTTTTGGAGCCGTGTTTACACAGCAAGCTGTCAAAGCAGGAAAAAAATGCCTGATTATTGACAAGCGTCGTCAAATAGGAGGAAATCTCTATACCGAAAATATTGACTCCATTAATGTTCATAAATATGGGGCGCACATTTTCCATACAAGTAATAGAGAAATCTGGAATTATATTAATCAGTTTGCCGATTTTAATAATTTCATTAACTCTCCGCTTGCCAACTACAACGGTAAACTTTATAATTTACCGTTTAACATGAATACCTTTTATCAGTTGTGGGGAACACAAACGCCATTGGCAGCAAAAGCAAAAATAGCCGAGCAGTGCAAAAAATACGATTACATAACTCATCCAGCTAATTTGGAAGAGCACGCATTAAAGATGTGTGGTGATGATATTTATAACACATTCATTAAAGGATATACAGAAAAGCAGTGGGGACGGAGAGCCACAGAATTGCCCTCTTTTATCATTAAACGTATACCTTTGAGATTCGTTTATAATAATAATTACTTTAATGACACATTCCAGGGAATACCTGTAGGAGGATATACTCCAATTATTGAATCAATGATTAAAGGTGCTGAAGTGCAAATTAACACCGATTATTTTGAAAACAAAACCTACTTTGATTCATTGGCTCCCAAAATGATTTTTACCGGACGTATCGATGAATTCTTCGATTTTAAATTCGGGAAGCTAGAATACAGGAGTCTTCATTTTGAGCACGAAAGGTTAGAAATAAATGATTTTCAAGGAAATGCGGTGGTTAATTTCAACGAATTTGATGTCCCGTTTACCCGAATTATAGAGCATAAGCACTTCGAATTTGGCACACAACAATTTACAATTGTTTCCAAAGAATTTCCCAATGAATACAGCAAAGACTCTGAGCCTTACTATCCTGTGAATGATGAAAGAAATCATACAATTCTAGGAAAGTACAAGGAGCTTGCTAAAGCTTATGGCAATATATATTTTGGCGGACGACTAGCCCAATATGCCTATTTTGATATGGATGATACCATAGAAGCTGCCTTAGAAGTAGCCAGAAAAGAATTCAAATTTATAAAATAAAAGAAGGAAATGGAAAAATATTTTTTCTCTAAAAACTACAAGGAAACAAAAAGCGCAGGTAATAAAGCCAAGACAGACATCGAAGAGATTCTCTTAGCAAATGGGTATAAAAATGTTGGAATAAGAAGCAACTATAAAGGTTCGCTTATGGGATTTATTGCAACTTTGGTCAGTCTCTTAAAGGCTTGTTTATCCATTCAACCCAATAGTGTGCTGGTTTTGCAGTATCCTTTTAAAAAATACTATACGTTCCTTTGCCGAATTGCACATTTGCGTAATTGCGAAGTGATAACTATAATTCACGACTTAGGCAGCTTCAGACGCAAACGATTAACTATTGAGCAAGAGGTCTCCCGTCTAAATCAATCGGACTATATTATTGCACATAACGACGCAATGAAAGTCTGGCTTCAAGAACATGGAGTGACATCAAAACTTTATAGCCTCGGCATTTTTGACTATCTGTCGAAAAGTACTCCTCAACCCAACACAAATAAGGATCAGTACCGGGTTCTGTACGCCGGAGCTTTAAACCCTAAGAAAAATCCTTTTCTCAAACAAATTAGAGCAATTATTAAATCCTATAAATTTAACCTTTACGGATCGGGCTTCGAAGCTCAAAATAAATTTAATGATGTAATTAATTATAAAGGATTTGTTCCCTCCGACAAACTTATATCAGCGGCCGAAGGCGATTTCGGACTTGTTTGGGATGGCGATTCCATCTCCTCGTGCAGTGGCGAATTAGGAAAATATCTAAAATTTAATAATCCTCATAAGACCTCTCTATATATTCGTTGTCACCTACCTATTATCATCTGGTCCAAAGCAGCACTAGCTCCCTTCATAAAGGAAAATAAAATTGGCTTTTGCATAGACTCTCTGGATCAAATCGATAATCTGCTATTAGAACTAAGAAAAGAGGACTATGATGAAATTCGCAAAAATGTAATTAAAATTAGTGATAAATTGTCGGACGGATATTATACAACAACGGCCCTAAATAAAATACTGAACCAAAAAGAAAATTATAAATAAATTTACTAATTCTAAATAGTCAATTATAAATCAACCTACCAATTTTGTATTCAAAAAATGCTATCTTTGCACAAGAACAAGAACTGCTTCATATTGTTCCTGTTGAACAAGGCTCTAACAATACCGGAAAGTGGATGAAAGGAAATAACTATCCCACGCAATCCTTAAATGGGAAACATCCAAAATGAGGTGAAATCTCTGTCTGTTCTGGCAGAAAATAAATATCTTATTATTCTATAAATTCACGGAAATGGAAATTATTAAAGAACAACCTATGTTTTCAATTGTAACAGTTACCTATAATTGTTGCAATTCAATCAGAGAGACCATAGAAAGTGTACTTAATCAAACATATAGAAACTACGAATATTTAATCATTGATGGTCAATCTTCCGATGGAACGTTAAACGTAATAAAGGAATACAACGACCCTCTGATTAGTTATACATCCGAAAAGGATACAGGAATCTATGACGCAATGAATAAAGGTATCTTAAAGGCGTCAGGTAGATGGTTACTTTTTTTAAATAGTGGAGATATATTTACGGATAATCAAGTTCTGGAAAAAGTAGAAATTCATGCTAAAAATGGGATGTATGACATCCTTTACGGAGATATTTTTGTCAACAAGAAAAAAATCTGGGAAATTAAGAAAGCGGCAGAACCTTGTAATAAACAACGAATGTTCTTCTGTCACCAAAGTTCTTTTACACGGACAGAAATAATGAAATCTCAACTTTTTGATTCATCCTATAGTATGTCTGCCGATCTTTTATTCTTTAAACAATGCTATTATAAAGGTTTAAAATTCTACCACATTCCAATTCCTATTGTTAAATACGACAGCAATGGAATCTCGAATACTAACAGAATTGCTGGACTTAAAGAAAACATAGACATAATTAAAGCAGTAGATAAATTTCCTTTCAAATATCTGTTTCTAGCGCGACTTCAGTTCGTGATTTTTCGTATCCAATTGTCTAATGTTTTGAAAACTTTATTCTGATGAAAATAGCATTCGACGCTAAACGGGCAACGCATAATTCAACTGGACTTGGAAATTATAGTCGCTATATTATACGAATACTTACTAAATATTATCCACAACATTCTTACCTTTTATATACACCTGAGAAAGGGAAAAAAAGGCTACTAGAACCTTATACAGGGAATCAGAACGTAGTATTTAAGTACCCAAAAAATTTTTCGGGAAGAATGATGAAGAAGTTATGGCGCTTCGTAGGAATTCTTTCTGATTTAAAGAAAGATAAACCTAGCATCTATCATGGACTTACTAATGAACTTCCAAAAGGAATAAATAGGCAAGGCATACCTTCGGTTGTTACTATTCATGACCTTATATTTCTCCGATATCCGCAGTTTTATAAAACAATAGATTGTAAAATTTATTACTATAAGTTTAAAAACGCTTGTATAAATGCAGATAGAATCATTGCCATAAGTGAGATGACGAAAAAAGACATCATTTCATTTTTTAATATCTCTGAAAATAAAATAGATGTAATATATCAGGGTTGCGACCCTGCTTTTGCATCAGAGGTAGCCGCTGACATTAAAAATACAGTCAAAACCAAATATAATTTACCAGAGAAATATATATTGTATGTCGGAAGTATCGAAGAGCGTAAGAATCTTTTGTTAATAATAAGAGCACTTCAACAAACTAAAAACAAAATACATCTAATAGCTATTGGTAGACGAACTGCATATGCAAAAACTGTAGAAAAGTTCATTTTCGAAAATAATATGACTAATCAGGTGACTATATTGGAAGGGATTGATTTTCAGGAACTCCCGGCTTTCTACCAGATGGCATCATTATTTATTTACCCATCCTTCTTCGAAGGATTCGGTATTCCAATCATCGAAGCCTTATATTCCGGAGTACCTGTTATTTCGGCAACCGGGTCTTGTCTTGAAGAAGCAGGAGGTCCATCTTCAATTTACGTTAATCCAACAGACATAAACGAACTAAGCCATCAAATAGACTTTGTATTATCCAATCCTCTTGTTGCATGTAAAATGATTAATGATGGGAAAGAATATGTAAACAAGTTCAATGACGAAACAATTGCTAAGCAGTTGATGAATATTTATACAGATGTATTGAAAATGAAAAGGGAGGATGGCTAAACAGGATAATTGTATTTACTCTGCAAGACACCCCTTACATCACTTTCGTGTATATATTTATTATATAAATCAGTTTCTTTTATATAAAGACGACCTTTTGACTTACCATTAAGAAAAAATACCCGAAATTTACAAAGAAGCTGATAGAGTAAAATGGGACCAAATAGAGTATAACAAATCCCTTTGCTTCGCTTTAATTTCTTTCTAGCAAAGCTAAATGCCTTTAACTCAAAGAAATGATCGCTATAATTATTTACCTTATCTGCTGTGTTCTTTGCGTTCCAACCTTTGTATTGAGCGTAATATCGTGCGATGTCCGAAGAGATTCGACGGGAAAGACACATTCTATCAAGATTTTTAAGAGCCTCTTCTTTGGATACGCTCTTAAAATGCATTCGGTTTATGTCTATAAGCGAAAATTGATATGTATTATCAGGCATATTCTTAATAAGAACATTCCCTGGAGAATAGTCTATATGATAGATTTCCGCTTCATGTAATGCGGCGGTAAAGAAGGCAAAGCTACGTAATTTATTCTCCGCATCGGGTACATTTTCTCCGGCCATCAGAGAGCGAACTGTTTCAGAGGCCGAATCGTAGACAGATACAAAATAGCTCCCTTTCAAAAGCCCCCCTTTATAGGTTTCAACATAGGCTATGGGATCAGGAGTGAGGAATCCACGTCTTTTAATCTCAAAAGCGTAATAATATGAACGGGCAGCTTTGGATTTTCGAAAATAGGTATAGGTGAATCTATTCACTAAAAGGGGAACCTTAAAACTCTTAACAGCAATATCCATATTCTTAATAGAAAATCGCTTTATGGTATTACGCCCCTCATAAATAACCTCTCCTTCCGATTCAAAACAATCCGGAAGATTATTTATAAAATCTGATAAAAATAGATAGGCTGGATTAATAACAACTTTCATGAATAGAGAATCTCTTCAACTTTATTAATAATTACTTCAGCGCTAATTTGGTTCAAGCAAGCCATGTCGCCCCTAAAACAAGGTTTCTCCCCAAATACTGAACAAGGGCGACAGCTTAAATCAAGCTGAATAATATTGTCCGGATCCTGATGATATCCGTAAAACCCTGCATAAGGATGAGTAGCTCCCCAGATTGAAAGAACTTTAGTTCCTACCAATGAAGCAAAATGCATATTTGCAGAATCCATTGAAATCAATAAATCAAGCTGACTTATAAGCGCTAGCTCCTGATCCAAACTGTATTTGCCAACAACCGTTTTCACGTTCCGATATCGTAATGCCCATTCTGCAAGAACCGATTCTTCATGCCCCTTTCCTCCAAATAGAAAAATTGTAAAATCATCTCTTTCAGATAATTTGGCCACTACATCTTCCATCCGATCCAAAGGATATATTTTACCCTGATGTTTTGCAAAAGGAGCCACTCCTATCCACTTATTTCTTTTGGGAAAAATCTCTGATTCAAGAAAAGAGAGGTCGGAGGATTTTTCTTGATAAAGTGACACAAAATCCTCTACATAGAGTACCCCAGCTTCCCTAAATACATCTGCATAACGCTTTATTACCGATTCAAGGGGCTTAAATACTTTATGATCGCGGGCAGTTAATAATGCTCTGGCATGACGATCTTTTTTGTAAACGATTACTTTAGTCCCTTTTATGGTGAACAGACTTCTCAGAATCTTTGTTCGGATTACATTGTGAAGATCCAACACCAGATCAAAGTCATACTGCACCAAGGCAGAGCCGAACCGAAGTAATCCCGCCAATGTCTTTTCCGGACCTTTGGTGTTTATACCCAACACCTTTACATTATCCGGCCGATTAATAAATATAGGTATTAAAAAAGATTGCGTTAACACAGTAAAAGAATCCTTTGGATTAGATTTTGCTGCATTATAAAGTACTGGAATTGTCATTGCGACATCTCCAATAGCCGAAAGTCTGATTACAAGAATATTGGCCATTTTTATTTTTGTCCGTACAAAATCGGATTTAGAGAAGGATCATTGTACATTTTCATTTGCTTATATACCTTCATGAATTTATCTCCGCGTTCGATATCCTCTAATAGCTGATCTAAAGCGTCAGATAAATCAACTTTTTGTTCCAGCAATACAGATAGCTTGGCTTTACATGCGTCGATGTGTTCAATGCTTGCATCAACCCGATTTATCTCTTGTTGCATATGATATATTTTAAGACAAAGAATTGAAAGTCGATCAATAGCCCAAGCCGGACTTTCAGTGTTTATCTTTGCGGATGGCTTAACTTTTATATCTTTGTATTTATCCAAGAAATAACTATCAATCAATTCTACCAGATCTGTTCTATCCTGATTAGATTTGTCAATTCTGCGCTTAATTGTTAATGCTTCAACTGCATCAATTTCCGGATTCCTAATAATATCTTCTAAGTGCCATTGAACAGCATCAATCCAGTTTTTCAAAAAGAAATAAGATTCAATACTTTTCTCTTCGTAAGGATTGTTTATTAATGCATCAACACTGTCAGTGGTATGATATGCAATAGTCGCTTCTTCGAAAATAGGATAAATAATTTTACTGAACTTCATAATTGATATTCTTTGCTAGATGATTATGCTATAATATTACAAAAGTAATAAAACTTTCTAATGAGCCAATCATATCTTTGGACATTGGCATTCTTTCAAGTACTTTTGCCTCATAAATGAAGATTAAATAGAACATAAGGGATGAAAATCATTGCAGACAATACAATTCCCTACCTGCAAGGAATTGCCGAAACTTTTGCGGAAATTAGTTATATTTCGCCTGAAGAGTTTACGCACGACAGAATAAAAAACGCCGATGCACTTATAATCCGCAGTATCGATAAATGTACACAACAGATTCTGGAGGGAACAAGTATAAAGCTTATAACGACTGCTACCATTGGTTTTGATCATATTGATACCGCATATTGCGATAAAGCAGGTATTGCCTGGGCTAATGCCCCCGGATGCAACGCGGATTCCGTTGCTCAATATGTGCTGGCATCTCTTATTACATTATCTATCCGAAATAATATAGATCTGAAAAATAAGACATTAGGAATTGTAGGTGTAGGGCATGTTGGAAAGGCTGTAGAACGGGTGTGCAAAGCCTATGGGATGAATATTCTGCGGAACGACCCTCCCCGTGAAGAGCAGGAGGGTTCAGCCGGTTTTGTTTCTCTTAAAACAATTGCCGAAGAAAGTGATATAATCACGTTTCATGTTCCTTACACTGTATCTGGCATTCATGCAACCAGGCATCTGGCAAACGAGGCGTTCTTTGGAGAAGTGAAGAAGAAGCCATGGTTTATTAACAGCTGCAGGGGAGCAGTGCATGATACAACAGCTTTGCTGAGGGCAAAACGGGAAGGCATTGTATCCGAACTTATCATTGACTGTTGGGAAAACGAACCCCATATTGATTTACAGCTGTTGGACGCTGCTTCTATAGCCACCCCTCATATAGCCGGATTTTCGGCAGATGGAAAAGCTAACGGAACACGTGCCTGTCTTCAAACAATCGGTAATTTCTTTCGTATTCCCATTGAAAAGATTGGAGAAGTTGTTCCTCCTCTACCGGAAGAGCCGGTAATTGATCTTGATTTATTTACCTCCCGACGGATGGAACAGGCTGTGCTGAAAACCTTTTGTCCGGAAACAGTAGACCGGATGTTACGCAATGCTCCCCATCAATTTGAGTCGCTACGAAATAATTACAACCATCCAAGAGAGTACAAAGCCTATACATTATTAAATATAAAGGAAGAAGAGATCTTTCTGTCGGATCTGTTAGGGTTCAATCGGTAAGTACCTTTTCTATTATTTCAGGATACCATTTATGTTCGAGCTGGTGTATCCTTTCGCATAGCGACTCGGGGGTGTCATCCGCAAATACGGGGCATTCAGCCTGAAATATAATCGGGCCTTCATCATAATGCTCGTCAATATAATGGATGCTGATTCCTGATTTTGTTTCGCCGGAAGCAATTACGGCCCGATGAACATGCATGCCGTACATGCCTTTTCCCCCGAATTTGGGAAGTAAAGCCGGATGAATATTTATTATTTTGTGCGGATAGGCCGCAAGTAAATTATCTGCAATTTTAGACATGAAGCCGGCAAGTACAATAAAATCAATTTGATATGTCTTTAAGATATCAAGAATGGCTTCTCCCGATTCAAACGCTTCTCTTGAGAAAGAGATTGAGGGAACATTCAGTTTTTTAGCCCGTTCGTGAACCCCGGCTCCTTGTTTATTGGATAGTACGATAGCGACTTTAAAAAATTCACTATTAGAGAAATATCGGATAATATTCTCCGCATTCGTTCCTGAACCGGAGGCAAAAATGGCTAAACTCTTCATTAATTCTAGGTTTTAATGCACAAGAAAAGAAAAAATGTGCAGTTTTCCACATTTTTAGTACATAATATTTGTTTTGTAACATAAAAAATTCTTTTCTTTGCACTGCAAATTTAAAAAGTAAATTCGTATTAATTAATCTAAATTGAAAAAGTTATGTCTGAAGTTGCATCAAGAGTAAAAGCGATTATCGTAGATAAGTTAAGTGTTGAAGAAACAGAAGTTACAAACGAAGCAAGCTTTACTAACGATTTAGGAGCAGACTCTCTTGACACAGTAGAATTGATTATGGAGTTCGAAAAAGAATTCGGTATCTCAATTCCTGATGATCAAGCAGAAAAGATTACAACTGTTGGTGATGCTGTTGCTTATATCGAAGCAAACGCAAAGTAATCCTTTTACGTTGAAAGCATGGAATTAAAAAGAGTTGTAGTAACAGGTCTTGGAGCTATAACACCGCTTGGCAAGACCCTCACAGAAACATGGGAGGGTCTTGTTAACGGTAAGAGTGGAGCCGGACCTATTACTCATTTTGATGCTTCAAAATTCAAGACACAGTTTGCCTGTGAAGTAAAGAATTTTGATCCCAACCAGTATTTCGACCGTAAAGAAGCCCGCAAGCTTGATCGTTATGCCCAATTTGCGTTAATCGCTGCCGATGAAGCAATTGCTGATTCAGGCATGGAGATGGAAAAACTTGACTTGAACAAAGTCGGCGTTATTTTCTCTTCAGGTATTGGTGGTATTAGCACTTTTCAAGAAGAGGTTGAGAATTACGATGTTGAACGTGGTCCGCGTTTTAATCCCTTTTTTATCCCGAAAATGATTGCAGACATCGCGTCTGGTCACATTTCGATGAAATACGGATTCAGAGGACCTAATTTTGCGGTTGTTTCTGCTTGTGCTTCTTCAACCAATGCAATTGCAGACGCTTGCAATTATATTCGGTTAGGAAAGGCCAACGCAATTGTGACCGGTGGTGCTGAAGCTTCAATCACCAGTGCTGGTGTTGGAGGTTTCAATGCAATGAATGCATTATCCACCCGCAATGATTCGCCGGAAACAGCTTCACGTCCATTTAGCGTAAGCAGAGATGGATTTGTTATGGGAGAAGGTGCTGCGTGTTTAATATTAGAGGAGCTGGAACATGCCCTTGCAAGAGGAGCTAAGATCTACTGTGAAGTTGCTGGTACGGGATTGTCTGCAGATGCATACCATCTTACAGCTACTCATCCGGAAGGTTTGGGCGCCAAGCTGGTAATGGAAAATGCTTTGGAAGATGCGCAGATGAAACCGGAAGACATTGACTATATCAATGTTCATGGAACTTCTACTCCTGTTGGAGATATTTCTGAAGTTAAAGCTATTAAGGAAGTTTTTGGCGAACATGCTAAAAAACTAAATATAAGTTCTACCAAGTCAATGACCGGACATCTTTTAGGTGCAACTGGTGCTTTGGAAGCAGCAGCTTGTATCCTGGCTATCAAAGAAGGCATTGTTCCTCCTACAATTAATTTTGCAGAGGGAGATGAAGATCCGGAAATAGATTACACATTGAACTATACGTTCAACAAAGCACAGAAAAGAGAAATCAATGCAGCACTTTCCAATACTTTCGGTTTTGGAGGTCACAATGCGAGCATGATTGTTAAAAAATTTGTGAAATAACGTGTTGAAAGAATTATACAAAAAAATAAGGCTCCTCCTGTGTAAAAACAAGGAGCCTTATTCTTCTTTATATAAGATACTTGGTTTTTACCCCGATAAACCTGACCTTTACCATCAGGCTTTTATCCACAAATCTGCTATTGCAGAGGGTATCATTGAACAACCCTGGAGGAACAACGAACGGTTGGAATTCCTTGGTGATGCCATTCTCAGCTCCGTAATAGCCGATATTCTTTACATCAAATTTCAAAATAAGCGCGAAGGTTTTCTTACCAATACCCGTTCCAAGATCGTTCAACGTGAAACGCTGAACCGTGTGGCTATGGAATTAGGCCTCGATAAACACATTATTTGTGCCAAAAAGATGCACACACATGGAAATGATATTTATGGTAATGTCCTGGAAGCTTTGATTGGAGCCATCTATTTGGATCAGGGCTATAAAGTATGTCATAAGTTTGTTTCTACCGTAATTATTGGTAAATATATTAATATTGATAAACTTGCCCGTAAAGAGGTTAACTTCAAATCGGCTTTAATTGAATGGAGTCAGAAAACGAAGTTGGATATTTCTTTCAATCTTGTAGAATCTTTTACAGACGAGGAAAGTAATCCTATTTTCCAGTATGCTGTTATGTTGGGAGAAACACAATTAGGAATCGGAATTGGCTTTTCAAAAAAAGAGGCTCAGCAAAATGCTTCAAAAATGGCTATAAAAAAGATTCGCAAAGATCCTGCAACACAAGAGATTATCGCAAACTTGAAAAAATCATTCGACCCTGATACAACTGTCTCAGATGAAATAAATGGGAAAGAGAAACAGTTAGAATCTGTTGATGCCACAAAAAATATGGATGATCAGCAGTTGGAGAAACTGCTTTCCGAAGAATAAACCAGCCCCTTTCTTATCCGGAACGAATAAACATCATTTTAATCTGTCATCTGTCATAAAACAGCTCAGATCCCTTTCCAGATAAGGGTTCTTGTAATGATAGATGGCTTGTGACAGATCCAATGTATCTGTCATCTGTCAGCAATGGAATCAGGGCCCTTATATGTCCAAAACGGTTTCTCCTCTGCAACCTTTGTTAGGACGGACTTTGGGATGGTGTCCATTATTTCAGTATCATGATTGTTGATCCGTCTACGTTTTCAGTTTAATCCGTCAGAAAGTGATTGCTGTTAAGTTTAGTAGTAGTTGCAAAGGTTAAGGAAACTAATCACAACACATAAGGCAAGTATTCGTTTGACAGCTGTTAAACGCAAAGTCAACAGTTGTATACCTTGCGTTTAACAATTGTTGAATGCAAAGTGTACATCTGTTAAACAAATACTTCCCTTAAGGCAAAGATCTAAAAGTCTTCGAATAATAATTAGTTCTCTTACTGTTCGTGAATAGAATTGCTTGTTAATGTCCAAAATTTATCCCCATCCGCAATCCCTGTACAATCAGTTCGTGCTCTTCGGTAACCAGCTTTAGTTTTCCGGCAACATCGCTCAGCGGAGTTGAAGTTACGTTATTCCCGCACA
>VSSQ01000275.1_pt1 | contig 51428 bp, 64 predicted proteins | sample 4763081 | NCBI WGS metagenome assembly VSSQ01 (sample SAMN12137344, study PRJNA551015) | bioreactor metagenome | isolation source: SDC9 anaerobic chlorinated ethene degrading culture | place: USA: Knoxville, Tennesee | collected 2015-01-01
CTGGTTTTCAGTGATGGTTGTTTTTAATAAACCTGACTAAAATAATAAAGGCCGGTCAAAGCCGGCCTTTAGCTAGTACCTGTGGCTGCTTAATCAGGAAATGAGTTTACCTTTGTCCTGGGGTGCCTGGGAATAGACCGCATCTACTTTGACTGTGCCTACCCCGGTGATATCCACCCCCATGGCTTCTTTGAGTGCCTTGGCGAACTGGTCAAAGAGGGGGCCGGAGGTGTGGTATTTGAGGAAAGTGCCTTTTACCTGATAAGTGGTGAAGGGAGGGGCAACCGGTACTTTCACGGCTACAATAGCCACTTTCTTGGTTTCTTCAAGGTTTTTAAAAGTGCGGGTGGTGCGGCCGTATAAATCAGCAAAGGCCAGTGTTTCTGCGTCCACTGCGGTCATGCTGGTTTTGGGGGTAACGTTCAGTTCACCCTTTTTATCTATAGTGGCTACCATTTTGGGGACACTGGGGTCCTGAAAAAGGTTGATTACTTCTTGTGACATTTTGCCCATGTTAGATTTCCGTCCTTTTTGAATAAAAATAAATTTGTAAGAAGATTACGTCTGAAAATATTTAGTCCGTATATGTTCCTCCTATTAATAATACCAAGTGGCGGTGTCTATTTTGGTGACACAGGGTTAAAAACTGGTGGCTAAAGGTATTAAATTCCCGGTAAGGTTCCTGTGTGCTGTCTTAACTTAACAGGGCCAGAACAGCCAGCACGATGGCGGTTATACCCAGCAGCAGGTGCACCCAGAACAGCTTTATGGTAATAAAGCCCTTAAGCGGGTTATGGGGGGTTTTCAGGGTAAAGCCGCAAATCCCGGTTGCCAGAATGAAGATAAGTGCCCAGGTAGACATAAAATAGCCTCCTTTTAGTTTTTGTGCAGCTCAATATTTGCATACTCAGGGCAGCTTAGTCTGTAAAATTTATTACATATTCAGCGTCCGGTTTTTTGTATAATCTAGGTATAAACCGAAAACGGGGAGGACTCAGGTGAAATATTTGAACTGCATGATGGATTTGTGGCTGTTTGACTCCCTTAACCCACAGGAGAAGACCGAGATAAGCCGCCTTTTCAGGCGTCCGGAATATTTAAAGAATGAGTACCTTTTCAGCGAAGGCGAACCGGCCAGTGCCGTTTTTGTGGTGGCCAAAGGCCGGGTGAAGCTCTTTAAAACGGCTGAAAATGGGCGGGAGATTGTTCTGGCTTATTTGACTCAGAACCAGCTCTTCGGGGAAGAGATTTTGTTTAATGATGCTATCCGGACTATTACCGCCGTGGCCATGGAAGATACCCGGCTGTGTGCCTGTTATAAAAGTGACTTTGAAAATTTGCTTTCGCAAAATTCGCAGATAGCGGTTAAAGTTATCCGCACCCTCAGTGAAAAAATAAATAACATTACCGAAACTCTGGCGGATATGGCTATTTACGATATCCAAAACCGGCTGGCGCGCACTCTGGCCAGGCTGGCTAAAGAACACGGCGAAGATGTGGGTGATGGCAGACGCCTAAATTTCCGTTTAACCCATGATGACCTTGGTTCTTTAGTGGGGGCATCCCGGGTGATGGTGACGAATGTTATAAAATCCCTGAAAAAATCCGGCATAATCAAAGATGATATTGACCATAAGCTGGTGGTCAGCCAGTGGTTTCTGAATGATTTTTCTGATGAAATGCCCAAATTTATCAGAAAAGATTCAAGCACCTGCAAGTGTTTCCCGAAACCCGGCGAATAAGTGTCTTAGCAGTAAGTGTTGAAAGCATCTTTCAGGGGGAAGAGGCGTGTCTTCAGGTCTTTTAGAATGCTGTTTTTGGTGGAGACGGGGTATCAATAGGTAGAACTTTTTCCACGACTTTCGCTTTTGTATTTTAAAGGTTATATACTTCTAGCGATTCAAGCTGATTTCTTGTTTATTTTATCTGGAGTAGATAGGCTAGTGTGATTTATACTATATAATAATGATTAAGCGTTTTTCTTTATATGGTTTTCTGAAAAATCAGAGATATTTTGAGCCTTTCATTATCCTGTTTTTCCTGCAAGAGGGGTTATCTTATACTGAGATCGGTTTTCTTATAGCCTTCAGAGAATTATTTATCAACATCATGGAAATTCCCAGTGGGGCTGCAGCCGACCTCTTTGGCAGAAGACGCAGCATGATGTTTTCCTTTATCGCCTATATTATATCCTTCGCCGTTTTCGGTTTCAGTGAAGCATACTGGCATTTTTATGTAGCAATGTTCTTCTTTGCCATCGGAGAGGCGTTCAGGACGGGCACTCATAAGGCAATGATATTCACATGGCTCCGTATCCAGGGTAGAACAGATGAAAAAACTCAGGTATATGGTTATACACGTTCTTGGTCGAAGATCGGTTCTGTTGTATCGACAATAATCGCTGTTGCAGTGGTGTTTATTGCCCGTGATTATTCCTGGGTTTTTCTTTTCGCTATCATCCCGTATCTTGCCGGTTTGATTAATTTTTTCTGGTATCCGAAAGATTTAGAGGGTCAGCCGGATGTGCATGCAAATGTAAAAACAGTATTTCGTCATCTCAGGATATGTCTGAAAAACTCACTATCTATTTCACCCTTACGCCGACTGATGATAGAATCAATGTCCTTTGAAGGTGTATTTAAAGCCGTAGAAAATTACCTGCAGCCACTTGTTAAGAACATGGCACTGATGCTTCCCCTATTTATAGGAATGGGGGATATCCGTAGAAGTGCGATTTTGATCGGAATTGTATACATCATACTATATCTGAGTTCAGCTTATGCCAGCCGAATGTCTTACCGACTTTCTAAACACGCAGGTGGTGATACTGAAGGAAGCGGCGTGTGCTGGGAAATGGGTTTATTAATATATCTGGCCTTAATTCCACTTTTAGTATTTGAGTTATATTGGGCTGCAGTTATCGGATTTATTATTCTTGCACTTATTCAAAACTTCTGGAGGCCAATGCTTATAAGCCGCTTCGACAAATTCGCCAGTGAAACAGAAGGAGCTACTATCCTATCCATTGAAAGTCAGGTAAAATCCGTGGCAACTATGGTCATCGCTCCGGTAATGGGTGCATCAGTAGATTTTCTTATTGGGCGTAATCTTGGAGGACAATTCTGGCCGGTGGCTGCAATAGGTGCAATTATTGCCTTATCAATTATCATAACCTCGAGCAGACACAAGCCTGCTTCCGCTTAAAGAGTTCAGAATTGACCATTTGCTATTGAGTATTTGGTTTTTCAGAAAATAGTCAATGCTGGAGATAAACGAGAACTCCTTAAACACTTTTTAGCAACTGCAGAATACAAAAGTTCACTTAAAGAGATGGTGGACTTAAGGGGACAGTTCCCGAACTTTTGTTCGAGAAGAAAGGGCTAATTCCGGAACTGCAGCGGCTGCTTACATCACCTATATCAGTTTGAGATGATTGGGTTCACGGTGGATCTGAGGTATCAATAGGTAGTACTGTTAAGGACTTCAAGATGGTCTTTAGTCTCACCGTTTGATCTGATACTCTCGAAAGACCTCTTTAGCCTCGCCAACAAGGTACAGATGTGAAAACCTCAGGTCGAAATTCATGAGTTTCTTTTTCACGAAGTCGTCTATGGTCGGGCAGTTTAATACTTTCAATCTTTCTTCAGATAAGGTAGTGTCGTTAAAAGATATTATTAGAGAGGTGTTAGCGGGATAATCTTTACTGGCTTTCCGCTTCGCGGCATCTATAATTCTACCGAGTTCGTTTTTTACTCCTTCGTCTACTGACGTATCCTCAGGGGGTATTGAAACCGAGCAGTTCTTTCCCTTACCCATTTTGATGACCGGTGCTTTCGAGAAAACGATACCATTCTCCAAAAGTTGACGTCTTCGCCAATAATCATCTTCACCCTCATGAGCCAGGGTTATCTCAATATAAGATTCAGAAACAGGCTCGATTCTATTATCGATTACCTTCGCATCGTAGTTCTGATTGCCAATAACTGGCTGTAAAAATACACCGTCGGTATTGCCTAATTTATGTTTACCCCATATCGCCAAAGGAGAAACTTCCTCAGGGAGTTTCTTTAAAAGTCCCTTCTGCAATCTAAAAGCTTCCAACCCTTCCTGGGTAGAGCAAATTTGGGCAACCTTCTGAATTAACCAATCCCATAGTTCAGAAGGTGTTCTTTCCTTTTCGATTTCGTCTTTGCTTACGTATTCCGTTGACATGAGTATTTATATTTTACCATACGGAAGAATAGGGAACTGGCGGAATAGTCAGTGTGCTAAGAAAAGTAGCACAAAAATAGCACAAAATGTGAATAAATGGAGCTGGGGTATCAATAGGTAGAACTTTTAGTTTAGCATTTACTCTCACTATTTGATACTAGACGAAAAAAACAGTAATTGGGATAGTTTCCCATTTAATGCTTCATAAATGCATTGTGACCCAGAGATGACAAATTAATATCTTGTCGCTTTTAACGGCACCGCTTCTATTGTGAGTTGATCGACAATTAGCAGTACCCTTTGAAGAGCATATTTCTAGTTTATTAAGCATTTCACTTACATTCCATACACAGACATCTGTTATAGTCCCATTACTGAGTTCCTCAATCCACTTATTAATTTTATCATGCCAATCGTTTGCAGAGCCTTCCTGTAAATACCCAATCATTGCAACTATATCATGATTTGCACCGTGAAGCCCTAATTTGAATCGCTGAATCCCACCATTCTTATGTTCGATTGTCTCTCCTGTAACGTATTCCTTTTCACGGGCAAGTGATGGAGCAGGAAGCCTCTTACATTCGAAAACAGTAATAGTATCATATCTAGAATAGAAATTTGCTTTAAAATTTACAACATCAACAGGAGAAGCAGAGATATCCACACTGCTACGACCGCTTTGATATTCTTCATGGTTAAAGCGAACCATTGGGAAACTGTTCCGGGCATTAGAATCAAGAAATTTACATAGTTGGAGATTTAATTTATTTTCCGACTTCTCATTAAGTCGAAAAGGGTCATCTCGCCAAGTAGGCAGTTGCGTATAGACAAAGTCGATCGTTTCTAATGCAAGTGTATCTGGGTCGAGCCCCGACGTGATAATACCGATCGCTGGTGTCCCTAAATCACTCATACTTCTAATATCCCTGCCGGTTTAGGTCCACAATTGTTTCGTCAGCATCACGAACTGCTGCTGAACGGATCCAATAACGCAACCGATCCGGTTTAATCAATAATAATAAATTTTCAGAGTAAAGACGTAAGATGCGCACTGTCCGGAGAAATGAGTGTTTTTCGTCATCATAAATAAGTTTTCGCAATCCAATATCTTGTTGTTCTGTGAGCCATGAAGAATCTGGGCGTTCACCAAAATAAAATGGCTGGCAAATTAATCCATCCACGAAAATAGGATTTCCTACTTGCAAGTTGCTGTATACGCTTTTAAGCATACGGGTGAATAACTCGGCATAATCTTGGAGGTCATTAGAGTTTGCCGCCCTTTTTAGTAACTCTGAATTCTGCCCAAGACGAACATATTCTGTCATGTATTTAACGGTATCTTCACATAAAGCCTTTTCCCAAAATGAAAGAGACAATTCATTCAGGTCTTCAGGGTAGGGCAGCTTATCGATATCCTCCTTTGATAGCGCTGTCGCTGTTCCCAAAAGCGACATTCCGTTCAGCGCACAGAAGAATTGATAGAATTCGTGGTGTTGAGACAAAGCATTATATAGTTTGAGGAGTTCTGGTTCCTGAGTGAGGGGAGAATGAATTCCCACGATTCTGTAGTTGTAGGTCAGGTAACTTTTATTCCAAAAGATAACTGGAAGGGAATCTATCTTTTTTATTAAAATAAGGGGTGGGGTATAAAGGTCCTCGTTTCTTGGTCTTTCGAATCCGATTTCATCTAATGGCCTAATCTTACTTTCATCAATCCCACCTACATTAAAAGCACTGGCTGGTAAAAAATCCTTGCCAGTCAAAAAGGTTGCAGGTTTATCAGCTTTTCCAACTATGAAACCATTGCCATAATCCCAACATTGTTGTTTTACAAATTCTGCCAAATTGCGCATGCTTTGAAAACGTTGAGATATATCAAAAAGGCGGCTTCCCCCAAGCAGATTTGAACGCCAGATATATTGATAGCTTTCAGCCTGTTTCTGTGGAACGTAATGCCAGTCATAATGATCGATTTCGAAGCATATATGTTCTTTGACACTTACTGTTCGTCGGAAGGTTTGATGCATAATTTGATGATTGTCAGGGGGTTCGGAGGGCTGTGCAAGTATCGCTATTGTTTTTGAATCAGCTCCTTCGTAGAGTTTACGAATCGACACAAAATCGAGAATAGTATCGATCCTATGTTTTTGAAAAATAGCGGTTTGAAATTTTCGCGCAAAGCTATTGTATAGCAAACCGTGGGGTTGAATTAAGCAAACCGTCCCGTCCGGGCGGAGAATATTAAAAGCTTGCTCTAAGAACAAATATGCCAATTGATTATCTGGTAATTTTCCCCGTTCATTATCTTTGTGTTGTGCAGCCTTATTAATTTCTATTCCAGCCGCCGAGAGACGAGACTCAAATGGAGGATTCCCGATAACTATATCGAATCCATTTTGAAGAACAGAAGGTTTATCTTGATGCAAATCTAGAAGAGCATTGAAAAAATCTGCTTCCAATAAGTTTGATTCACGGAGTTTATCAAATTTCAATTCTTCCCATATGACATTCGGCTGTAATGCATCACAGATCGCCAGGCACATACTAAATGCAGTTAGATGAATAGCATCTCTGTCTAATTCAATTCCGAAAATACTTTGTTTAAGGATACTCTTTAGTGTATCTACATCAGGGCGCTGCCAGTTATTCTGGCTACGCCAGATGTTTATTAATCGCTTGAAGGCTCCAACTAGAAAAATCCCAGAACCACAAGCCGGATCTAAAACACGCTCCCGCCCAGTTAGTTTTTCATATGGCATTGTATAATCTAATAGTAGAGAGGCTAAGATCGGTGGAGTATAGACAGCGCCGTGGCCACCATCAACAAATCTTTGGTAAAGATTACTAATAATCTCAACGGGTATATGTTTAAAAGAGAACTGCCTCCAAAGATAACGCTGTTGATTTAGTGTTCTTGCTTCCACCAAATTGGCAAAGTAAATGAGCGTTTTATTATTAAGTGATTGTCTCTCTATAGTAGGGAGTGAAAATACATCGCCGTTGAATTTCTCTTCAAGAAAGTCCAGCAGACTACATACTTCTTCAGAATCACCACCTTTTAAGACCTCGAAAAAGTCTGTTGCTCCTTGGTGAAATTTGCCAAAAAATCCGTCGGGGAATACATGCCTATCCTCAAGATACTTAATCAATACCATAAGTAGAAGTAATTGCCGAAGAACCGGATTTTTACTTCCTTCGAGTGCAGCATCTGTTTCAACAACTGCTTCAATCAGTAATTGATGAGCTGACTTGGCATAGTCTAATAACTCTCCATTACGCTGCTCTTCCCAAAATGTTCCATCTGCCAAGCGCAGCACTGAGAATCGATTTAACTCATTGGTAATAACACTTGCAGTGCTGAGCGCTTCTATGGGCGTATACTGACACTCATCATTTTTCCAGAAATATGCTTCTCGAGCACACGTTAAGATATCAATTCTGGTTGGCCAAGCTATGTATAGGAGAGGAGCTGCTCCTTGAAGCCAAACTTTTAGATGAAGTTCAGCTAATGTGTTTTCATCGAGCCTTCCGTCTGAATTATCTACGATATAGGCCGATATTTGTGATGAGCGTCCGTCCGAAAAACGGCGAAAGAATACATAATCAATATGGTCAAACGTCTCGGCATAAGTGACAACAGCTTGTTCATCTATCTTTAGGTTTGCTTTATCGATGCCACGTACTGGGACTAAACCGGATGTAGGTCTGCCATCTGAGTCAACAATATTAACCAATTGAAGAGTATTAGTGGCCATTTTCCTCCCCAACCGAAATACGGCACGAAGAAACTTTGCAGCCTAGGATTTCAAGGAGATTATTAAACTTGCTCATCATCACTCCTTGTCCGCTTAGAAGACGTAATCTTTTGACCTGTTAAAGTCTCGCTTTCATGCAAGTCAAGCAACTCAGTGATAAGCCCATCATAGCTTTGACCTTTATGTCGAAGCTTATCTAGGCGATCTAAAGCCGCAGATCCTAATCGTATTGTCTTTCCTGATTTATTATTATGACCCATTTGACTCATTATATAACATAGTGTCAATAATTTACAATAATCACCTTTATATACATCAGTGATTATATTGAGCAAAAGCTATACTTCTATTTTCTGCAGAGAAGTAATTATAAAGGGTTTATGCTTATATGTTACTATTGTTTGATGGATTCTCCAGTATGAGGAACCCTGATTTCACTTACCCAGTTTTTAAATAACTCAGGGTGCTCAGTATGAATCGGGATTACCAATTTCGCATCGATTTCAGAAACAAGGCGCTCGATATCTTGCTGGTACATATGCCCTGACGTATGAGCATATTCGAGCTTCAGCTCACACAACTCGATCCACTTCATCAGGCGCCGAAAAGATAGCTCCATCTCCTCTTTAAAAGGCTCAGCTTTGCCGTAAATATAGGTGCCTGGTACAGATCTGCCATCAGCAGGGAGAAAATGAAGAAGGGTATGTGCACCACTAGATGTATAAAGAAGATAGCTTCCAGGATCTCTTAAGATTTCTTCTCTCAATGGTCCCCAAATAAAACTTTCATCCGGCATACAGATTAAGTCAGGATTATCCTTTTGTTTATCCCGTTGAGCCACAAGAAGCTTCCCTTCGTGAGCCTGTCGATAGTCTATATAGCTTTCAGCGTATAAATCCTGAGGTAATCCGTATTTACCATATCTTGAGGCATTTAATTTAAGACGAGAGAGGGCAATTTTAAACTCACCTGTTGCTGGCAATCCAGGACAGAGAATATCGGGATAATTCATATAAAGAGATAGATATCCATAAACGAACCCCTTGATGATTCACCTACCGGTAAGTTGATGGAAGGAATAATAGAGTCTCTGGATGAATTCTATTCAGCCAACTTAGGTCAGGACATAAAACGGGGTATGAAAGAAAATGCCCTCAGGGGATTTTATAACGGGAGTCAGCCTCCCTTGGGATATGAGCTTGTAAAAGTGAAAGACGGCCCGAAGCAGCGGAATAAACTTGCTCCCGAAGCGGATAGTTCCCCGGGAGTTAAAACCGTAAAATACATATTTGCTCTAGCGGATAGAGGCAAAGGCTGTAAGGAAATAGCGAATATCCTTAACCGGGAAGAATATATCACTAAAGCAGGTAAACCCTGGGGCAGGACAACTGTTCATAAAATACTCTGCAATGAAGCTTACACAGGCACTCTGATATGGGGAGCCAGACCCAGTCAAGGTTTGGCTAAAAATGAAGAGGCGGTGAGGTTGGAAAATGCCTGGCCAAGTATTATAGACAAGGAAACTTTCCAACGTATCCAACAGAGTATGGTATCCCGCCAGCCTAAAAATACCCATCCCCGGACAGTACCAAGCCAGTACCTGTTAAGCGGAATGGCCTTTTGCTCCTGTGGTGCGGCCCTGACCGGGCACAGTGCCAAATCAGGCCAGTATGCTTACTATCAGTGTAACCGTAAGTTCAAACAGGGGAACGGGGTCTGTAACTGCCAGGCAATACCTAAAACCAAACTGGAATCAACTGTTATTAAACAAATAAAGTCCAGAGTATTAATCGAGGAAAACCTTGAAGAACTGGTAACACAGGTCAATGAGGCACTTAAATCAACTTCCAGCCGTCATAAGGAAAAACTGGCGGTTTTGGATGCTGAACTGGATGATACCAGACAGAGATTAAACCGTCTGTATGAGGCTATTGAAAGCGGCAAACTGAATTATGATGATTTAGCACCCCGGATAAGGGAACTCAGGGAACGTCAGACTAATCTTGAGAAGTCCAGGGTATTAGCTGAAGCTGAGATGGTAGCTGATAGTGACGACAGTTTTAATCTTGAGATGGTTAAAGCCTATGCAAATGACCTTAAAGAGTTGCTTAATGAATCACAGATAACTGACTGCAAGGCTTTCTTAAAGACTTTTGTTAAGAAGATTGAAACGGATAGCCGGAAAGTAAGCTTGAAATACACCCTGCCGCTACCGGGAACTAACAGAAGGCGGGAAGTTCTGCCTATTGATACCTTTGGTGGAGCTGAGGAGACGATATCTAGAACCGACACCGTCTCCTGTTTGGTGTTGTTAGGCGGGAAAGGCAAAGTATAGTCTAGAGTGACCTTATTATCGCCAACCCGAATCTGCTCGATAAATGACCTTAAGAAAGCTTTTCGTTCAAATAACCCTCTTTCATCCAGGAAATTGCGTAATTCAGCCACGTGCGAGAGCACTTTTTGCGGGTCAATATACGTGGCTCTATTGGAGTCGTGACCATTCTCCAGGTCTAGCTTCGCCTGTCTCATCAGGTTCAACTTATCTTGTACATCGGCTATTCTTTGTGCCATTCTATCCGGCTCGATTTTCCTTGTTTCAACGAAATCATAGAGTTTCTCCAGTCGACCTTCCCACTGCTCAATTTCTTTATCGATGACCTCTACTCGTTCTTTGCGCTTACTATCGGCAACATCGAACGCTTCATTGCTTTGTTTTATCAAATCCATAAGATGCCCATCAGTCAAAATGTAGCCCTTAATCTTGTCCGTGACAAACCGTTCTAATTTCTCCTGGGGAAGGTGTTGGCTTGGGCAAGCTTCCTTGCCCTTACTGTAAGCTGTACCGCAAACGTAGTAATGGAATTGTCCGGACTTGGCTCCGTAACCGATATAAGAAGCACCACAATTGCGGCATCGCACAAGCCCACTCAACAGATAGTTGCTACTAGCAACACGAGGGTGAGTTACCTTTGGAGCCCGGTCAGCGAGGGTGACCTGCACGTTTTCAAATACTGATTTATCAACAATTGCCGGCCAAGCATTATCCTTTATCACAGGAGGAAGGCTCGTTTTCCCTTTATGAACCTTACCCCAGATGAGACGTCCGGTGTAGGCTTCATTAGTGAGAATCTTGTGCAAGCGTTGCTTTCCCCATTTTCCACCTGCCGGAGCTGGAACTCCGTCCCGATTGAGACCTTTGGCAATCTCTTTGAGCCCTTTCTCGTTAGTAATCTCGTTAAAGATTCTCTGCACGATTGGTACAAGTTTGGGGTCTGGCTCAAGAGAATTGCGTTCCTTGTCTCCATCCTTAATCTTCTTTCTCACATAACCAAAGGGAGGACGGCTACCGTTAAAGAAGCCTCGGGAAGCATTCTCACGCATACCTCGCTTGATGTCTTGTCCCAGATTGGATGAGTAGAACTCGTCAATAACCTCGATAATCCCCTCCATTAAACGACCGGTGGGAGTATCTTCGATAGGTTCGTTGATGGAGACGACCTGGATGCCCTGTTTTCTAAGCAGTGACTTATAGATAATTGAGTCCTCGCGGTTGCGTGCAAACCTGGAAAGCTTCCAGACAAGTATCATTTCAAAGGGAGCTTGCTTTGCTCTGGCAAGACTAATCATTTCTCGAAATGAAGGTCTAGCGGTGCTTCTGCCGCTTTCTGCCTCGTCAATGAATTCTTTAACCACAATATATCCGTTTCTGGTGGCATAATCCCGCAGAGCCTTCAATTGAGCCGATATTGATAAATCCACGTCCTGGCGGTCCGAAGATACCCGGGCGTAGATGACTACTCTTTTTACACGATTCTCCATTTCAACACCTCCCTGATTGGCAAACTACAGATGCCTGTGAAATCCTTCCACTTCAATTGGATTTATACGTTCAATTTGTGGCTGTAAGAGTCCGGCGCTATGAGAAAGCACCACGACCAATGCTACTTTGACAAGAGTTCCGGCAATGACCAGCGGACTAGCGATTGCTACCAGTCCATCATCCTCTCTACTATCGAGTATAGTAATTCGGTGGGCCAGGTGTGGTTTTTTCGCTTTAATTACCATATCTACGAGAGAACCAGGGAGAACCGCCCTTCCCTTTCTCGGGAATAATCCATCTGCTCCGTAGATGTTAGCGTCAGGATCGTCGTTGTTAGCACTTCCGGTCCAGTAATTTAATATCCAATTATTTACCTCGGGACCCTGCTCATAAAGAGCGCTGTATAGAAAAACACTTCCCTGTATCACCTCTCCCATTCTGAGGAGAACCTGAGAGCAACTCTTGGAATAAAACTTAGATAGAGCAATGACATCGAATCCCAACTCATGCACTTTATCCCGAAATTCTTCTTTGGGTAACAGAACAGCCGTGGCGAACTTATTAGCCGCCAGGTGAACAGCATTTGTTCTCAATGGACTATAATCTGTGTACAACTCGGCAAACACTGGTTCTATCATCTCCCTGAACTCATGCAGTACAGTGTTTTCTATGCCACTTTTTGTATCGCCTTTTTTGTAGTAGATGTTTCTTTTATCATCAAAGACGTCGTGATAGCCCCTTATATTTTGCGGTAAATTCTTACTATCGACGCCATTAACGTAAACACCGCATGCCGAAGCAATAGCTCGGAGTGTTCTTATGTCCAGTGGCAAATCCCTCAGGTAAATCTTTCGAAACTCTTGAGCCTTGTCTTCCTCTGATGCATTCGAAGGCGAGCCGTATTTATTTACAATGTACTCGCAAAAATAGCGCAGGTCGCTGAAACTTTTCAAAGGCTATCCTCCAGGCAATAGCTTCTTACCGGTCGCCTTCTCGTACATTTCTACGATGAAACGCTTCACATCGGTAGTAAGCCCACCCTTGATACGGGTACCGGATTTATACCTGGGATCATTCATCACATAGTTGAAGGCCATCTCGATTTCATCATTCTCGCTTATAGAGATGTCTTCATCTTTCAGGTACCCGGCAGCCTTGAGTAAATCCCTCACCGGCACATCATAGACAGGAGCAAGCTTCTTCAGGATATCTGCGCCCGGTATGGGTCGCTGACCGCGCTCGATGAGTCCCAAGTATGAGTTCGAGACGCCGGACTGCTGTTCAACTTCCCGCAGTGATAGCCTTTTCTCAACCCTCAAGGTACGGAGATATTCACCGAAGTTCTCCACCATAGCTCCTCACCTCCTTTTGAAAGATAATAGCACTTTTTGTATACCAAGTCAAACACTAATGTCATCAATATGCTATCTACAGTGACAATTATCTATTGACAGTCCATGATTAGCCTTTGGTATACTACAGAAAGCGTAATGAGTTCTGAGGTAGCTCAATGGTTAAGGTAAAGTTGAATCGGGTTGCTTTTGAAGTTGCCATGTCGAGAAAAAATCTCTCCCAGCGTGACCTTGCCGAGAAGATTGGATTTTCCCGCAGTCATTTGTCGCACATCATTAACGGGAGAAGAGAACCCTCACCGGTACTAAGGCGCCTCATCCTGGAGCATCTGCCCGAATACACTTTCGATGACCTGTTTACTATCGAAAACGGCAATGGAGCGGGTAATGATTCACACTCCTGAAAACGGAATAAAGATTCTGGCCAGGATGATAGCGGAAGCATACATTGAAGAGCTATCTCAGAAACCGCATCAAAACGAAGAATCAAATATTAGGAAGGAGGATGACAATGCCAATCAAAGGTGTGACCGGAGTGGTGAGGCTTCCCCGCCTGGGAAAAGTAAGGCTGGGAGTAAAAAAGGAAAATGCTAGCGGAATATCTTATCCCTGCCCGACGGATCATTTTATCTGCCCTGAAGAGGTCAGGAAAGTTTTTGGCGATAAACCAAAAGAGTTAAGAATCATGTTCCCTACCGATGATCAGACCCAGTGGGCCAGCCAGTTTTTAAGATGCTATTCGGCGACAAGGGGGCTTGTTTGTCGTGGCGACGGTGAAACGGCAGTCGCCAAGATTGACACCCGTACCGGTGAGATTGCCAACAGAGATTCTGTTGAAACGGAAATGAAGGAAATCACCTGTAATCCGGCCAAGTGTACCTTCTATCAAGTAGCACGGTGCCGCCGGGTGATGAATCTACAATTCCTTTTGCCTGACTGTCCCGGCTTCGGCGTTTACCAGCTCGATACCAGCTCTTTTTATTCTATTGTAAATATTAATTCCAGCCTTGAACTGATTCGCGGCACCTGCGGCCGACTGTCTATGATTCCGCTATCACTGAAGCTTGTGGAACAGGAAGTCCAGCCAGAGGGCAAGAAAAAGACGGTGAGGGTTCTCAGCATGACAGCGCCATATTCACTGGTTGAAATCCAGCGATATGCCCAGATCCCGCCGGGACAGGTTTTGCTTTTACCTCCACCGGATAATGAAGCACCTGACGACCTTTTTCCGGATGAAATCCTGGGTAAAGAAGAGCCTCCGAAAACAATATTGGGCTCAGATAAAGAACTGATGCTGCTCTGGGACAGGGTCAAGAGTAAGGTTTGGCAGATGGCTATGCAGGACTACCAGGTATCAAATTGGTTTCAAAAGAACTGTAACCTTGAGGTCCATATAACCGACTTCGATCTTTTGACACCCCCGAACAGGATCAAAGCCGAGTACTTGGAAAACTTCCTGAAAACCCTGGAACGCTATACAGACCGTAGCTAGAACGTAAAATCTGATTTTTACTACACGCATTTTTGAAGGACTGCTATGCCTGAGTTTATTTTTTCAGAAGCTATCCCGCAACTCCTGGTTGAGCATCTTCTTCATCTCAACGAAGGAAGCGGCATTAACCTCGATGTGATTAAGGAAAGAGGATATCGGAGCATACTTGGTAAAGCTGACCTGGCAAAGGTTGGATTTACCTCATCTCAGCAGAGAACCTCCGGTATCCTCATACCCCTATGGGGAGTTGATGGCGGGCAGGTAGGTTGCCAGTACCGCCCAGATAATCCCCGATTGGACTCAAGGCAACGGCCGGTAAAATACGAATCTCCGGTAGGGTCCTCCAATCACCTGGATTGCCCGCCCCGCTGCAAACAGATGCTCGGCGATCCCAAAACTCCGTTATGGATAACTGAAGGTTCCAAGAAAGCTGATGCTCTAGCTACACACGATGCCTGCGTAATTTCGCTCACCGGCGTCTGGGGCTTCAAGGGCAAGAACGAGTTCGGTGCGATAACTTTACTATCTGACTGGGACCGCATTGCCATCAAAGACAGACTGGTTTATCTCGCTTTCGACTCTGATATTGTCTCCAAGGAGTTGGTAAGAAAAGCTCTCGAACACCTGGGCGAGCATCTCAGCCGCAAAGGTGCCACCATCCTGGTAGTCTATCTCCCTCAGGAAGGAAATCAGAAAGTCGGAATCGATGACTATCTACTCAACCATACACTTGAAGAAGCTCGGAAACTGGCGACCGACTTCAAGATTGATGACACTACAAGCAGAGAGCGGTTCGTCCCGGGCTTTGTACTACATGACGGTACCGTAGGCGAGATGGTAGTAAGCAAAGAAGATGAGCGGGCCTTTATCATTGTCGTCAGCGGCTCGGTGCGCAAGGTCTTTCGTTACGAGACACCCAAGGCTATTTATCTGCCCACCGACGATCCCCTGGTAACCGAGGTGGTCCACTTCGCGACCACTGCCACCCCTTATGATTCACAGGCGCGTTTGTTTGAAGAGATACGGAGTTTTGTTCACAAGTATCTCGAACTGCCGGCTGACTTCGAGGAAATCTCTTCTCTCTACGTGCTTCTCACTTGGGTGTATGAGTTTGCTCCTTCCATACCATATCTGCGGGTAATCGGCGACTGGGGTACCGGCAAGACACGGTTTCTTCAAGTCGTGGGCAGTGTCTGCTTCAGACCCACATTCGCTTCAGGAGCGACAACTCCGGCACCCATCTTTCGCATATTAGAACAGTTCCGGGGAACGCTGGTACTCGATGAGGCTGATTTCAAAGACTCATCATCCTGGGTGGAAATGGTCAAGCTCCTGAATAACGGCTACCGCCCCGGTATGCCCGTACTCAGGGCAGACAAGGAAAACGGCAAATGGTTCCCACGCAGCTACCAGGTATTTGGTCCGAAACTTATCGCTACACGCTTCCCCTTTAAGGATGAGGCTTTGGAAAGTAGATGTTTGACCGCAGAGATGATGCCACTTACACGAGACGATATTCCCCGGGTACTCCCCCCATATTTCGACAAAGAGATAGATGATTTACGAGCTAAGCTTCTAACTTTCCGATTAGCGAACCTGATTAAGCTCAAGGGTAAAACCTTTGGAAACGACCTCCTGGAACCGAATCTTCAGCCCCGTTTACAGGAGATACTCATACCTCTCAAAGCGATGCTTAACGGCGACCGTTCCATGGTTGAAGCAATCACAGGCTTTGTTCACCGCCTCCAGGATAGTCTCTTTATAAGACGAAGGGAAAGCGCACCAGGTAGAGTACTGGCGGCGCTGATGGAGCTGCATGAAGAGGGTAAAGAGCTGACATCTGAAAACGTGGCCAAGAAAGCCAATGAAACGGACGATGAAGTAGAGCAACTCAGCGCGGAAAAAGTCGGCAGAATGACGAAGCGATTGGGCTTTGCCAAAGAGCGGACAGGAAAGTCGCGGCAGCGGCTTATCTGTTGGGATGAGTCCAGGGTTACCAAACTAATCGGGTCATACGGCTTGCAGATGGCTCTTCCATTATCCCAGGAAAAACCGTCCGAACCGTCCTTACTGTCCGCTTTAGCTTCAAAACGGGCGGACAGTAGTAAAGCGGGCTCCGTATACTGTCCGCCATACTGTCCGCCAAAAACTGAAGCTGACTCAAGCGTGGGGGCGGACAGTAGGACAGAGCGGACAGTAACTGACAATGAATTAACAAAGGAGGCGAGCGCCGGTGAGTAAAAAGAACAAGAGGACGCTCTATGAATGCTCTCACGCGCGGGTGAGAAACGAAAGAATTTGCTGTGATAAAGAATACCCTCTGTCACAGGCATCGCCAGACGGGAGCCTGGATATCCAGCACTTAGCAGAGGGAAAAGCGTTAGCGCCCAAAATTTGCCAGCAATGCCTCAACTTCGATCGGATAGGACCGCCCATACCCGAAGAGGAAAGGGGCTGGCTCAAGGCAAAGGAGGTAGTAAAACATGACAGAAATCATCGGCAAGCTTTACGAGAAGCTGTGGCGTAAGGTGGGCGGCAAGCCCTGGACGGAGATAGTTCGGGAAGACCAGAAAGCTTCACCCCTGGTGTACCTGCTTATCTTCCTGAGTTTAGGAATTCTCATCGTTAGGCTGGCAGGTAAGAACTGGTGGCAGATAATGGTCGGATTTTTGCTCGGTATATTTTGCGGACATTTCTGGTGGTAAAGCCGTGGAAGACCAAATAAAGAAAACCCAAAAGAGGATGACAGAAGCAACGGCAGAAATGATGTCAGGGTGGCTAAACCAAATGTTGCAAGGTATGTGTAACGACCCGGTGTTGGGAGAGCTTTGGTCGGCCATGAAGATAGGTAATCAATTCTCTCATACTACCGGCATAGATTCCTACCAGATACTCGGTCTCGATAAATCTGTTACCGATGACCAGGTTAAAAGGCGGTACCGGGAGCTGATAGTTAAACTGCATCCTGATACTGCCGGAGTAAAGGGAACGGGGTTTCTCTTCCAACTCGTAACGGCAGCCTATCAACAAATCTCAAAAGAAAGGGGGTGGCGATGATGAAAGACGGCGACATGGAGCTAATTACCGAGATCGCGAAGTTTGAGGCATCGGTGGATATGGAAAAAGAATACCGGATTGGCTGGTCGTGGCGTCATGTTCGCATCTGGCCGGCAACACTCAGCCGGTTATTTAAGGATGGCTTCCTGGACAACGTCTTTCGCTCCAACTCCTTTACCGGGTACAGGCTCACGGAAAAAGCTAAAGCCATTATTATAGCGAATCGAGATGAGGGCTCTACCGAACCTAAATCAGCATCCCAAGTGAACCTCGGCGACGACCTCTTTACGGATATTATCGGGCATGAGGATGTCAAGGCCTTGCTTAAAGCAATTCTTCTGTCAGAAAAGCCAGTACACGTCATGTTAACTGGACCACCCGCCCTGGCCAAGACGCTTTTCCTGTGGGACATCGAGCAGACCTTTGGTGAGCAGGCAATCTGGCTGGTCGGTTCAGCTACTTCCAAGGCGGGATTATGGGACTTGGTAGCCGAGAGAGAACCGAAGATTCTTTTGATTGACGAGATGGACAAGATGAACGCGGTTGATATGGCGGCACTACTTACCATGATGGAAGGCGGCAGGCTGGTTAGAGCTAAGAGAGGGAGAGAACTCGACATCAATAATCCTCTCAAGGTCATTGCTGCCAGCAACCGGCTGGAGAAGCTTTCCCCGGAACTGCGTTCCCGTTTTGCTATCCGCAGACTTAATCCCTATAGCCGCAGCGAATTCTTGACTGTGGTGAGAGGCGTGCTGGTACGTAAAGAAGGTTTATCCAATGAAATGGCGGAAGAGGTTGCGCGGAAACTAGACGGTCGGAGTCAGGATGTTCGGGACGCTATTCGTATCGCCCGGCTGGCGCCGCAGGTCGGTGTGGATCAGGCAATCAGCCTTTTGCTGGGAGGTGAAACAGGTGCAAATTCAGACTAGACCGGTGACCGGTCGGTGTGCAATTTAGCTACGATATTAAGTCTGGCAAGCGTAATAAAAACCAGACCATTTAGCTTCAGGTGGTCTGACCAGACAATAACCAGTCCAGATATAAAGAATAAACCAGTAGTAACCACACTAGCTTTGGTGGTTGAAAAGGAGGAGATATGGACGACCAGTTTTTAGAAGAAGTCAAGAAACGCAAAGAGCAGGGACAATCGGAAAGGCAGATGGCAACCGAGCTCGGGGTGAGCCGCAGTAAGGTCCACAATGCTTTACAGGATCTCAAGCTAACTGATACCGGTAGTTCCCTGGTCCCTGAAGACAAGCTTCGGGTAATTATCCGGGAAGAGTTGGAACGGGTCCGTAACGGCGAGGAAGAAGAGGCAAAAACCAGTAGCGAGTTCCCCATCATACGTAAGATGGGCGGCGGCATGGAGATGATTGCTCCTGAAGCAGTACTCAAGCACTACATGGGAGGGACTCCCGAAGGTGAGGTCGAGCTGAGAGCCATTATGAAATTCCGGGCGGCCATGTTGATGGTAATGGACCTGGTGAATATTCAGAAGGGTTCGGCTGAGGCTGATGCCAGGCGTATGGAGCCCATCCTGCGTCTGATGAAAGAGACTCGGGAAGAGCAAGATGCAGCAGCAGCCCGGGCTAAGGCTTCCAGCGAAGAAATCGCCGACCGGACCGCCCAGGCGACAGCTGGTCAACTCTTTGGGGCGATATCCCAGAGCAATAGCCAGGTAAACAGCACACTGGCCCAGATCAAGCAGATGGTCGGCGGACAGGCGAATGATCCTTTCAGCCAGATTGTCAGTATGCTCCAGTCCATGCAGCAGATGTCCCAGATGTTCGGCATGCCGATACCCGGTATGATGCCGGGAGCAGCGCCGGCAGGCGGGTCGCCAGGCGCTCAGCCCGCGATGGAACCACCGCCAATAGAAAAACACAGTGCCAAGGAATGGGAGGAAAGAAATGTTTGATTTCATGCAAATGGCTAACTCGCCCCAGGCAAGAGAGATGCTCTTCAAGATGATGAGTAAACAGATGGGACAATCCCCACCGGACGTGAAAGAGGCGATCTCGAAAGTGGAGATTGCTATTAAAAGAAATGAGAGAGGATTCGAACTGCGTATCGGGCGGAGCGATCATCAACAGGTCGAGAAAATGCTTCAGGAATCCACCGATAGCTGGATCGAAATGCTCAGCCGAGGCTTTCAGGCTGTAGGCTACAAGGTGAAGATCTATGAATAGCTGGGTTGCGCCTCTCCAGTGGCTGGTATTTCTAACGCTCTGGAGGATGGCCTACGAGACTGCCAACGTTGGCAAACGATCTACAGTAGAGAAGAGCTTCCTGATCGAAAGGAGTTCCTCGGAGGAAGTGCAAAATCCCCGCGAGAAAGAATGGACGGAAAAGGCAGTTAAAAAGTATGCCGATGCTCAGGAAAAGAAATGGCAGCGATGGAACGAAGCGATGTTTGAGAGGTCTGATTAATGCCACTCCTGGTGGAACGGAAGCTTTTCAAAATTGGTGAAGGTGGCTTTGCTGTCACCTTGCCTAAAGCATGGATAAACTATCACCAGCTTAAACCCGGCGACACGGTCGAGGTCGTGGTAGATGGAGACCTTATTATCCGGGTCAAGGTGAAGTCGGAAGAGAAGCTTATATAAGCGTTTATAGACTTGAAAGCCGCAGGTGGACGCTGTACGCTTTTAATGAAGCCCTGCGAGCTTGCCGGTGAAAGTCGGCTCGCAGGGCTTGCTTTTTAGCGGCAGCTTCAGGGCTTCAGAAAAGGGGTTAGCAACCTGGACCGGAAGGGTTCAAGGCTAACCCCTTTTTCCTTTTCGGACAGGTTGCACCCCGCCAATACCCGGCCGCGACCGGGTATGAATGAAAGAGGAGGTGCCCACATGGGTAAGTACGCAAGCTGGAACGAATTCGAGAAGAACGTCCCCATCACCTACAAGGAGAAAGCTACTCCCGAGGCTTTCCGCACCGGAATGAACGGCATTGCACCGTCCGGGCTGAAGGTCAAAGAGGGGCGGGTAAATCACTACCGCGATGGGGTGGATGGCAAGGGTGAGGTCATGGTATCCGGCTACAAACGGGCCATGTTCGAATAGCAATCTGGCCGCTTGATGTCTATCCAGATGAGGGCACAGCCCCAATTGGTTTAACCGCTGTCGCGGCAGCGGTAAACCTGATAAAGCGGACCGACATCAGGCTCCAACTTAGAAATTGAGGAGGAAACGATGTTCAAAACACAGCAACTGACCGGGCCTGTAGCACCAGGACAATTCAACCCAGCGCAGGTGAGCGGTCCTTCTAGTTATTATCCCACCCAGACAACTGGGACCGACTGGACGAGTATGTTCTCGGCCATGATGCCGATGATCATGATGATCATGATGATGGCTATCCTTATGCCCATGTTGAAGGGTGTCACCGCGTCTTCCAAGGACTAATAATCTGACTTATCGTAAAAGACTTTGAGGAGGTAATCGAAAAATGTTCACAGCACAGCAATTCGCCGGCCAGCAAATCAGGCCGCAGCAATACCAGTACGGCACCGTCTCGGGTTATTACCCGGCACAAACCACCGACATGACCAGCATGTTCTCGGCCATGATGCCGATGATCATGATGATCATGATGATGGCTATCCTTATGCCCATGATGAAGGGCATGACCAGCTCCAGCAAATAATAAAGGTACGAAATCTAACAAGGAGGTTTTACAATGACCGAAAAAATTGTTCCACAGCAATATGCTGGTTATCCCGGCACGCGGCCTCCGAAGGGATGGGTGCCTCCGCTGGGGCAGTCGCTGACCCTGCTCGGTGTCTATGACAACGAGTCGGGCTACTGGATGGGCTTGCCTCTCCAGGTGCTCAGGGAAGCTTTGCTCAATGCTGAGGCTCTTCAAACCGAAGACCGCATCGACGAGCGAGATAAGATCGAGGTTACAGTACCCAACGCGACAGCCCAAGATACGGTAAAGACCACTGAATTCGAAGTACCTTCCGGCGAAGTGTGGTTCCTCAACCGTTTAAACCTGGTTACTGAAGCCGAAGTATCCGGCAATATCCGTATATCAAAGTTCCCGAAGGTCAGCGATATAGATAAGAAATACTTGGGCACGGATCAGGCAGCTGGATCTAACAATGATTACGATCTTGCGGCCCCGGGAGAACTCGGAGCCGACCTAAGGCTCGTAGGTGGGGATAAGATCACGGTAGTGGCTACAGTAACTGCAGTCGGCGGCACAACCGCGGATCGCAAAGTCACCCTGAACCCTTACGGTCGAAAAGCGAAGCGGCTGGTTTAAGCCATGGGAGGTACGGGATGCCCTATACCATGGCACCGGAGGGATACCGGGCATTACTGATTGGCTCAGCTGCAAGCATTGAAGACCTGGGCACCTTCGCTCCGCTTGAAGAGAGTTCGGCTGAAGGTGCTCTTTTTTTAATTCGGCTCGATTTTGCCGAATATCCGTCTTCGGAAGCCCTCGATCAGCTCGAACAGGCCTGCTTTGAGGCAGGAGTCGAATTGTGGCCGGGCTTCAGCCATGTCGTTTATGCCGATCTAAGTCAGCCTGTAGTCTATCTTGCCTGGCAAAAAGGATTTGCCTGGCTGCCGATTATTATCGGCCTGCTGGTTACTACCGTTTTGCCGCCGCTGTTGGGCTCACTGGTTTGGTGGCTCATGCCGGAAGACTTGAAGAACCTGATTAGCGGCATTGTCAATTTGGGAATCATGCTGGTTGTCATGCTCCTTGTCACCAAGCTCATGCCATCGTTCACACCGGAGAAAGAGAAGGTGCGGAAAGTAAAACAATCAGAACCGGAGAAATTGGAAGGGGCAGCAGCATGAATCAATACCCGCAAGGCTATTACTACACACAGGTAGAGTATCAGGCTGCCCAATGGCAGGGTGTCCTGGGTACTTTAATGGGAGTCGCCGTACTGATAGCAATGGCTGCCTGGGCTTTTTCACTGGTGAAGAGAGCTATCAAAGGTGAGGAGGTGAAGTACCCGCTATGACCACTTCACTTTCAATCTTAAGCGGTGAATTGGGCGATATCTTCTGGGACCTGCCTCCGGTAGTTTCCTATTTGACCGGAATGGATCTCGGTTGCAGTATCTACGTGGCTAATCCTACAGAAGTTGAAAAAGAGTACGCGCTAATGGCTCGACTCACCAGGAATGAAACCCTGATCAGTGAAGAGGCTTTGCCGGTGTTTGGTTATACCTGGTTTAAGGTAGCACCGGGAGACTTTATCAAACTAAACGGGGCGTTACGCTTTACCGAAAGTGATGCCAGCCTCGCGGTATTGCTCGTTGAAAAAGAGACCGAGGAGGTCACCGATTCGGTATCAACGTATTTAGCGAAGGTATCAAGTAGTGTTTTACCACCCTGGTTGGGAGGGTCGACGACTTCCACGACAGATTGGAGTTCACTGCTGGGGATGATGTTCCCGTTCTTGATGCTGGGAATGATAGCGGTTGCTTTGAAACCACAGTCTGAAAAGAAAGAGAGCATTGCTCAGCCTAAGGAAGAGAGGAAGCTCTTACCTGCAGGGAGGCAAAGTTAATGCCAGGTGAGTTCTACATTGAGAACAAAGCAGAGAGACTGAGTCTCAAAGGCATAGAGGATGCCATTGCTGAACTTGAAGCGAAACTGGATTCGGTTAAAAGCCAGACGGACAAACTAGCTGGACAAAGTCCAGTGGAAGGATCTGTCAATCAAGACTGGCAAGTTGCCGAGTCAAATGTTGTCTCCATCGGTGCGGCAGGGATCAGAAATAAAATTCACGACCTCACTTTGAGTATCCATAACCTGGCAGGTACTCAAATAACGGTAAGGCTATATAAAGCAGTGAATGGTGTTGAACGGAAGGTATATGAACAGGTTTTCGATGCTGTTACCGATCCACCAGGCTTACCGGTTATCAACGGTAGCTGGGCAATACACAATGTTTTACGAGTGACACTCCAGAGTAACAACGCTGCCGACAACGGAAAAAGTGTGGATTACGACTATATGCAGGAAGCGATGTAAATGAGCCTACTTATCAAAAATAGTGTTACCAGGTTATCTGGAAATAAGGGGACGACAACCGCTAACTGGTATGCGGGGATTGGAACTTCAGGTGAGACTGGAGGTGATGTCGTTACAATCGGGATTCCCGGCAATTTCAGCAAGGTCCAGGCTTTATGGCTGAACATAGAAAACCTGGTAAACGGAGCTAGTGTAACCGTGAGGCTATATCACTCGATTAACAATATCGAGAAAAAGGTACACCAGCAATCGTTCACCCGGGGAATAGATCCTAACGGGCTATGGATAATCAGCGGTGCTATGGCGATTAGCGGGACACTACGCTGTGAGCTTAAGAGCGACAACTCGGGCGATACTGCCAAAAGTATTGCCTGGGAGTGGGTTACCGAATAGGAATGGTGCAATGAGTCTATTGTATGGGAAATCAGGAGAGCCGGTTCAGATCGGGCCATTAATTGGTAGACCCGGAGGTGGCGACATTGCCAAGTCAGTGCTCAAGACACTTGAGATTGACTTCTTCCCGGCTGTTACTCATGAAGAAAACATCAGTGATCCTGGCGAAGCGGTAGCAATGGAAGAGGGTTTGGTCGTACCAACGCCAGTGCTTGATGAAACCAGAGCCGTAACAGTACCTGATGACCCGGACAAAGTATATAAGCACGATGATGACCTGCTGATAGAGACGGATGTTACCGCAGACGCGTTAGATTCACCGGAAATCGCCGACCAATTCTCGTCTGGAGCAGACAACGCCATTGGAGGCACTTCGACAACCTGGTTAGCTCAGACATTTACTACCGATGGAATTGGTTACACGATACTGGGTGTTCGCGTCATGTTATACCGCACGTCGACCATCGGAACGATCACTATTGCGATTAAAGCCACTGATGTTAACGGACATCCGACTGGAGCGGACCTAGTCTCAGCTACTATCGATGGTTCAATAACAGATGCTATTCAAACTGAAAATTCGGGAGATTTCTATGACCTCATGTTCGCGGCGGGTTATGCGCTTTCCCCTACAACAAAGTACGCCATAGTAGTAACCGTATCATCCGGAACGATTTATTGGAGGTATAACTCGTCCGGGTCATATGCGGGAGGCAATAGAGAACACAGTACCAACTCCGGTGGCAGCTGGACGGCTTACTTAGCTCACGATTACATGTTTCAAACCATTAAAACCGAAATGGGAGACGTTGAGCCTTTCCCGACAGTTCCCGCTGTAGGCGATGGATTGTATGTCGGGAATTCATCTCAATTCGACACGGTGCGGCTATGGGTGAACCGCCAGGGACTTGGGACATTCACCATCACCGCCAAATACTATAACGGCAGCACCTGGATTGCTCTCACACTTTTGGGTAGCGGAGACCAGATTTTCAGCTACAAGCGTTCAGGACATCGCTGGCTTTCATTCATCAGGCCAACAGACTGGGCGGTGTTTACCGTAGACGGGAATAGCCTTTACTGGGTCAAATTTGAAGTCACCGCCTATTCGAGCATGACCCAGATGCCAAAGATTGGAAATGTCTCGATAGGAGTGTACGCGTGATAAGACGATTTACGGATGAAATCCAGGGATGGCTACTGAAAAAATCCAGCCTGCAGCTGCATGTTCCTCATATGGCGATGTATCTGGATATCGAGGTCAGGATGCCTGATGGAAAGATGGTGGCGCACCGACACCAGCGCAGCAAGAGCTTCGTCAGAAATGCTTATAACTTATTTTTCCACACTATCGCAGGATACCCGATGAGCGATGGTACCTGGGGAGACGGCTTTATAAATTTAAAAAACACCGGCGGTTCGCTAAGTTCCGGTTCTTATCGAGGTTTTTGTTTCTCTACCGATAGCAACGGCCAGGGATTTCTTTCACCCGGCAGTGCAAATGATTTTGGAATCGTCATCGGCACAGGAACGGGGGCGGAATCCTTTGACGGCTACGCATTGGGCACCAAGATAGCTATTGGCAACGGAGTCGGTCAATTGTACACCTTGAGGAGTGAAGACCCTGTCGATTCCTATAGCAGCCTTACACAAAAAAGAACCTTGGTACGTTACTTCAATAATAACTCTGGGGCAACTATTATCCTTGGAGAAATCGGATTGATAGCACGCATCATCACTGGTGGAGACACCTCGATGTATGCCCTATTCAGCCGCGACCTGATTACCCCGACAGTAGATATTTTGGACAAAGCCCAGTTAAAAGTCACCTATACCATCAGTCTGGTATATCCGTCATAAGGGGAAGCAATGATAGATTATATCGCCGATAAAATAGCCCGGAAAACAGCTCATAATCTCCATTTGCCATACATCGAAGCCCATCTTGAAGTTGAGATGACGAGAGATGGTAAGAGCCTGTTGCATAAACGCCAGCGGAGTAAGAGTTTCGTTAGGAACGCCTACAATATACTCTTTTCCCAAGCAGCGGCCGCTGAAGCCGATGATACAACGTTCGGACCCGGCTTAATCAACGCAAAGGACATTTCTGGTGCCATAGCTAAAAGAGATACTCCTATCAGTTGGATACCTCATGATGTTTCTGCATTAGGAAATGGATTTAGGGGAAACGAGGGCATCGCTAACCATGGCATAGTCCTGGGATTGGGAATCGGTGCCGAGAGTCTTGAGGATTACTATCTAAGCGGTGCTTTAATAGCTAATGGTAATGGCGCGGGACAAATTAATTATAACCCGACTGAGGCGCTCATCAAGGTGTGGTCGGCGGGAACCAGGACACTCTCGAATTCTATCAAGCGGTATTTTAATAATAACAGCGGGGCCCAGATCAACGGTTGGGGCGAGATCATCCTGATTGGCAAGATCAACTTCGCTTATTCATACGGCCAACTGACTGGCTGGTGGAACGACACTTATTCCGTGGTTTTTAGTAGGGATCTATTACCTGCACCGGTAAATATACCCGATAAAGCACAAGTCAAAGTAATTTACACAATTTCACTGGTTTACCCATCTTAAGGAGCATGAAGTGATAAATTACAAAAATTTACGTTACCAAAAACGAACTAGAGGAGCAAGACGATGAGATATGCGTTGATATCGAAAGGTCTGCCCCTGCCTGATCTTATAGCGGAAGCAAAAAAAGTTGGCGCTCATGATATCACCAGTACAAAACTCGTTGAGCAGGTTTTTTGCGAGATGGATGAGGCACAGGCAAAAGCATTGGCTAAAATTTCCGGTCTGGTGGTAAAACCCGTTAAAGCATATCTTACCAACCAAGTTGTTGCGGTAGCCCAACCTGTCGAGACTATCTCCGATGTGTTTTATCTCTTGCGCTCTTATTTTTCACCGCCGCTTACCGGTACTGGTCTAACCGTAGCAGTATTGGATAGTGGTATTCGGAAGACTCATGAATCTCTTCAGAACAAGGTTATTTACGAGGCAAACTTTACCGATTCGCCGTCTGCCAACGATGTCTTTGGACATGGCACACAGGTCGCTTTCATGATTGCCGGCGGTATGCATGGTTTGGGATATAAAGCTGGCATCTCGCCTGGTGCCGTGTTAATGAATATCAAGGTTATCAGCGATGAAGGCGTCGGTAATGACGAGGATATCGTACTGGGCATCGATCGAGTTTGCGAACTGGCAGAGCAAGCAAGAATTAAAGGATTGTGGCCGACTGACGAGCTCTATCCCAATGTCATCAATCTATCTCTGGGTGCCGAAGATGACGGCGATCCCGATAACCCGGTAAGAGCCGCCTGCCGTAAAGCCAGCACCGTGTATGGGCTGGATGTTATCGCTGCCGCGGGCAATTCAGGTCCAAATATGACTACCGTGATGCTTCCTGCTTGCGATCCCGAAGTTATTGCGGTAGGAGCCGTAGAAACTAATGGAGATCTGGTTATCTGGGAAAAATCTTCCCGCGGCCCAACTGTGCAGGGAGAAACCAAACCTGATTTTGTTATCTGGGGAACTAACCTGGAGATGGCGAGTAGCAAGGCTGACGATGAGTATCTTACCAAGTCGGGTACCAGCTTTGCTGCTCCTATGCTTGCTGGTTTGACGGGACTACTCTGGGAAAGCGGCCGGCGGGCTTATGGTGAAGGCTGGAGCTTCCGCTGGACAGATGCCCGCCAGTATGCTCCCTATTTTTCGACCAAACCGTCGGATGCTCCCCTTAACAAGGACAATGCCTACGGTTATGGTCTACCGGCTATGGGAACAATGTTGGGAGAAGTAGCCCAGGTAAGCTCGTCTAGTCCGGGAGGAATGGAAATGTTCCCCATGGTAATGATGATGGCGCTAATGTCAGCACTAACAGGAGGTGTTTAATGGATAGACTTTATGTTGGACTGGTGGCTCTGGTGGGAGGTCTGGTCGCAGCCCTTCTGGGATGGCTAGATTCCAAAGAGCCGTTTGATGGACGTAAGTTCAGCGGATCGGCTATACGTTCCATGATTGCAGCAGCTGTGTTTACAGTTGGTTACCAGCTATCAGACGGGGTAAACGCCCTGGATTTGTTTTACGCCTTTCTGGGTGGAGCTGGTGTCGACGTAATAGGCAACCGGATCGCTGGAAGTTTCGGCAACGGTAATTTCCCTTTATCTAATGGCAAAGATACCAATAACACGGATCAACCACAAAAGCCCAAGGAGTAATCATGGCGCTTTATGCAGATATCATTGAGATAGTCGCTCCCAGCCAGGCTGCTGCCGGGAACAGGGTGGATATTACCATTAAGGTAAAGAATACCTACTCTGCGATCATAAGCATCATGGTAGGTGGCGCTCTGGAATATGGTGTCTCGCCCTGGCCGGGGATCGATGTCCCTGAGAACTGGGCAAACGTAAATGGCGGGGCTACCTATTCGTTTAGCGGCTCTTTTGTAATGCCGGATCGACGGTTAACAATACACGCTTATAGCTACTGGTATGGCTCCGATGGCTACTGGTATTTCGATGATGAATTTACTAAATCGGTGGAAATTGCTGCCGCATCAGAACCATCGATCTCAGATTTTCGTATCGCTGACTTTATCAAGGTTTAGGAGGAAAACTATGGCAAATAAAACACTGGATTTAAATCTGGGAGCGTTCAAGCTGCTTCAGACTGATTCTGGCCAGCAGTTGGAGGATCCCGCTGTTTCAGGCTGGTATATTGACCCCAGAACCGGACAGAGTGTCTTCTATGACTCCACCGCCGGGAAATTTTTTACCCTGGCGGGTGGTGTTTATATTCCGTTGGGATACATGAATCCTGCACCAAAGCAGGTAGCGGTAGCTCCCGGTGACAGGCTCATGATAACCCTGTCCTTCAAATACACTGGACCGGCTATCACCGGAATAACAGGCTACTATAGCATCGGAGTTAACGGGATATTCGGCTTTAACGAGCAGATGGTCGGACGAACAACTTTCAACATCCCCCAGGTAACCACACCACCCTCATCTCCGAATGTCACTAACTCGTATACGTTTACCATACCGACCAGCATCGGGACGGATTGGGATGACATTTATGTGAAGATATTCGGCGGCAGCCCGAGTATTGGTGGAGAAGCTACAACATCGTTCCTTTTTGGTTATGAGAATGTTTTAACTATCGCTGGTGTCAACCCCAGCATCACTGAGTTTAAAATCAGCGACTTTGCCAAAGTCTAGGAGGGAACGTGGTCCTGGATATAGTCCTGGCGCCCATGGCGCTGGAACAAAAAACATTTAACGTAGGGGATACGGTCAGGGTAACTGTCTCCTTTAAGTACACCGTTGGTGTCAATAAGACGGTAAGACTGCTGGCTGGTCCTTACTATACCAATCTATTCGGTAAGCATTTGGTTGATCAGTGTATAGGTGATGCTGATGTAGCCCTGGTTCCTGCCTCGACACCAGCAGCACAAACGGCTACTGTCGATTTTATCCTGATACCGAAGGCGACCGGGGGTATTGAGAACGGTACCTACGGTTTAAGGGTTTGGATCGAAGATACCAATGCTTTAGCTGAGCAGGATAACGTTGTTATCGTCACCGGAAATCCAGGTAGCTCTGATATGTTCAGCTCAATGATGCCCATGATTATGATGCTGATGATGATGGGAATGATCATGCCGATGACCCAGCAGATGGGTGAGGGAGCCGAATAATGGTGAAAGCCTACCTTGAAATTCAGGAGATCGAACAGCTTGAACAGACTGCAGAATATCTGCGGGATAAGCTGCTCATTCGCCTTTTATTTCATTTAGGCTGTCGTGTATCCGAGGCATTAGGAATTAAAACGAGCGATATTGATTTTAAGCAGGGTTTGATCACAATCCAGCACCTTAAGCAGCGAATCAAGCTCTCCTGCCCAGAATGTAATGCCAGGCTGGGGAAGGAGCATAAATATTGCCCGGTGTGTGGACAAAAAGTGGAAAAGGCAGTGGCCGATGAAAAAGAACACCGCAAGTTTCGTGCTCTGCCGCTTGATGAAAAAACAATGAGGATGCTGAAAGAGTATATAGGGCGGGGAGGAGCTAATCCTAAAAGTAAGTTGATATTTGGCTTAACCCGTCATCGTGCCTGGCAGATCATCCGGGATTGCGCTGAGAAAGCTCGCCTTCCACATCTGGTCAACTCAGAAACCGGCAAGGAGCACAATGTTAGTCCCCACCGGCTTAGAGATGCCTTTGCTGTCCATGCGGTAAAGCAGGACGACTCGGGCGATGGTATCAGGCTGCTTCAAGAGCACCTTGGGCACCAAAGTATTGTCACGACGATGAAATACCGGAAGGTATCCGGAGAAGAGCAGCGTGAGTGGTATGAAAAACTGTGGGATTGAGCTATGGAAGAGGAATTTGAAGACGAGGTACTCACTTTTATGATGAAAGCTATTATCGTAACCGGTTGCATAGCGGCATTCATGCCTTCGTTTGTGAGTGCTTTTACATCCAGGCAAGTGATTACTCCGCTATCGAACAGATTGTATCTCGATCCCGATTCGGGAAATTACTGGGTCTATGTACCTGAAGAGGAGGCAAGCAAATGACATGGAAAAAGGTAATGCTCGAGGGTGACGTAGCTGTATTATCTGATACAGCACCTGTGAACGTAGATTTTAGTGCTGCATCTGCGGGTGTAGCTACCGGGGCATCCCGGCAAGATCACAAACATAACGTACCGCCGGCACTAGTCGGTGATCTGGCAGCAGTCGATGGCCAGACGGCAGCCGTCGGGACAGCCAATAAGTTTGTCCGAGCTGACCACCGTCATGCCCTGGGACCGCTCCAAGCCAACCTGGACTGCAACCAGAAACAGCTCGTTGGCCAGGTGGTGCACGTTGCCGCGGCGGCACCAAATTCTGGAACCGAGGTCGAAGGGCAGATCTACTATAACTCCACCGGTGGCGATAAACATCCCTATATCTGGGTACCATAAGGAGGACGCATGAAAACCAAAGACCTGTTAGAGCAGTTTGAAAAGACCTATCGCGAGGAAAAGCAAAAGGAAGCTGAGGAATTGCATAATGCCCTGGTTGCCGTCTTGTCCGAGCATAAGGCCGAGATCCAAACCGTGCTGTACGTTCTTGAGATAGTCAAGTTCGAACTGCTTGAGGATAAATTTAAGCAGCTATTTGCAAGTGAACCCAAACCTGGAGAAATACGTTTCGGGAAGCCAGAGTGAGCTGGAAAAAGATGATGCTGGCCGGAGATCTTGGAGGAGGCCCTGCTCTGCAGGGAACGGTGACGGTGAACCCGCCCAGCATTGCTAAAGCATCGACAGACAATATAGATGTGAGTTTGAGCGGACTATTGACCACTCACAAAGTCTTTGTGCAATGTCAATCAGACCTTGAGAACGGTCTTGTCTGCGTTGCTGCTTACTGTCCGGTCAATGGAACATTAAGATTCAGGATAACTAATTGGTCTTCCGCGGCTATAGATGGAGCCCAACGAACATGGGCTTATCAGGCTTATACATAAAATGGCATGGAAGAAATTGATACTAGAAAAACTAAACAAACCAGAGCAATTGAAGGTAACCGGTCAGTGTAATCGCTGTGGCCAGTGCTGTATTTGCTGGATTTATGACCAGCCCGATCAGCCGGCGGAAGTTTTGCCAAGAAAAGGTTGGTGCCCTGATTTGGATCTGGAGTCAGGACTCTGCCGAATATGGGAAAACAGACCTAAAGGATGCCGCAAGTATCCTACTCTAAGAGATTTTGAGCTAGGAGCGGTTCTCGACAAGTGCGGATTCAGGCTGTCATCAGGAGGTAATGAAAATGGGTAAATATGCCAATCACGAAGAATTTGGAGTTAATGCTCCGATAAACTATCGGGAAGACACTACCAGCGAGTCTTTCCTTAAAGGCATGTCGGCGATTGCTCCGGGCGGGATGAAACCGAAGGTCTTACGCGGAAAAAAGTTCGAGGAGAAAACGGATTTTAAAGCTTCCGCCAGGTGGCACAAGAATTTTGATTTGGCCATGTTTGGCGGATCGGATATCGGTACCTCAGATTTTGAGTCGAGACAAATGAACCTGGAAGGGAAAATTAATGGGGTCAAGCGAATATCCCGGAGGCACTAATGGCAGGACAGGTCAAAATAACGATTAAAGATAAAGAGTGGTTAGCTTCACTAGCTACCGCGTATTGGGAGCTGATGCGAGGACTTGGTGATATTCCGGAGATAGATGCAGCTACAGGCATGCTGTTTGACCTTGGGCACACCCAGGATATCACCGTAACCACCGAACCGATGCTTTTCCCGCTGGACATTGTTTTCCTCTCTGATGATCTCGTAGTCACTGAGATTTATAGTAAAGTTCAGCCCGGGTATCTTGTACATTCAACAACCCCCTCCCGCTATTTCATTGAGGTTAATGCTGGTGAGATGGAGGGAATTGAGATTGGTGAACAAGTATCTGTAGAGCTATTAACTCTTCAGGATATACCAACTGAACCAGACTGGATCACGCCGATGATTTCCTTTATGGGTTTTACTTTGTTGGGTTTCCTGGTGATAGATGTTGTTAAAGGCCTGGTTTATGAGGTATCTAATAATCCAACGAGTACAACACAAGGACGTAGTGACCAAAATACTCCCGTATTCAACAAGGTTAGCAAGCCAGTTTCTCATGGTGGATGTTCTTTCTGCTCTACTTCAAGCCAACAGTGTGATGTGTGTGAGAAGATCTCACCGCGAGATTATCATCTGCTCAGCTGGGTCGGAGCGCCGGTCCCGGATTATAGCTTCTCCACAGAGCCGGAAACAAAAGAGCGCAAGATTGATGATGTCCTAAAACGGCTCAAGGAAGGTGTCGACGGTATCCAGCAGAGCGATAATTTCCGGACATTCCTACTCACTATGTCCAAGTTTCATGAATACAGCATCGGTAACTTAATACTTATCATGCTGCAGAAGCCTGACGCTACCCGGGTGGCCGGTTTCAGCACCTGGAAAGATCTATATCGCTGGGTTAAGAAAGGCGAAAAGGGAATTGCCATTCTGGCGCCCTGTATGCCGCCAAAGAAAAAAGATCTCGAACCTTCTGATGTCGGGAATGTACAGGGTGAAGAAAAGAAGCCAGAAGAAGAAGCCGAAATCCGTCCGATTTATTTTAAAGTGGTTTACGTTTTTGATGTCAGTCAGACAGAAGGGAAACCTCTGCCTGAATTTGAAGTTCCACCCCTTACCGGCGAGGCTAATGAAGAGCTATTCAACCAAGTCATGCGTCTGGCAGAGTCCCAAGGTCTAGAAGTCAGTTTTGAGTCAAAGCCTGATCAGGATCCGGATATCAAGGGTTTTTACACAGGTAAGACTATCTGGGTTCGACCGGAAGAATCACGCGCCCAACAATTAAAAACACTCCTGCACGAAGTGGCTCATTATTATTCAGAGGGAGTATTTCGTATCCCGCGAAGCGATGCCGAAACTATTGCCGAAAGTGTGGCATTTACTATCGGTGCTCATTACGGTTTTGACACCGGCGCCCGCTCGTTCCCTTATGTAGCAGTCTGGTCCAAGGATAAGAAAGTCCTTGAAGTAAACCTGGCTTCTATCCGCAAGGTATCAGAGAAGATATTCGACGGTCTTGAGCTAACCATTAAAAAACCAGTAGGAGTAGCCTAACCAATGGTAATTCGGCTTGCTCCAACCAGGGGTGGCTTTCTCCGGCCGTTTGGCTGCGGCTGGTTTATTCGGGAATATCTACTGGGGAATGGCCCCGAAGGCTCAAGGAAAGTTGATCCCAAACGAGGCGCTCCCCAGGCTGACATCAACTTCGAATATAAAGAGGCTCTAGCCCGGGCTACAGCTAGGGAACGAGCCGAGCGAATAATAAGCAACATGGTGGTCAAAGGTGCTGATGTTACCGAGGAAGAAGCGGAGAAAATTTACCAGCGTGAGCTGAAGCGTGTCTCCCGTAAATTCACCCACATGCGGTATCACTCTTTTCTCATGTACTTCGGGGTTTTAAAAAGATTAGAGTGGGTTGAAGTCACCAAGCAAACCGAAGCATCAACAATGCAGGATAACTACCCCTCGGCTCCGGAACGGACTTATTACCGCCTAACTAAAAAGGGAATTGATTCAGAAGATGAACTTTGGTCTAATCCATTGTTTACGCTGTATCCGGATATCGGGCCAAGCCATATGAAGAAAACTGAATGACGACGATATGCCATTGCCGCGATTACCGGCTTGACTAATCTGCTGAATAGTTGGTGCCTTCAGTTTTATTGGCTATTATTTGAAAATAAGTAGCTGTGCAAATTTTCCAAAATTTTGGTACCAACGTCCATGACCATAATAATATCTTGCGGTGTCACGCTTACATCTCTGCCTTCAAGTTCACCCAAACGTACCTTCTCTAAATACTTCCGGTCCACTATCCCCAAATTGTGCGTTATTGGATGGCGTTTCTCAAATGTAAGCCGTAATGAGTCAATTTGTTTTGGATCAAGACCTTGTAGGAGTTGCACCTTGAATTCGTCTTCACATACTTCCCGTGCCAAGTTAACATTTTGAAATTTGTTTCCAATTTTCCTGAGCTTCTCTTGTATCTGGTCATCTGAGGATCCATTCTCTTTCATTTTCCTTATAGTCATAGCTCGCATGGCTGCTTCGAAAATGGATACCACGTCTTCTAGGGCATTTTCAATATCCCGAGCAGCTACTCTAGCTCCCAGAGCCTCGCGACGACGATCAACATCGCTCAGCATTTTTCTAATAGCCTCAAATTCTTTAGCTAAGTGGTTGAGGAAAATATCGCGGCCACAATCAGGGCACCAAGTTGCCAAACCAAATACCGCATGCTGTAAACCACAGTGAGGACAGGTAATATCACGTCGGAGTACTTCTTCCATAGGTGGTACAACTGGAGGTAAGCTGCTAGGTTTGTAGCTCATTTCTAAAGAGAACATGCCTCCGCCATAGGTCTTCCGTCCTGAGGGTCCCAAGTCCAGAGCGTTTTCTATCCCTTCGTTAATACCTTTTATTGCCTCATGGAGGACGATTTGTTTTGCATATTCAACTTGGGCGGCGGTCAAAAATCCCCCAGGCTCATCTTCGTGCCTGCAATACGGGCAGTAAGCTTTTAGTTGACCTTCTGTAATCCCGGTCCCCAATTTTACCTTGAAATAACCTGGGCAACACCCATCATTGGGGCAATTTCTGCCTACAAGTCCGTCAGCGTCAGCTGGAACACTCATTTGCATTGAGATTTTGTCTGGTCCTACCCGCTTGATATGGTACGGACCCCCTTCTTTGAAAACTTCATCACTCATATTTGTTCTTATCCTAATCCAACTTGAGTTACCTTTCAAATCGAACAATGTCACAGCATCGAACCATCGCTCAATTCTCTCTGATAATCCCATTTTCTTGCTATTTTTTATTAGCAGAGGTCAGGAGGAGAGGGACGGTTATATAGCTAGTTCTTGATATTTTACCTTATGTATTTTTGTTGGAAAATGTAGCTAAACACGCACAAAACACGAAGCACATTAACAACAGAATACAGAGGACAAAGACCTTGACCTGAACGCTTGCCCAACTGAAAAGGGGGTTTAAGCGTGGTAACAACTTTATGCTGTCCGCAAGATGACAATCCCCTATCCTATGACCGACTTAACGGCGAATGGGCACAATGGTTTCGCACCGCCCAAAGGTTTGAACACAAAGTGCCCGCACAGGATAGGGGAGACATCCGACATAGTATCATACTTGAATTGGCTTTGACCAGAGCCAGAGATGGCAACAAGCCTTTCAGTGAAGCGATGATGTATCGTATCGCAAGCTGTGTGGTGGCTGATTACTGGCGAAAGCAATACAAGCTCACTAATGGGCTTGATTGCGGTAGCTGTGGTCAAAAGCAAAGAGCAAAATGCAAAGCCGACTACCTGTATTCCCAGTGTCCTAAAGCTATCAAGATTGAAAGCCTGTCAAAGCCGATAACCGATGAGAACGGCAACGTAACCGAGTTTGGGGATACCATAGCCGATGATAAGGCAATTGATATTGGAGCTTGGCTTGACGCCCGAACTTTCCTGTTAAGTTGCCCGAACAGGCTAATCCAGATAGCCAATAAAATGAGGAACGGCGATAACCTGACACCTACCGATAGTCAATATCTCTGGAGATTTCGGAAACGAGAGCAAAATACTTTATTGGCGATGTAGAGATTTTACCCCGCTCTACCGATGTATATAGTGGAAGCACTGATAATGCCAGCGAGTTGCGGGTTATCGGTAGCTTACTACTAGATGAAGCCGATAGCCTTGCCCACTATCGGATAGTCAAAAGGGGGTGTTCCAATAGAACAATTGAATATTGAGGGCAAGCGTTCAGGTGAGGGCTTTTGTGCTCACAAGGCGATACTGGTAAACGCTCTATCAAGGGCATTAGCCGAAAGGGTAGTGCTGATGGATTTCACGATAGGGCGTAAAGGCTTTCTTACCTACATTAAGTCATTAGGCGGGAGTAACGTTGTAAAAGTCGTTCCCTCGTCTAACGGCGATGCCAGCGGGTTGCGGGTCGCTGATAAAAGGCTAAAGGTGGTCTGCGGAGCAAATACCAGTTACCTTGACGATATGGCTTGGGTAGGCGATAAAACGCCTCTAACACTCTGTGATGTCAGAGTAAGCCCATCAAATACCGTTAAGCCTAACCTCGGAGCACTGGAGCTATCGGAAGCCCTATCAAGGGTTGTGCCGTTTACCGCTAAAGAGGATAACAGACCTGTTTTACAGAGTGTCCTTTTCAAGGTGGCAGACGGTAAGCTCACGTTAGTGAGTGCCGATGGCTACAGGTTAGCTGTGGTGAAGCTAGACTTTGACGGCGATGAGGGGCAAGTCCTGATAAATCGGGATGAGTTAAGGGGTGTGATAAGTGCCTTACGGCGTGCCTATCGGGTAAGAGTGGGCTTTGAGAAAAGCGGGGAAAGCCTTGACGGAATGAGCCTCGTGCTGGACACGGAGCTTATCCGCTACAAATGGCGTGGAGCTGATGGGAACTTTCCCGAATACGAGAAGCTGATACCCGCCGCCTTCAACACCTTTGTTAGCTTTGACACTAACGAGGCAATCAGAGCGGTAAGCTCACTCAAAGTGTTATCGGACAGTAAAAACTACCCGATAGACCTCACCATCGGCAACGGCAAGCTCACGATGTCCAGTCCCGATGAAAAGGGATTGGCAGAGATACCCGCCGATACACAGGGCGAAGGCAGGATAAGACTGGATGGCAGTTATCTTGCTGACGCCTTAAGAGCTTGTGGCGGGATGGTAGAGCTTAAATTGGTAGATAGTAAATCGCCAATGCTTTTTACCAGTCCTGATTATGAGCTTGTGGTAATGCCGATGTTTGCTGGTGAAAGCCAGAAGCCGAAAGATGAGGCACAGACCGCCGAGCCAGTCAAAGTAGAACCCGAAACCGCCGAGAACCCCGAAACTACCGAGCCAGAAGCCGAAATAGAAACCGAGAAAGCCAATGCGGTAGCCGAAGCTGAAGCTATCGCCAATGCCAAAGCTGAAAAGCCGAAGCACAAAGCGAAACGCAAGGCAAAAGAACCAGTCGCCGTAGCCTAAAGCCTGAAATTGAACGCTTGAACTCAGAAAACAACCAACGCAGGAAAGCGGGGGATGACCCCGCTTTTTTGCTTATTTAAGGGGTATTCGTTTCCCCAATGCGTGGGAACGGATACCCCTTTTTTCGTGGTTATCAGGGCAGGGAGCACCGATGCCCGATGGCAAAGGCAGACCTAGTTGGACGTAAGCCCTCGATGGCAGGGACAGCACCGGCGGTTGCGTACTTTTTGGAAGTCCCCAGGGACAGTTGCACAGTACGAGCCACAACCAAAGCGAGTAGGTACTCCCCGTATTCAAAAGTAATTCATTAAGAAGGAGGAAGCCGACTATGGCGGATACAGACACTATCTTTGTCCTCAGCAAGGTAGATGTCATTGATTGCGCCAGGGAGATGGGTATCCCTGAAGAAGCGATAACCGATGACATACTCGCCCAAGTGAAAAAGGGCGTGGAATGGGGACTGGAGTGCTGGTCTGATGTCGTTAAAGAAGCCATCAATATGGCTCTCAAGAGTTAGACACCCACACAATACCCATTCTTGCAGGGGTAACTATGCCCAAAAAACTGAAGAAAGGAGGTCAACCATGCCTATCAAGTGGAATGCGCTGATGGTAAGCGAGGCTATGGATATGGTCGAGGAATATGTCAATCAAGCCATCGAGCCGATGGAGCAGGCGAAGCTTGTCGCTACCGAGGCCAGAAAAATCCCTAATCTGCCGGGCTATATCGACCAGCACCTGTTACGCCTTATCAGTGAAATCGAACGGATTACTGGCGGGGTAATGTCCTGGAACCAGCAGCCTTATTCGGGTAATGTCCGAGCGGCGATAACCTCTGTTCGTGAGTCTATCCCCAGTGGGACGGTAGAGTCGGAACGGCAGAAGGCGAACAGCGGCAGACAGCTCAGTCTGGTGAGCTAATAGAGCTTGCGAAACCAGTAATTGAAGGGGTTACTATGCCCAAAATCTGAACAAAAAGGAGAAAGAAATATGGCAACAGGTCAAATGGACTTGTTTGGTGGAGTGAAGCTTGCCGAACCTGAACCCACTACCACTGTGAAACTGGGACGAAAGGCTGTCCAGATCCCGCTACGTAAGAAACGGCGGGAAGCCGTGAAGCGCCTGATGGAGATACTGGAAGAGCTGGAAGGGAAGGATATCTATATCGGCTCGTATGATGCCGGCGGACGCCACTTCTGGTTAGATAATCTGAAACTTCAACGGCTTCAACTGGAATGGCATCCTATCAGGTTAAAGAGCGACCAAAACTATATTCCCAGCGTCATTGTACTCTGGGGAAGCAAGTCAGCAGCCGTCAGGATTTTTACCGACTACCTTATAGCTGTACGGGAACAGGAATATCAAGGCTACTGGCATTACTTGCTGGATTTCCGCAACGGCTTCTGGGAAAGCCCGATAGACAACTCCAGGTCACATTACGCCTGCCTACACATGACCAAATTCAAGGACTAGAGGCCCAATTTTCAAATATTGAAGGGGTAACTATGCCCTAAAAAGGAGAAATAATGAATGCTTTATTCGTAATCAATACTGCTTTCAATACCGGCCAGATTGTCGCTACTAGAGGAGTCCATGACCTCGCGTGCGAGAATTCTGAGTTTGCTCAGTTCATCCAGAAATCCCTGAATCGCCATGTAAAGGGTGACTGGGGTGATGTGGATGAAGAGGATAAGCAGACCAACGACCAGGCGCTAAAACAAGGCACTCGTATGCTATCGGCCTATAATGATGACCGCTTTCCTCAAAACGGAGCGGCGACTATCTGGATAATTACCGAGGCTGACCGCAGCGCCACCACTATCTTATTCCCTGATGAATACTAGACCTTTACCGCAAAAAATATAAATACAAGGAGGGTTACTTTGTCTAAAAATATCGATGTGATGATAGATGATCTGGTAGGTACGCTAACCGATCCTATCATTGTTTACCCGGGTGGATGGGGAGATAGTCTCCCAGAATGGCTAAAGAACGCCATTACCTTGGAAAGGTTAACTGAAAATATGAAATCCTCAAAGGAAGAGCAACCTAGCGGCACTGATGCTGAAGCTTGTGCCTATCTCAACACAGCTTCACTGACTGTGCCAATGGATAGCGACTGGAGCCAGATTTACTTATATGTCGCTGGCAAGACTTATACGCGGTGGCAGAAAAATGAGATGCCTGACGACATCCGGGTAGATTCGCTTACTGACCAGCAAACGTCAGACTTGAAAAGGCTGAAGGAATGGCTCTATCACCGGCGCACTACTGCAAGGCAAGAGGCAGAGAGGACGGTAAGACGGCAGCAGAAACAAGAAAATATGGCGAAGAGGAAGGAGGAGCAGCCAGCGTTGTTTGAGTTCTGATAAACAAGCTGCAATTTCATGAAAAGGGACTGGGGAATTTCCCCAGTCCCTTTTTTTATCTTCCGAAAGCAACTTTTGGATACTCTCTATACATAACCTCTTATACTTATTGTGAATTCTTTGGCAAGTTAGCCGACTCGAAAATCAGTTTCATACCAGGAGCGGGCTTGAGCATTCCCATCAATTCTGCAAACTTCGCCGGCCAATTACCATGGAATCGGCTATAGGGTAGTTTTGCATATTTCCAAACTGTTCCTGTCTGCTCAGTGACTTGCGAACACCACCATTCAGCATTAGCATCCTTGTGTACAACCTCTGAATCGAAGTCTTCGCGACCTTTGGTCTCCAAAAGCCACATCGTTGTTTGACCGGCGTTATCAACTCGAGCGACGAAGTCGGGATAATAAACCCGCACCGAGCCGTTTGCACTCAGATATTCAAGGCCAAACCCAGTGAACCACTCTGCAAGTTTAGCAAAGGCTTTAACATCCGGCGCTTTGTCTAGAAACATAGCGAAGTCAGCTTCAAATTGGTTATAACAAGCCACCTGATTGAATATCGTGTGGTTCGCGGTCGCCGTTTGGCGACGCCATGTGAAAGTATGCGTTTCTGACAGACGTATCGTCTCTGGCTTGAGTTGTGTCTTTTGCGTTTGAGTGGCATGTTTGCCTAAATATTCCGCTAGTATTTTCACGAATGTACTACCTACATCGTGTCGAGCCAGAGCTCGAGCTACCACCGGATCACTCAAACTAACTTTGATATCAAAAAAACGCTCAGCGACGTATTTTTCTACAATAGGGTAGACATCGGTGAATTTGCATCCGAGTTTAGCTGTACGAATGATGCTCTGGGTGATCTGAGCTAGCACGTCTTGCAGGAACACAGCATCGGGCTGGAAATCGACTGTCTCTTTAGACAATGTGAACTCAGTAATCCCGTGTTTAATCTCGATTTCTGTCGCTGCCATTGGATTGCTTTTTAGAGCCACTAGAGCTGAAGGCAGTGTTTGAACATCGAAGGACCTTATATCTTTATAGTTGCGGACATAGGTTTGGGAGATTTGTGGTATCTCAATGTCGTACTTAGCACGTTCTTTCATCGGGTATATCGGGGCACCGGGATTAGGTGGGGTCTTTGTAGATCCAACGCCGACTCCTTCTATTTCCAATCCTTTGACGAATTCTTCAAACTTCGGTGTACCTACAATCTCAACCACTTGAGCATAATCGGGGTGCATATTACGCATGAGTCTAAGTCCACGTCCCACAGCTTGTTCAGGGAGTATATTGGCATCCGAAGTGAATGGTCTTAAACCCAAGATTACGGTGACATTGCGTACATCCCAACCCTCGCGCAACATGAGGACTGAAACGACAACTTTGATCCTGTTTCCTGGCAAGTCAATTGAACGCGCGGCCTCACGTGCTTTCCCTAAGTCTAGTTCTGTAATCTCGCCTTTGCTTTTGCCCTTTTCTTTTACATGGATCACAAGAACTTCATCGTCTTTTATATCCGATTCCCGCCTGATCGATTCTGCAATGATGTCAGCGTCGTGAGTATCTTCCGCCATGACGAAAAGGACTGGGTTGATGCCGATTGGCTTGTACGCGTCACGATGGACTCGCCACCTATTGAGAGCTATCTGTATCCATTCTTGGTATGCAACCGCCGCGTTCGTGTACTTTTGCGGGGTTTCCCTCTCAGTTTGATGAACTACCAAGGGTGCCTTAACTATTCTATCTTCTACAGCTTGAGCAAGGGGGTAATCGGAGATTATCCACGGAAAGAAGGTGCCATTTCGATCTTTTGGAGTAGCCGAGAAATCGAGTTGTGCTATTAGTCCATGGCCCGTTCTTTTAATTATTGCTGAGTGTAAGGTTTCGATTATTTTCCACCATTCCAAATCTTCGTCGTGCACATGGTGAGCTTCATCATTGATAATCATTAGGTCATCATGCCTCTGGACCATATCCATGATGGAAGCCGATTTGACGATATCGTCGCCTTTCACTCGCGGGCCAAGAATCATGTCAATTGGATTGATTGGCTCATCATTACCCCGGTCGTAGAACTGCTGGATATTTGTCAGGTAGAGTGTACTCCAAGCTGAGCCGGAATAAGACTCACCGCGTAAAACAGTGCGGAAGTCCCATTCATTCTTCCACTCAGGCGGGACAATAGGCAAATCCCAAAAGATTTTCTCATTTTCGAAGTCTATTTTTAATCGTTCGTAAACGATGATATTCGGAGCCAGCATGAGGAAATGTCTGGCCATGTCTGAGCTCTGCTCAAAGCGACGATGGAAATATGACCAGGTTATTGCCAATGCCATTACGACCGTTTTCCCCGACCCGGTGGCCATTTTAGTTGCGTAGCGCGGTAGTTTCTCAGGTGGGATAGCTTGGTCAGCCATTTGCCCTGTATCGGGAACTAGTCTTTGGAGGCGCCGTTTGCCTCTAATGTCCTCGACAATCTGTTTCCGCGTCACAAATATATCATTTCCGTATGCCGCTTCATCCATGTAGCTGAGAATTAGGTCAGCCGAGTCTGTTAAGTGTTTGACCTCACGAAGATATACGAGTGTCTCAATCGCCTCTTGCTGCCCGAAATAATAACAGAACTCGCGACCATCTTTTAGGCGGTGGCTGGAGTCAAACCAATACTCAAAAAGTCTCCGTGTGGTATCCGAAATACCCTTATAACCATTGGCCCGCCATGCGTCGACAACTTGACGAATCTTTGGTACTAGAAGCAACTTGCTTGGCCGGCGCCCGGGAATAATTCGGTATCCGCCATTACCATCCTTTTCCAAATAAGAGCTGGGTAATTCATCAGCCTGGCGATCCACAATCTCTGGGAGAGCCTGGGCATAATGGACGAGCACCTGACGCTTGCCCGGAGTCTTTGGTTGAAGTTTCTTAGCCACTACACTCTCACCTCCAGCAAATGCGTAGTATCATTACCGAAAATATCAAATACCTTGACTAACACTTTAAAGCGACCGGTTTTATTATAGTCATGCCAATCGGAGGTGAGACTCAGGTCACGCTTGGCTCTGGTTCGATAATCCTGCCACAGATTATGGAATGTGTCATCATTGAATTCAAAGTCAACTGCCCAATAGTCGATGTAATCTGACCATTTCCGAATTTTTCCATGGATTTCATCTGGAATCAAATCTTGACTAGGCATCACGAAATTCTCGAGCTTAATCCGTGCTTCTTTACCTTTGGTTTCGGCTTCGACCTGTAAATAGGCTAACTCGAAGAAATGAACATCACCTGCATCGACGGCGCGTTTATCCATAGCTTCACTTGGTATCTGAAGTAGACGAAGATGCATTCCAGAGCGTTTCGACTCTGCTTCGATAACATCATGTAAACCCATCTCCCATTCCCAACCGAGAATATCCAATTTTTCTTGTTTGATGTTCCTGCACTCATCTACGGCATCTCTTATCTCTGCTAGTGTAACAGGCGAGTCAGCAGCACCTATGTGCACCATACGGCCAGCACGCTGACCGTGAAGGTGAACGAGACCAGAGGTCGGCTCTGCTTTATAGAGAGCAAGAATAAACTTAAAATACTGATGCAAAGCAGTAGGTTCATTGTTTGAACCACCACCGAATGAGACTCCTTGCCAGTATTGCCGCTCATACTTACCTAGATTCAAAACCTCGAATGGACTACATCCATCTTCATTTAAAAGGCGCTTGCGGGTTGTATGGATAGAAAACCGACTTAAATCTATTGCTATCCAACGCCGCTTCTGGCGCTCTGCTGCTACTGCCGTACTCCCAGAGCCTACGAATGCATCCAACACAAGATCCCCCGGTTCAGAAGATACCTGAAGGACCCGCTCGATCAGATCCACAGGTTTCTGCGTATCGTAGTTCACCCATTCGTGTAAATTTGCTGGTTGTAGACACCTTATGCGCCAGACGTTATCTACTTGTCGCTCCGTGCTTGTATATGTAATTGTCTTGCCTTCCTCATCTTTATCGTTGACAATTTTACCGTTAATAAAGCTGTATTTTAGCTTTTTCACCGCGTTTTCACGCGGTTCTGACAATGTGTGGAAAGTATATCCAGTTTCTCGATTCTTTACATAGTAAAGGATTTGGTCGAAAGCTTTTGGGATACATCTTTTTCTGGATCCGTGAAGCTTGTTGTAATAATACCACGCGATTTCATTCTGGAAATTCTCTTGGCCAAACACTTCGTCCATAAGCACCTTAATATACGGCCCCATATGAACGTCTAAGTGTACGTAAATCGAGCCCTTCTCTGATAGAAGTTGGCGAAGAAGGTGCAACCTTTCATACATCATACTGAGATAAGAGTCGGTTCCTCGTCCCCAAGTGTCTCGATATGCTTTTTCCTCTATTATTGACCTGGTTTTTGTAAGTTCTTCGTCTCCAACCTCTACCGAAAAGGAAAAGTTTTGCCCTGTGCCAAACGGTGGGTCGATATAAATGAGATCAACTTTACCTGCGAATTGCTCAAGGAGTGAGCCGATAACATATTTATTATCACCCCAGATCAATTTGTTTCGCCAGTCTGGAGAATCATTGTTAGCATCAGGCCTGAGACTTCGCAAAAAAGTACCTTTCTCAGCTTCTCTGGTAGCTCTAGACTCATTAACTACTTCGATGCACTGGAAGGGTAATACAATGCGTTCGACTTCGGAACGTTTACCAGACCAGATGAGTTTCACACCCTGTTGTTCTTGATCCAGATTTGAGTTAGTATTTTCGCCAGTCTTCAACGGTTGTGACTCTATTCTATGCTCGTCCATGTGGTCAACTCCTTCTGTGGAACTATTACACCTTGTCTAAATTCGTAGAATTACTTATTGTTTCTCTTTTTATTGAGAAACCCGCACCCTGTGGCACATAATCCATGAGTGTCGCAACTTTCACAAGACTTGGGCTTTGGTTTGGGAAGCAACTTGCCTTGACGAAGTGCTTCTGCAGCTGCTTTAACATCAGTCCTTACGTCAGCGATAAAATCGTCATCGACTGAGCGTGGTTTAGCTTTTTGATCTTCCAACTCGTAAATCTCAACATAGTCGGCACGATGCCCAGTCAATTCCTGATATCCTAAAGCGTAAATGTGAAGTTGTGTTTCTGTCACATCCTCGGCTTGGGCACGTTCCGAGGTTTTTAGATCAACTATAGTGACCTCATTCGTGTCGAGACGGCGCACAAGGTCAATCCTACCGACGACGGACACACCATCACCAAGGTGGAGGTCGATGGTTTTTTCCGCCAATTCGATCTTGTTGAAGATCTCTTTGTTCTTTTCTATGTATGCTCGTAATATTTTTTGGGCACTGGCTTCGAATGTTTTCTTTAAGGACTCGTAAGCATAAGGTACATGAAGGTGTCGCTGAACTAATTTGTTCGTCTCGCTTTCATCTGGAACATCACCCCGGATAGAACGAGCGTGTACTTCCGCTAGAGCGTTATGCAGAGACCTTCCATATCCGATGGCTTCCACCAAGGGGGGATTGAATCCGTATAGGATTCGGAGTTTAAACTGGTACGGACATTCAAAGAAGTATTTCAAGTCACTGAAAGAGAGCACGACATTTGATACTCCGGCACGGGCCTCGGGAGAAAGGCGCTTTCGCGTTGAGTAATCAGGCAGTCGCCTTTTGACCCATTTGGAAGCCAATACGTTGTCCCAGAACTCTGATGGCCGCGTGTATCGATTATTTTTCCCGGGGATTGGTGCCCACGTCATATAAAGGAATTTTTGGCTTCTGGTCATGGCTACATAAAACAATCGGCGCTCATCTTCAATGTCACCCTCGTATCTAGATTGGCCATAGACACCCTCTTTCGGTATCAGGTGCCAAACATTACGACCACCAATAGGTGCCTGAGGAAATCGGTTGCGCAATAGAGCTGGAATAAAAACGACGGGCCATTGCATACCTTTAGCTTGATGGATAGTCATAATCCTAACAGCATCGGGATTAGCATATTGGTTATCCTGCCATCCCTCTGGGTAAGCGCTTTCAGCCTGGTACTCCAAAAAGTTGGCGAAGTTCTCATATTTCTCTTTAGGCTTAGAATGAAAATGTATCTCTTCAAAATCAGAAATCAATTGACTAAATTTACCAAGATTATAAAGAATAATTTCGCCACGATTAGTACCACCTGGTCCATTTGGTATATTCTCTTCTCTTAGCTCGATATTTTCGAGAAATTCAAGGTATTGGCGCTGAATTGAATAAAGTCCCCATCGTTTCTGTTCTAAAGTATTTAATTCATCCTTAGCTTCTTGCAGCCTATTAATCGCTCGCTCCAACGCATCAGAATTAAGCCCTAGGTTAGCGGCCAGCCAAGAATTTCGCAGAATTATTCTGTCGGTTCCATTTCGGTCCGCTATAAAGTAGAACAGCAACCTTGCCGCTTGTGCCTCCAGCGTATCGAAAAGGTGGTTCATTCCGACGATGATTGCTGGTATGCCAGCTTCCCTCAGTGCGACAACAATAGGGTCAGCGTTGTTCTTAACGCTACGAAGCAGAATAGCACAGTCAGAGTAGGAAAGACCTCGTTCATTTGAGTTTTCTTTGAATGCAATACCCCTTAGTTGTTTTATCGTAGCTGCAATAAATTGTGCTTCAGCATCAGGGTCATCAAATGCGAAAGCTGTTAGATCCCCCGCCTCATACTGCTGGGCGTCGGTAGAAACCATTGCCTTGGGTAACCGTTCTGTGTTCTGACTTATGAAATCCCTCGCTGTCTCTATAATTCCCTTGCTACTTCGGAAATTTTCTTGAAGTCGGACTTGTTGCACATTTGGATATCGGTTAGCGAATGTGCGGATATTAGTGATATCACTACCTCGCCATTGATAGATTGTCTGATCGTCATCTCCCACAATACACACGAAAGCTCCCAGGTCATGAAGTAGTTTTACAATACATTCCTGGATAGGGTTGACATCCTGGTACTCATCAACAAAGACGTGCTTTATTCTGGCTGCTAGCCGATGTTGTAGCTTCTTGTCGCGAGCTACCTCTCGCACTGCTTCAACCATAATTGCTGAATAATCGAAATAACGCCTTTCTCTGAGAAGTGACTCATACATTCTCAGTCCTTCTACAAGAGAGACTCCACGTAGTTTATTTTCATTTAACCGTGCTTCTCTGAGAATACTAAGTGCGTCAACGTATAAGTTAGTATCTTTATATCGTTCGAGGTTAACTCTATTCAAGGCGGTACAGGCTGTAAGTCCGCTGGCTTTGCTATGGCGATCAACAAAAAGAATCTGCTGAACATCATTTAGTACGCCATATTTTAAATATTCGGGAACCTCAGTTGTAAGTAAGTCCAAACAGAATCCATGTATTGTCCCTACATACAATTCAGCCATGCCGGTAATGTCGCCCAAATCCTCCCGGCATCTTGTGGTAATACGATCCTTGAGTTCAGCGGCAGCCTTATCGGTGTAAGTAAAAGCAACAATATTAGCAGGAGTTAGCCCCTCAGACCTTCCATTTTTCAGAAGGGAAGCTACGCGTCGTGCAACAACTTCAGTCTTGCCGGAGCCTGCGCACGCAATTAATTGCAGATTACCACTAGGATGGTTAATCGCATTGAGTTGGTCAGGTGTGAAATTCATGTAGAAACCTCCGAAATCAATCCCTTTGAAGAGGCAGTTCTATTCCACTATTTTGCGCCATTAGATTCTTCGTTTAACGCTACGGTGGCATAATAAATACGTGCTGGTCCTACCTTACGATATGAAACCTCCCTACGCTCCTCAAGTACTTTTAATACGCCAGCCATAAACTGACGATTTGTCTTTAGTCTCTCCGCAAGCTCCTTGACGCTTAGACCAGGCTCTTTAGCCAGTATTCCTTTGACTCTGCTCGTATAGTCAATCCTATCGGACCCGTTCGTAATCATTAGCTAATATCCTTGTATTAACGTTAGTGATTGCATTATACTACTTGGCAGAACATGAATTAAAGCCCTAATTGATTGTATCTGAAGGTTTTCCGGTGAAAAACATACGCAGTTTGAAAACATGACCGCCCGCTGGAGTCGTAATGGTGAATAATAGTGATGTCGGGAACATAGTGCTTCCTCTCGTGTTATAGGTATAAGCCAGTCCTTTAAAGAACGACTTTTTTGGAAGACAATAATGGCACGGCAAAAGATAAAACTGAAGACAATTAAGGTCAACAACAAAGGCTACGGTAACCTCGATGGCTCTGAATTCTTCATGACGGAAGAGCTGTATGAAAAACTCAAGTCAAGGAAATCGCGGAGTGGACAGGGGTTCTTGCAATTGCTCGAGTCAGGTATGGCTGTAAGAGGGTTTAAGCATCTCCTAGAACATATTAAGGCTAAAAGTGAAGATGCTAGCCTCATACTGACCGATGGGAAAACACGGAAAACTGGTAAGGAATATTACATAAACCTGAAGGAATATTCCGACAAGGGTTATGGCAGATTTCGATCATTCTACCGACAAACAGCCCTAGATATTTCGTCGGCATACTTAAGCGATCAATTTCCCAGCGACTTTCTTAGCCCAAACGATTCCTTGTCAGGCGAAGAGTTGAATAAAGCTGGTAAACACTTTGACCATGTACTCTCAGAACTATCCCAAAAGAAGAAGCACAAGAAACAAATACTGAAGAAGACGTCCTTGATGATAAGGGACCTCCAGCAGGAAGAGAAAGCACTCAGACAAAACATTGAAGAACTCGAAGAGCTCAAACAGGAATCGAGCATCGCTTTCTATATTGAGAGACTTGCAGAACTGAAGTCTCGATTCGGAAAGAATTATAGAGAAACCGCAGGAAAAGACTCGTGGCAATCTTGGATTTATCGGAACAACTGGATTATGGGGATTCAGTACTTATCACCTATCGATAATCAACGCGTTGGATTCGATAACGTTCCCGACTACTTATTCCCTACTATTGATGGATTCATTGACATTCTGGAAATTAAACTACCGAGTCATGAGATTATTAAACTTGATCCTTCTCATCCCGGATCGTATGCCTGGTCCCCGGAAGCAAATAAGGCCATCGGACAGGTCGTAAACTATCTTTATGAAATGGAATTGAATCAACTTAGTCTACAAAAGAAAATTAACAGGAAGTACGCGAATCAACTCGACAAAGAGATCAATGTAATTAAACCAAGGGCATTCATCTTAATTGGTTTAGAAGATGATTGGGGTGATGACACCAAAGAAGCCTTCAGGAAATTGAATCACACTCTACATGGTATCGAGGTTATCTCTTATACAGAGATCGTCAAGCGAGGTGAATATATTATCAATCTCTATAGTGAAAATAAGAAGGGTTAAACATGACGCTCTTGCTATCTTCCGATAAATTTACCGAATTTAGAGAATACCTTGAGAAGAATGGATATACTTTCGAAGAGAGGCCATACCAGCAATTCCTGGCCAAAAAGGCTGGCATAGTCACCAACCTCTACTCAAATGGGAAGATGTCTTTGGTCATGCTCATCAGCGATTGAGAGCCTATGCCCTCTATCCCATAATAGGATAAAAGCGAATCTAAACCCTGCATTATCTATCTAGTAATAGGAGGCTTACATGCCTAATGGAACAGACCTGCAATTGTATATCCAGCGTGGCAAAGAGGAACGATACCTTGAATATAAGCGCTCCATGACATGGACTGGTAATGACACCACCAAAGTAAAGATTGCGAAGGCCATGATGGCAATGGCTAACCTGAACAATGGCGGAGTGATAGTAGTTGGAATGCAGGAGCCCACAAGGGGAGTATGGGTGCCAGAAGTAATGACCCCTCAGCAGATAGCATCTTTCACTCAGGATGATGTAGCTCAATGGGTCAATGATTACGCCACCCCCGCCGTCCAGTTCAGCATCGAAGCATTCCCGCTTAATGGTAATCAGTTTGTAATCATTCAGGTGCAGGAATTTGATGCTGCCCCCGTTATTTGTAGAAAGCAGAAGATTACAGGGGGAGAGAATTTGGAGGCTGGGGTTATTTACTATAGGAGCAACAGAAAAATTGAATCAGCACCCATATCAACCGATGAAGATTTAAGAGAACTAATTAGTTTGGCAGTAGACAAAGGAACCTCCAAGCAAGTTAGTCGGCTTCGCAGTTTGGGATTAATACCTACAGAAACCACGAATCAGCGCGACACTCAACAGTATGAAACTGAAAGAGGCGGCTTATGAATAACGATGAGCTTATAAAGGAAATAAAGTCGCTGGGACATTGGCGGATTGAACTTCATTCAACTGAATATCAAGCAAAAAGATTACCAACTCGCCCCAGTATGGAGACCCTTGTATCAAAAGCAGCGGTATCACTTCGCGGCTGGCCATATCCGTACTATCAAGCTGGGGAAACAACTTATAACGGGCAGTGGCTTGAGGGAAAGGTAGAATGGGAGAACTATAGAGAATACTGGCGGCTGTATGAAAGTGGACAGTGGCTTCATTACGTTAGATTGCACGGAGCAGGAGCAGCGCGTGAAGAGGTTTTTAAGGGTATGTCGCCATTACCTCCTCTACATGCTGGATATGTTCACGTGAGGGACTTACTTTTTACGTTAACTGAGATTTTCCATTTTGCCGTGGGGCTGGCGAAGGGAGGGGCGTTGGACCCAACAGCCTTCTTATCTGTGCAGCTTCATAATACTAAAGACTATATGTTATATGAGAGCTTTGACAGATTTTTTACCCATCGGTATGTTAATCAAACGGATACGCCAATAATGTTTGAGCAGAGCTTACCTGTTGGTGAGTTATCAGCTAGTGCCGACCAAATGGCACTCAGTATGGCCACTAAGGTGTATTCAGTGTTTAACTGGATTCCGGCTGAGGCTGCAATTAGAACGCTTGTTGAAGACCAGAAAAAGCTTATTGAAAGGCGATTATAGCCGATGCTTAGTAAAGCCCAGGCTTCAAGTTCTGGGGTCTAAGGGCAACTGGCTGTTTGAGATAAACAGTGTCTCCTTTCGAAATGCGCTTAAGGGAAGAAATATTGATTGGCCTTAAATCCTTGGGAACACAATCAACTCCTGCAAAGCAGGAATAATTTGTTTTTTCTCAAACAGGAGTTCGGGAACTGTTCCGAATGGCCTACCACTCTGGACTCGAACCGGCCTTTATTGTAGCTAGAGTTCGTACTGAACCGACTGCGGCTTATTTTTTGAGACGGGCCATGGGAAGGTTATTGAAAAGACTATCCCTGTAAAATCTGTTTTAGATTTCCGGGGAGTTCTAGGTATCGTCCCCTTTGGTGGAGCTGAGGGGATTCGAACCCCTGACCTCCTCCTTGCAAAGGAGGC
>VSSQ01000016.1_pt4 | contig 51311 bp, 45 predicted proteins | sample 4763081 | NCBI WGS metagenome assembly VSSQ01 (sample SAMN12137344, study PRJNA551015) | bioreactor metagenome | isolation source: SDC9 anaerobic chlorinated ethene degrading culture | place: USA: Knoxville, Tennesee | collected 2015-01-01
TTTCTTCAAAGACAACTGGAGTCCCAGATGATGCCAGATTACACTATAACCCCAAATACAAAGCAAAAATAAGCAATGTAGTAGATTTTTATAATTAGATATAAGCCAAGGGAGAGATTTGAACTCCCGTGTAATGGATCTGCAGTCCACCGCTTCGCCGCTAAGCTACCTTGGCAACATAAAAATATTAGTTCGATTTAATATTTAAATGTTTTGATAAAATTTGAAAGAATCCTTTCTAAAAATTAAAATAAAATTATAAATATATTTTAAAAAAACTATGCAAATTAAACCAAATATATTATATTTATCTAATTAACAAATAAAATGGAAAAATATCAATTAAAAAATGATTGCTAAAAAATAAAAAATTATAAGAAAGTTATTTTAGGTAAAAAACAAATTTTAAAAAAAAATTTATAACTTGATAATTTAAGAATCAAATGATAAAATAATAAAATGATAAAATAAGCATTATTTATTAATTCATAGTTTATATTTTTGACTATAAAAAACTTTTAAAATTTAACTTGTTTATCAATACCAATAATTTCATCTAGCTCTAAACCAGTTTCTAATGCAACATATTTTTCTATTTTGTAATTATTATTTCTAGTCCTATCTATCTTCTCAGGAGATAAAAATAGCCACTTAGTATATTTAAATTTGATTCCTAAAAATGGAAAAGCACCAAAAATATCACAAAATTCAATTAAAGCATCAATTTGAGGAGAATCAATGTAGATTTTATCTTTAGTTGTAGTTTTAACTTCAATGGCCAGATATATTTTTCCATTTCCTGCTAAAACATCGGGAAGGGGTCTTTTTGTAGCTCCTCCTGACGCAGGAGCCCTCATGGCTGCAAAATTTTTTTCCCACAGCTTATGAACTAAATCTCTTTCTTCTGCTGAACCTTTTTTAGCCATTTTATCAACATTAAAATTTATTTATAATAATCAAAAAAATAATTATAGCATTAATCAATAACTAGTGATATGTAATAAGATATAGTTTAAATTTTTCCTAGCTAATGAACAGTAATATATCGGGTGTAAAATTATATTTAAAATAAAATTTAATCATGAAACTGAAAAAATTAAAAGAAAAAATAATGTAAATAAAAAAAGATAAAAAATAAAAAAAGATAAAAAAATAAAATATTTGATAAAAAAAGATTTATTATACCAATTTAATATCAATTGAATTTGAATTAAACTGGAATTCCTCTCCATTTAACAAATAAGATATAGAATATCCCCCAATTGAAAATGGATTTGAAACAGTTGCATCAGGACCAAAATCTTCTTTTACTTGAGCCAATGTAGGAATATTTAAAGAAACAGAATATATCTTTGATTCTCCTGGAGCTAAAGTTCCGAAATTATGAGAAGATGATTGATCTTCCGTGGAAACATTATTAATAGTATCATTACCATTGTTTGTAATTTTCCATGTTAAATTAATTGTTTTTCCTTCAGAAGAATATAAAGGCCCATTTAAAGAAGCGATAATACCATTTTCATCAGTATTTCCTTTAAAATTTGTATTGCCCAAATTCATATTTTTATTTTTCATAGTATTGTTAATATTATCATTTGAGCCATTATTATCAGTAATGTTATTATTCTCAGTATTATTATTCTGAGTCAATAAAAATGCTGAAACTCCGCAAACAGCTATTATAATAACTATCAACAACGCAATAAATTTATTTTGCATAAAATACCTCCTTAAACCACATTTATAGCTATATATCATGAAAAATTGAATAACAAAAAATATTATTTCTAAAATATCCATGATAATAAAATATAATTCTTAATACCAAAAAATAAGGAATTAATAAACTAAATAATAGCCATAAAATGTATCTTAATCTTATTATCATTTTTACAAATATATGGTTTAACAATTAATTATTTGTTAAAGATAGTATATAAAATTATCTTTTCCTAAAACAAAGCATTTTAAAACTAGCAAAACGGATTAAATTGAATTATAACTACAAAAATAAAATTATTAGAAAAAATAATATCTAAATATATTTAAAAAAATAGATAAAAATGGGGCCGGGGCCGAGATTCGAACCCGAGTCGCAGGATCCACAGTCCCGTAGGATAACCGCCTACCCCACCCCGGCATTTGTAACAAATAAAATTAAAAACTTAAAATTAAATATAAAAATTTATAATGATTATATAAAAACTATAAAAATAATGGTTTTATAAAAATTATATTTTCATAGTAATTTTAATAATAATTTTAAGATAATATAAATAAATTTAAATCAAATAAAATATATTTTAAAGATTTATGCGGGAGCAGGGATTCGAACCCTGGTAGACCTGCGTCAACAGGTCCTAAGCCTGTCCCCTTTGGCCGCTCGGGCACCCCCGCTTTAGATAAAAAGGAGGTTTTTCCCATGAACCTTCAAAAGTAAATAGAATATTATATAATAATTATAGAATATAACTTTTATAATAAAAAATACTTCTATATTAAAGCATATAATAAACAAATGATAAAAAATGCTCCGGCCGGGATTCGAACCCGAGTCTTCGGCTCGAAAGGCCGAAATGATTGGCCGGACTACACCACCGGAGCAAATAAAAAAATTTAGTCAGCTATATAATATATTGATAGTATTAGTTTATAAATATATACTATTAGAAAACTTTTAAAACTATTAAAATATTATTCACTATATATTTACTATAGACAAAATTATTAATTAATTAAAACTTTATTTCTTAATGTATAATTAAGATTATTTTAATAATATATAAAATTATCTAAGATACAACTTATCAAACAATAATACTCATCTAAAATAATTAGATTAAGCTTTAATCAATGGGCCCAATGGGATTCGAACCCATGACCGCCCGGTTATGAGCCGGGCGCTCTACCTGGCTAAGCTATGGGCCCAAAAACGCCGTCGACAGGGCTCGAACCTGTGACCAATCGGTTAACAGCCGAACGCTCTACCTACTGAGCTACGACGGCATATGAAAACCCACGCCTATAATCGGGCATGATGTTAGCTTATGTCCAAAATCAGTTAAGCTTTAGACAGCATTACATAGGTTGATAATCATCATATATAAACTTTTTGATAATTCGATGAATTAGCTAAAAATAAAAAATCGTCTAAAAAGAGTATATTTTAAAGAAATTAACTATTACACCTTTATTCAAAAATATAAAAATTTTTAAATGCTAAAATATGCTGAAATAGCTAATATAGCTAAAATAGCCAAAGGTATAGCCTTAAAAAGAGTTGATTTAGATTTAGTTGCAATTAAAATATAAATTAACCCAATTAATAGAGATATGAATATTGCTATTGAAGGGAAGACTCTTTGAAGTATGGCTGTTAAAATAATGACCATTAAAGCAGTTGCTATTATAACATCCCATTCAACAGAATTTTTATTTTGTTTTACAGATTCTCTAGGACGATTTTGAGAATAATAACCACTATTTATATTATTATTTAAATTATTAGAGTTTTCTAAATTATTATCCAAATTTTGACTATTATTTTCACTTAAATTATTTATATAACCTCTATTACCATTATTATCATTTAAGGTTTCTTTATGAGAGTTAATAGAATTTTGATAATTTTGGTTTTGATTTTCTCTTCTATGGCCATAACTTTGGTTATTAAAACCATTAGCTCCCTGATTCATAGATTGCTTTGATTCATAATTTATATTAGAACGATTTTCAAAATTATTTAATTCTTGGTCATTTTTCATATAGCGATCTTTAATTGGACTTCTATGATGATTAGAAATATTAGGATTAATAGATTCATTATGAGTACTGGAATTATCCCCATGATTATTTCCTATAGAATGGTGATCCCTAGAAGAACTATGAATTGAATCTTTTTGAGAGTCATTAGGCATTAAACTCAAAGGTTTTCCACAATTGATACATTTTAAAGTACCATCTTTATTTTGAGTTCCACAATATCTACAATATACCATCAAAATCCCTTTCAAATATTAAATATTTTTTTAGTGTCACATTAACAATTTTAATAGAAATAATTTGAAATATGTCAAGAATTATTAAAATAAATAATTTATAAATAAAAATAAATAACATATTTAAATTAACAATACTAAAAATTAATAATATTAAAAATTAATATTGCTAAAAATTATAATATTATTAAAAATTAATTGAATAATTATATTATATTAACTTTATGATTTATATATACTTTTAATTACATAGTTTAAATAAATGAGAAATTTAAAATAGATTATGAAACTCTTATTTAAACAAAAAATTGTATATTAATCAAATAATTCAAAAATATGGGCATTATATTACTATATAATAACCTTAAAATATAGAATTTGACCATTTATTTACAAAGAATAACAACAAATAATATTGAAGAATAATTGTAATATATATAATAAAAAATCATATGTAATAAAAAATAGATTTTAATATATTCATATCCTAGAAATCGATGGTAAATCAAATGAAATACATAGATAAAATAAAAAATTTTGAAATTTTAGATTTAATTAATAAAGCCAATAAACTTAGTATAAAAAAAGGTTATGACCAGATTAGTTTAGAAAGGGCAATATTTTTATCTTGGTGGTGTGAAAAAGGAGATTGTAGCTTTTGTTATATGAGTACACAAAAAAATAAAATTAAAGATCCTAAAAAAGCTAAAAGGAAAATTGAAAGCATATTAGCAGAATCAGAGCTGTGTAAAAGATTAGGTTGGAATATTGAATTTTTATCTGGAGGTTATGAATCATTTAACACAGCTGAAATCAGAGAAATTGCTAAAAAAATATATGATATTACAAATAATCAAGTATGGCTAAATATTGGCATAACAAATGATTTAGAAGAATATAATGAAGAAATAATTGGAATAACGGGTGCAGTAGAAACAGCTAACCCTATTTTACATAATAAGGTATGTCCTAGTAAATCATTGAATGATATTGGTAATATGTTAGATAAAGCAGGAGATTTAGGGTTTAAAAAAGCAATTACAATTATATTAGGATTGGGTGAAACTCCTGAAGATGTTAATTATTTAATTAATTATATTAAAGACCATAAAATCGATAGAATAATATTTTATTCTCTTAATCCACATAAAGATACAGAATTTGAAAAGTCTTCTCAGCCAGCTTCATTGTATTATGCAGGGATAGTTTCTACAATAAGACTTATTTTTCCAGATATTGAGATTATATGTGGTACTTGGACAGATAACCTAGCTAATATTGGTCCATTAATTTTAAGTGGTGCAAATGGAATAACAAAATTCCCTCTTTTCAAAATGTTTGGAACAAAGTATGGAAAAAGAGTTGAAGAAGAAGTTTTTTGGGCTGGAAGAAAGTTAAAGGGGACATTTACAGACAAAAAACAACTTGGAAATATGGAAAGTGAGTATTTATCTGATTTAAACCCTTTTATAAAAAGATATATCAAAGAATCCTTGAATGACAAATATTAAAATTAATAAGAATACAAATATTTTAAAATTGAAAATTTATTCTTATAATCAAGTTAATTCTTTATTATTATAATCCGATTAATTCTCATAATTAAATTAATAATTTATATATAATTTAATATTTTACATATATTTTCGGATATAACATAACAAACTAAAAATATGAACATTATTACTTTGGAAAAATTTATAATATATAAAATAATTAAATAAAATATTATTAAAAAAATTAAAGAAAAATAAATTATATTAAAACAATTGATTATTATATAAAACTATTACTAAATATGAATAAAATAAAAATTATTTATCATAAATATGTTCAAATATAGAGTATTTGATTTTATTGCAATTATTTTTAACCTTGGAGGAATTACTATTGACATGAAATGTGGACTTGAAATTCACGTACAGCTGAAAACTGACTCAAAACTATTTTGCGATTGTCCTACTAATTATAAAGATGCTTCAGCAAATACAAATATTTGCCCAGTTTGTTTAAATCAGCCAGGAGCAAAACCATACCCAACTAATGAAAAAGCTTTGGAAAATGCTTTAACAATTGCTTTAATGTTAAATTGTAAAATAGATCAAAATATAACTTATTTCATGCGAAAACATTATGATTATCCCGATTTACCTTCCGGTTATCAGAGGACTTCAGTTCCTATTGGATATGAAGGAGATTTAAATGGTGTTAGGATAAGAGAAATACATATGGAAGAAGATCCAGGGCAATTTAAGCCAGACTTTGGTATAGTTGATTTTAATAGATCTGGAATCCCCCTTGTAGAGATTGTTACAGAACCTGATATGCATTCTCCTGAAGAAGCTCGGCAATTTTTAAAAGAGTTGATTAGGGTATTAAATTATAGTGAATGTGCTCGTGGAGAAGGGACTATGAGAGCAGATGTTAATATTTCTCTCGAAGGAGGAAATCGGGCAGAAATAAAAAACATAAATTCTATAAAAGGAGCATATAAAGCATTGAAATTTGAGATGGTTAGACAAAAGAATCTAATAAAAAGAGGAGTCGAAGTCAAACAAGAAACAAGGGCATTTTTAGAATCTCAGATGATAACTGTTGGAATGAGAACAAAAGAAGATGCTGATGATTATAGATTTATTCCAGATCCAGATTTACCCCCAATTAAGATTAAAAAACAACAACTTGAAGAAGTTGCAGAATCAATGCCAGAAGCACCACACAATAAGGTTAATAGATTTATGAAACAATATGAAATAGATGAAGAAACTGCTAAAACTTTAACTTCTGAGCTTGAATTAGCCAATGCATATGAAAAAGTGGCTGAATCTATAGACCCAATATTTTCTGCAATGTGGATGAGAGATGAGCTCAAAAGAGTTTTAACTTATAATAAATTCGAATTTTCAGAAAGTGAAATAAGTCCTAAGAATATTATAGCTCTATTAACTCTTCTTAAAAATAAAGAGATTACAACAAAAGCTGGGCAAAGAATAGTTGAAAAAATGCCTAAAAATCCAAAATCTCCAAATGAAATAGCTGAAGAATTAGGATTGATTGGAGTAATTAACAAAGACGAAGTAGTAAATGCAGCTAAAAAAGCTATAGATGAAAATCCTATTGCTGTGGAAGATTATAAAACAGGAAAAGGAGCATCACTAAACTTTTTAGTTGGACAGGTCATGAAATTTACTAGAGGAAAAGCAGATCCTGGAGAGACTGTAAAAATATTAAAAAAATTACTTGAATAAAAAATTATTAATCTAAAAAGTTATTAAGGGAAAAATAACTACTTAAGGAAAAATAACTACTTGAAAATTAATAATCAAAGGAAGTATAAAAAATGAGTGGAAAATCTTTAGTAAAAAATTATATGACAAAAGATGTTATTAGTGTTAATCCTAATACACCTAATTCAGAAGTCATAAGATTAATGAAAAACACTGGACACGATGGATTTCCAGTTATAGATGATAATAAACATATTGTAGGAATAGTTACTGCTTTTGACTTATTATTGAAAGAATGGGAAGAATTGGTAAAAGATATTATGTCAACAGAGGTTGTGGTTGCACAGCAAGATATGTCAATCAATGATGCATCTAGAGTAATGTTTAGACAAGGCATTTCAAGATTACCTGTTGTAGGTCGAGACGGAAAACTTAATGGCATAATAACAAATACTGATATGGTTAGATCACACATAGAGAGGTCAACTCCAACTAAAGTAAATTACTTTAAGAAAACTTTAGAACAATTATATGGAATTAAAACAAATTTAAAACGGGAAAAAGTGAGTACTAATGATTTAAGACCTACTCAAGACAAAGTTTATGCTGATGAGTTAGAAGGTAGAACTTACGAACTTAAAAGAGGTTTAGCTGAACCCGCGATTGTTGTGAAAAGTGGAAATAGATGGATACTTGTTGATGGGCACCATAGAGCAGTTGCTGCTAGAAAACTTGGATGCAATGAAATAGATTGTTATGTTATAAATTTAAATAAAGATCTAGAGTTGGGAATGGAAAAAACAGCAGATAAGGCAGGGATACATAGTTTCGATGATATTGAGATTATAGATGATGCACAACATCCCCTTATAGCAATTACAGAAAGTTTAAAGAAAAAAATGCCTGAAAAGATGAAACCTGGAAAATACTGGACTAAAGAAGAAGATGACCCAAATAATTAGAATAAAATAAGAATAATTTTAAAATAATATAGCAAATAATGAAAGTAATTTCTTATGATAAAATATTAGATAAAAGAAGGTTCCCTAATGGCTAGTGAAAAGATTATTAGAGATATTTATGAAACATTAGAAGATAGAAAAAACAATCCAATTGATTCATATACTTCTAATATAATGCAAGATAGTGAAAAATTAGCTGAAGATAAAATTTTAGAAAAAATAGGTGAAGAAACTGCTGAAGTCATAATAGCATCTAAAAATAATGAAAATCTAATTCATGAATCTGCTGATTTAATCTTTCATACACTTCTTCTTTTAGTACATAAAGGCATAAGTTTAGATGAATTATTATATGAATTTAAAAAAAGACATGAATAATAGGACATATGACCAATTGAAAATAATTATTATTAATTTTATTATTAAATTTTTAACTATTAAATAAATTATTAAAAATATGTTTACTTATTAGAAATTTATAAAATATATTCCATATTATACATACCCCTTTCTTTATTAAATAACTTAATACTTCTTTTATTGAAAATTTTAAACCCTAAAGATTTATATAATTTCATTGCCCCCTCATTATTAAATTCAGCATCTAAAACGACTCTTTTATATCCTTTTTCCCTTGCAGAGTCAATGATAATTTTCAATATGTTTGTTCCCATACCTTTACCTCTCTGACTTTTATCAATAGCAATTTCAGCCAAATAAATATCATTTGAGAGTGTTTTAGCTAAAACAAAATAATCTAAAATATATATAAAAGAAAAACGAACTCCATCCAAAAATTTCAAATTTTTAATTGCATTCTTGATATCCTTAAATAAAGTATTTTTTTGACCTTTTACAAGATCCAATATTCCAATAATTTCATCAGAATTATTTTCAGGATTTTTATCGTCAAAAATAACATAAAACTTATTTTTAGAATAAATAGAATCCTTAGAACCAATACTAAAATTAGTTATGTCTTTATAATCAATACTAGAACATTTATCCATGTCAAAACTATCTTTTTCTGCATATAGAAGCTTTTCAATAGCAAGAACGGCGTTGTCTTTAGAATCAAATACTTTAATATATGTTCTATAATCTACAGAATAAATAAGCTCGGCAATTTTACGGCAGTCATGTTCATTAGGATTAAATTCTTTAAAAATCATTATAATTCCCCATAAATAATCTAATAGGATATAAAAATATAAATTAATACTATAAAAAAAATAAAAATGGACCACAAACACTATAAGATAATTATCAATGAATATCACTAATTATTTCAAATTTTTAGCTATTGTAAGTGCGAAAACTCCTGCACCAAAACCATTATCAATATTTACAACAGCAAGTCCTGGAGCACATGATTGTAACATAGAATATAATGCTGCTTTTCCTTTTCCACCAATTCCATATCCCACAGAAGTTGGAACACCAATAACAGGAATGTCAACCAATCCTGCCACAACAGAAGGGAGAGCTCCTTCCATACCCGCACAAACAATAATTGAACAAACTCCATCTTTAACCATTTTAGCTATTTGAGGGAAGAGCCTATGAATACCTGCTACGCCCACATCGTAAGAAGTTATGGCTTTACATCCTCCTTCTTCAATAACAATCCTAGCTTCTTCCCCAACAGGTATATCTGAAGTTCCAGCAGTTATTATACCTATTTTTTTAGTATTTTCATTAAAATTGTTAATATTATCTTTATTTTCAGTACCCCTTAAATTTTCATTATCCTCTAAAATATCTTCAGAAATTATATTTTTAGAATATGAATTTGAATTAATAGATATTTTTAATATTTTAGCTTTAATATTATATTCAAAATTAAAATCATTGGTTAAATAACTTAAATCTTCTTTTAATCTATCATATTTTTCTTTAGATAATCTAGTTATAATAACTGAATTACTGGAGATATCAAAAACATTTTCATCATCGGAAACAGAAATTTTATCATTTTTATTTTTTTTATTAAAATATTCTTTAATTATAGTCAATAAATCCTCATATTCTTTTCCTTGAGCAAGAATTGCCTCGGGAAATCCTGTTCTTATCTCCCTATTATTATCAAATTTAGCTATTTCATCTAATTCTAATATATTATTTGCTTTTAAAAGTTTTTCACATGTATCTATGTTAATTTTTCCATCTGAAAGCTCTTTAAGGATTTTTCTCATAATATCACATAATAAATTGAATGATAAAAAATATTAATATTCATAAATTAAGAGTTAAATAATTAATATACATATTTTAATATTATAAACAATTTATATATAATTTTATTTATATAATATAAACTAAAATCAAACAAAAAAAGGGCATTATTAATAATAAATTTAAATAAAAAATAATTCTGTCAATTAATATAATTAATAAATTAGTTAATTGTAATAAATTAGTTAATTTTAATGAATTGGTTAATTTTAATAAATTATTCAATTATACTCAAATTTTATATAATATTGAAAAATTATATTAAACACTCAAAATAAAAAATCAAACAAAAATATCTTATTAAAAATTGTTAATTAAAAGTCCATTAAAGTATTACTTAATTAAGTTTACTGAGTATAGGATGCTTATTGCATAATCATGAAATTAAAAACTATTTCAATTGGTGCCATAAATGAAATTTGCTAGAATATTAGTTGAAGGAACAGTACAAGGAGTTGGATTTAGACCAACTGTATATAGAGTAGCTAATTCTCTAAATATGGCAGGTTATGTTAGAAATCTTGGAAATGTAGTCGAAATAGTTTTATTTAATAAAAAAGAAAATGTAAATAATTTTATAGAAGTTCTTAAAAATAAATGCCCCCCAATAGCAAAAATAAACTCAATTAAAACAATTTGGATTGATGAATCAGATTTAGAAAAAGAAATTGAGATTTCAGACAAATTTAATATAATTGAAAGTTCATCAGAATTTTCAGGGACTTCCATAATCCCTCCAGACCTAGCTATTTGTGATAATTGCTTAAAAGAGATAAATGATCCAACAAATAGGCGATATAAATATCCATTTACTGCTTGTACTGATTGTGGACCGCGTTTTACCATAATTGAATCTATTCCATATGATAGAAGTAGAACTACAATGGATGAATTTCCTTTTTGCAGTGAATGTGACGAAGAGTATAAAAATCCAGATGACCGAAGATATCATGCAGAGGCTAGTTGCTGTGAAAATTGTGGACCCTCTTTAAAACTTTTTGATAAAAATAGAAAAGAAATGGGACTTAATAAAGAAAATAATCCTATTGAAGAAGGAGTTAAGCTATTAAATAAGGGAAAAATATTAGCAATAAAAGGCATAGGAGGAACACATTTAGTAGCCAAAGCAACAGATGATAAACCTATCAAAAAACTTAGAAAAAGATTAAATAGGTGTAATCAGCCATTTGCAGTCATGTCAAAGAATTTAAAAACTGTTGAAAAATTTGCTGAAGTATCTAATCTTGAAAAGAAATCATTATTATCTATTGAAAGACCAATAGTTGTTTTAAAAAAGAATAAGGATTATAATTTTTCTAGATTTTTAGTTCCAGAACTCCATAATATTGGGGTTATGCTTCCATATTCCCCATTACACAATCTTATTTTTGATTATACTGAAGAACCTGCGTTTATAATGACTTCTGCAAACATTCCTGGAGAACCAATGATGATTAATAACAATGAAATCTTATCTAATCTCTATGGAATAGCCGATTACTATCTTTTACATGATAGAAAAATTGTAAACCGTTGCGATGATTCTGTAATAAGATATAGAAACAATGAATTATCATTTATAAGAAGATCAAGAGGTTATGTACCTAACCCTTATAACTTAGAAAATTTGAATTGCCTAAACAGAGAGGTTGATGTTTTAGCTCTTGGTCCAGAATTAGATGTTACATTTACTATTCAGAAGCAAGGATTATCTTATGTATCACAACACATTGGAAATACTAATAAATTTAGAACTTATGAATTTTTGCAAGAATCAATAAAAAATATGATGAATCTCACAAAAACAGAAGAATTTGATATAATATCTTGCGATATGCATCCACAATTTTTTACTACACGTTTGGCAAATGAAATGGGTGAAAAATTTAATTGCCCAGTTATTCCTGTTCAGCACCACCATGCACATGGAGCAGTCTTGGCCATTGATAATTCAGTTGATGAATTGATTTTTATAGCAGCTGATGGCGTAGGATATGGGGAAGATGGAACAGCTTGGGGAGGAGAAATAATTTATACTGATATAGTTAACTATAAAAGATTAGCTTCACTAGAACCTCAAAAAATGCCAGGAGGAGATATTTCTACCAAATACCCCGCAAGAATGTTAGCTTCTATATTATTCAATAGTGAATATTATGAAGAAAAAGAACTAGAGAATATTTTAAATTTAAAATATGCAAATTACTTCCAACATAATGAAATAGAGATAAAAAATCTATTGAAACAGATAAAATCTAATTTAAATGTTGGAATAACAACTAGTACTGGAAGAATTTTAGATTCAATTTCAGTGGCACTCAATGTTTGTGGTAAAAGGACTTATGAAGGAGAATGTTCTATGAAATTAGAATCACTAGCCTTTGGAGCAAATGGAGACATAATTATAGAACCTAAATTTAAAAAATATAATAAAAGGCCTGTTCTAGATACTAGCCAGATATTAGTTGATATTATGAATTTAATAGATCAAGGCGAAAAGAGAAAAGAAATAGCTTATGCCGGACAAATAGCAGTTAGTGAAGGTTTAGCAAAACTAGCTGTTGATGCAGGAAGAAATCTTGGAATCGATAATATTGGCGCTACTGGAGGTGTCTTCTATAATGAAGCAATAACATTAGCAACAAAAAAATATATTGAAAATGAAGGTTTTAATTTTATTCAACACAAAAACTCTTGTGCTGGTGATGGTTCCATTTCACTTGGACAAGCATTAATATCTTCGTCTAAGCTAAATAATTAACTTAAATTATAATTTCAATTATAAAATTATTTTAAATTCTATTTAAATAATAATTAAAAATTTAATAAATAAACAAAAAGTCTAATAAATAATAAAAACTTCATTTTTATACTTATAAAAATATAAAATTTTTATAAATAATATAAATCTAAAAAGAATCTTAGACAAAATTCAAAATAATATAAATTATAAACCCCTATAATTATAATACTAAAAATCAAAGCAATAATGAATAATAAAAAATAGAGCCATTAAATTTATTTAAGCTATTTCATTCTAGTTCTTTCAAGTATATACTCTGCCCTATTTTTTAAATTTTCATAAAGCCTAATTTGACTTTTAAGTTCTTCAACAGCTTCCCAATGACCCTGATCAATCCTTTTTTCAATTTCTAATAACTTTGACCATTCATCACCAGAAGGGAGTTGTTTAAGATTAAGTATATCTTCAGATATATTAACATCAAAAGAATTTTCGGTTATAGTTATACTAATAGTAAAATCATTAGGCATATCATAATATTTACGAGGTCTGCCCCTAACAATTTTCTTAAAAGAAGATTCAAGTATTCCTATTTCTTCCATTGCTCTTAAATGCTCAATAATTGCTTTTTGTCCAATTTCAAGCTCTTGAGAAATTTCACTCACAAATCTTGGCTCTTCCCTTAGTAAATTAATTATTTCCCTCCTAGTTCTACATCCCATGACATCAAGAATGTCTTCCATGTCAACATTATTAAATTGATTACTATTATTAGTAATATTATAAGGATTAGGAGTAGCATAACTAGCTAAATTATTATTATCTTCAAATTGACTATTTTCAGCACCAATATTTTGCTTATTGTTCTTTTTATTATTTAGATTATCGTCCATCATAACCATCATATTAACTATATATCGAAACATTTATATAACTTTTTGTTACTATAAGATAATGAGAAAGATAACTTTTTGTTACTTTAATAAATTTAATTAAAAAAGTCCAAAGATAATTAATTTTATTATTAAAAATAACACTAACCTCAACCAAAAATTTTAATATTAAAATAATTATTTAAGATTTTTTATAGTTATGAAAAATCTAAAGTTAATAATTTAAATTCCTCGTTTAGTTAATTGATAGTTAGAGTATATATTGGAAAATTTATTAATAGTATAACAAAATTTTTTCTTTCATCATTTATTATTAAAAAAGGTGAATTAATGGCTAATGATAAAAAAACGATAGGTCTTGAAGAACAGATAAAAGAGATAAAAGAAAAAATGAAACTTCAAGAAAAAGAACTTGGTGATACTCAAAAAGAGTTGAAAACAAAGATAAATGAATTAGCTAATGTGGAAAAAGACCTTGAAGACAAAAATAAAGAAATAAGTGAATATATGTCCCATATTCAACGCCTTCAGGCTGACTTTGAAAATTTTAAAAAACAATCAGAGAAGCAAAAGCAGGAAATTATTAAATTTGCAAATGAAAATTTAATAATAAATATATTAGATAGCTATGAAGACATTGAAAGAGCTCTTGAACAATCTAAAACTGAAAAAGAGTTAAGAGAAGGAATAGAGTTGATATATTCTAAGTTAAAGTCTACTTTAGAAAAAGAAGGGCTTGAAGAAATACCTGCAAAAGGCGAAAAATTTGATCCATTTAAACATGAAGCATTAATGGCTGAAGATAGTGATGAACATGAAAATGGAGAGATTATTGATGAATTAATGAAAGGATACACTCTAAAAGATAAGGTAATTAAATACTCCAAAGTTAGAGTTTGTAAAAAATAGATTAATAAATTTAAATAGATTAATAATTTAAATAAATTAATAATTTAAATAAATTAATAAATTTAATATTCATAAAATTAATTTTAATAAAAAATTATAAATAATTATTAAAAAATATAAAAAAATTATATAGGTGATGTTAATGGCAGATAAAAAAGAAAAAATAATCGGTATTGATTTAGGAACAAGTAACTCTGCTGCAGCAGTTCTTGTTGGTGGAAAACCAACCGTAATACCAAGTGCAGAAGGAGCTAGTCAATATGGTAAAGCATTTCCAAGTTATGTTGCTTTCACTCCAGATGGTCAAAGATTAGTTGGAGAACCAGCTAGAAGACAAGCTGTTACAAATCCTGAAAATACCATTAGTGCAATTAAACGTAGCATGGGGACAGATAGAAAGGTTAAAGTTCAAGGAAAAGAATATACCCCACAAGAGATATCTGCTTTTATATTGCAAAAAATTAAAAAAGATGCAGAATCTTTCCTTGGAGAAGAAGTTAAGAAAGCAGTTATTACTGTTCCTGCTTATTTTGATGATAATCAAAGAACAGCTACTAAAGATGCAGGTACAATTGCAGGTTTAGATGTTGTCCGTCTTGTTAACGAACCAACAGCAGCAAGTTTAGCTTATGGAATTGATAAACAAGAAGATGAAGAAATAGAAATTATGGTATTCGATTTCGGTGGAGGTACTCTTGATGTAACCGTCATGGAATTTGGCGGAGGTGTTTTTGAAGTTAAATCAACCAGTGGTGATACCCAACTTGGTGGAACCGACATGGATAATACCATAATGAATTATTTAGCAGATGAATTTAAGAAAGAAACTGGTATAAACCTTATGGATGATGATCAAGCTGTTCAAAGACTTAGGGAAGCTGCAGAGAAAGCTAAAATCGAACTTTCAACCACCTTAACTAGTGAAGTAAACTTACCATTCATTACTATGGGAACTGATGGAAGTCCTAAAAATTTAATTAATAATCTCACAAGAGCAAAACTTGAAGAATTAGTTGATCCTATTGTTAAAAAATGTGGAAGTCCAATGGAACAAGCATTAAAAGATGCAAAAATGACAAAAGGAGATATAGATAAAATAATTCTTGTTGGTGGACCTACTAGAATGCCAGTAGTTCAAAAATTTGTTGAAAAATACGTAGGAAAAGAAATCGAAAGAGGAATTGATCCTATGGAATGTGTAGCTATGGGTGCAGCTATTCAAGGAGGAGTTTTAGCAGGTGAAATTAAAGATTTAGTACTTCTTGATGTTACACCACTTTCATTGGGTATTGAAACAATGGGAGCAGTTGCAACAAAATTAATAGATCGTAACACAACAATACCTGCTAAAAAAAGCCAAATATTTTCAACAGCAGCAGATAATCAAACTTCTGTAGACATACATGTTCTTCAAGGTGAGAGACCAATGGCCACAGATAATACCACTCTTGGCAGATTCCAATTAGTAGGAATTCCTGCAGCACCGAGAGGAGTTCCACAAATTGAAGTTACATTTGATATCGATGCTAATGGTATTATAAATGTATCTGCAAAAGATATGGGAACTGGTAAAGAACAAGCTATAACAATTACTGCTTCTACAAAATTATCTGATGATGAAATTGATCAAAAAGTCAAAGAAGCAGAAATGCATGCTGAAGAAGATAAAAAGAAACAGGAAGAAATAGAAGTCAGAAATAATGCAGATTCTATGATTTATACTGCAGAAAAGACTGTAGAAGACCTTAAAGATAAAATATCTGATGATGAAAAATCTAAAATTGAAGATTTAGTTAAAGAACTTCGTGAATTAATTGCTGGTGAGGATATTGCAGCTATAAAAGAAAAAACTGAAGAATTAACAAAAATCGTTCAAGAAATTGGTGCAAAAATTTATCAAGAAGCTCAAGCAGCACAAGAAGCACAGCAAGGTGCATCAAATCAAAGTGCAGATCAAGACCCAAATGCAGGTTCTGATGATGACACTATTGATGCTGATTATGAAGTTAAAGATAAATAAACAATTAAATAGGATATATTATCTAAAAAATTTTATATCCTACATTTTTTTTATATAAATTTTTTATATAAATTTTTTATATAAACTAATTTTATTTTAATAATATTTTTATATTTACAATAAACTAATAAAAAATCAATTAATGATAATAAAAATACCTTAATTAATAAAACCCCTTAATCAAAATAAAAATTATAATATTTATTATATTATAAGGAATATTATAAAAAATATTATAAAAAATAAAAATAATTAAATTGTGAATATAATAAATATTTTAAAATATAAAATAGAAAATAAATATAATTAAATTTAACAAAATGATGTTAATAATTATAATTTTTAATATTTAATAATTTTTAATTTTTAGATTATTATAATAATTTATAGGTGAATAAATGCCAGAAAAGCGTGACTATTATGATGTTCTCGGAGTGGAAAAGGGAGCAGATAAAAAAGAGATAAAAAAAGCTTATCGTAAATTAGCTATGAAATACCATCCTGATGTTTCTGAAGATGAAGAAGCTACTGAAAAATTTAAAGAGATAAGTGAAGCTTATGCTGTTTTATCTGATGAAGAAAAAAGAAAGACTTATGATCAATTTGGTCATGCTGGTATGGATGGATTTTCTAATGAAGATATATTCAGAAATGTTAACTTTGAAGATATATTCCAAGGATTTGGTGGCGGATTCGATATGGGAAATATCTTTGAAATGTTTGGATTTGGTGGTGGAAGTAGAAGGGGAGGCCCTCAAAGGGGATCAGATATCTATGCAGAAATAGATATAACTCTAGAAGAAGCTTCCAAAGATATAGAAAAAGATATCCCAATAGTACATGATATAGAGTGTCCAGTATGTCATGGAAGTAAATCCGAACCTGGAAGTAATCCCAAAGAATGCCAAACATGTGGTGGAACCGGACAAGTAAAACAAGTCACTAATACCATATTAGGTCAAATGATGAATGTTAGACCTTGTCCAGAATGTAGAGGAGAAGGGAAAATAATAACAGATCCTTGTAATAATTGTAATGGAAAAGGAAAAGTTAGAGAAAGTAATACAATTACAATAAAAATTCCTGCAGGAGTTGAATCTGGTTCTAGGCTTCGTGTTCCTGGAGAAGGAAATGCTGGAGATATGAATGGAGGATATGGAGACTTAATTGTTTTAATCAATGTTAAGCCTCATGAAAAATTCGAACGAGAAGGAGCCAATCTATATTATGAACAACAAATTAGTTTTGTTCAGGCAAGTCTTGGTGATTTGATAGATATACCTACAATTGATGGAGAAGTAGAACTTAAAATACCTCCAGGAACTCAAAGTGGAAGTGTATTTCGTTTAAGAGGGCAAGGCATGCCAATAATGAGAAGAAATTCAAAGGGGAACCTTTATGTTACAGCTAATGTTGTTGTTCCTCAAAAATTAAATGAAAAACAAAAAGAATTACTTAAGGAATTTGCTGATATAAGTGGTGAGGAAATAAAAACTTATGAAAAAGGATTTTTTGATAAGGTAAAAGAAGCTATTAATCATTAAATCTCTTTAACTAATTTATTGTTTGAAAATTTTTATATCAATATAAATTTTATATTTAAAATAGATTTATATTTATATTTAATATAAAATTAATATTTAATAATTTTTATTTATCATTATTTCAATTTTTCATATTTTTTTTCATATTTTTTAAATAAATATTTAATAATTTTTGTATTTTAACATATATTATTTATATTAAAAATTTTTTTATGTAATATTAATAATTGAAATAATAATAAATAAAATATTAATAAATAAAATATTTGGAATAATATTTGAAACTGAACAATAGTAATATAAAAACAACTAATCAATAATTCTTACCTTTAATTGTATATATTATTAGCCAAAGACCTAATATAGCACTAAAAATAAATCCAATAATTCCTAAAAAAGGCAAACCTAAAATCGTGAATCCTTTATCAGATAGTATAACAAGTGAAGACCCTATAAGAAGTGCGGATAAGATCATAGAAATTGAAATTCTATTAATCATCTTTTCTAGGTTTTTATGTTCTAGTTCAATAAGCAATTTACCTTCTTCTAATTTATATAATGTTTTAGATATATTTATAGGAAGTGTTTTTAATATATGTTCAATTTCAAAAATGTTATCCTTAAGAAAACTAAATAATCTAAATGGACTTAATCTTCTGAGTGTTATTTTTCGGACATAAGGCTCAAGTGTAGAAATAGTATCAAAGTTTGGATCTAATTCTATTCCTGTTTCTTCAAGCATAGAAAGTCCTTTAGAAATCAAAACAAATTCTCTAGGCAAAATAACATCATAAGTCCGCATGACAGATATAATATCCATCATACCGCCATGAACTCCTTTTAATTCAATTCCATAATATTTATTCATTAAATCAGTTAAATCATAGGTTAACTCTTTTTTATCTATACGTTCACTTAAAATACCCATATAAGATAGTTGATTAATCATACCTTTAACATTCTTTTCAATGAAATATATGAATAATTCAGTCAAATTTTCACGAAATTCATCATCAAGAAAACCCATCATCCCAAAATCAATATAACAAATGACATTATTTTTCAAGATATAAATATTTGATGGATGAGGATCTGCATGAAAGAATCCATAATCAATAATTTGTTTGAAATAAGAATTCATTCCCCTTTTAGCTATTAACTTTTTGTTATAAACCCCTTTTGATAGTATAACATCCGAAACTTTTTCGCCATCAATATATTCCATTGTAAGTACTTTTTTAGTTGAAAGTTCAAAAAATGATTTGGGAACATAAACAGTTGAATCATCTTCAAAAATCTTTTTAAAATGATCCATATTATTTAATTCTTGATTATAATCTATTTCTTTTAAAATAGATCTTTCAAATTCATTAATTACTGTAGGAAAATTATAAGGTTTGGCTTTTGGAATATATTGATCAATTCGTTTAGCCAAAAATTTCATTATAGCTAAATCACTCTTTATTAAATCTTCAATATCTGGTTTTTGAATTTTAACTGCAACATAAGGCCCATTTTTTAATTTAGCTATATGTACCTGACCAATTGAAGCAGTTGACAAAGGAATTTCATGAAAAATATCAAAATTATCCCCAATAGGACCCCCTAACTCTTCTTCGACAATTTTTTTTATTTCAGAAAAAGGTACTGTTGGATTATCAGCCTGCATTTTAGAAAATTCAGAAGCAATTGATTCCCCAACCAAATCAGGTCTAGTACTTATCATTTGCCCTAATTTAATATATGCTGGACCCAATTCTTGTAAAGTTTTTCTTAATCGAATAGGAAGTGAATCATCAAGCTCTTGTAATGATTCATATTTTTTAGAACGTTTGAAAAATGGTATTTTATGTTTTAAGCCAATTTTCTCAATTACAAAATCAAATTCATATTTACTGAAAACTTTTAATATTTCATTTAATCTTTTCAGATTTGTGTTGTTTCCCCTTTTAATTATATTCATAATTAATTAATATATTTTAATATTATAAATAATTATATATAAACTATTTAAAATGAAAAATATATCATAATTTGAAAAAATAAAAATCATATATTGATTATTTTTTTATAAACTAAATCAGAATTATTAACGCTAAATAAAATAATTTTATTTTAAATTAATAATTTAGTATAAAATAAGTTAAAATATGAAATAATAGTGTATTAGATGCTATAAATTTGTTGATTATTTTTTAAATTTATAAATTGATAGTTATATATTATTTTAAAATTATATTAGAAATATAAATCTAAATATAATAACTAAATTTTATAATATATTTTTAATATTAAAAAATAATCAATTAAGAAAATTAGTAAAAACATGTAAATATATTGATAGCATGCTAAGAGTAACCCACCTTCTGTTTCTACAGTATTCATCTACGCGGACTACCTTGCCTACCACAGAGGATCAAAAGCAAACTTGTCCTTGCACCCTATAGAATGGCCGTTTCACCGATCCTTTTAATGTCAATCAAGCAATACCTATCATATTCATTCATTAAAAGACGTGTCGTTTCTGCTCCAGAGTCATACTTCTCAGCATATGTCTTTAAACATTATAGTTCTGTGTGATGGATGGAGTTTCCTTAGTTAAAAATAACCAGCAACTGTCTTTAGCTTGCTATCAATAAATAAATTATGTATCTTATTATTAATAAGTTTAATTAAGATCAAATATTTAATTATATAAAGTAATCACATAAAGTATAATGTAATTACATAAAGAATACTTAATTATACAAAGATGAAAAATTAAAATATATTTCTGAATATAGATTTTAAAATATTAATAATAATTCAAATCTCTATAAATAAAAAAAGAATACCGAATATATAAAAATGAAATAAATTATAATTTATTTAATTTCTATTTTAAATATAAATCAAGTTATATCTTATTTATAATTATAATAAATTAAATTAAAAAAAATAGTGCAAAAAATAATAATTAAATTAGAATAGCAGGGCCTAGATTTGAACTAGGGCTCTCGGGGTTATGAGCCCCGCGGGATCACCAGACTACCCCACCCTGCTAAATGAATATAATATATTAAATAAATAATGTATAAAAAACAAATCGTCTTTTTTAATTATACTTTAAAATAATATGAATCTTAATAATGATTTTGATTACTAATAAAAATAGTCATCATCCAAATATATGTTTTAATAGTATATAAAGCTTTCTATGAAACCATGATTTCTATAAAATTTTATAATTGAAATTTACATAGAATAGAATCATGATGATAAAAAAATAATTAAAATAAAATATAATAAAGAGATTAAATAAAAAAAGGAGAAGATAAATTAAAAATAATAGTATTATCCATTATATTTATTCTTCATCTTCAAGTTTATTCAATCTTTTATCTATAGATTCTAATCTTTCATTAGTGAATTCCCTATATTCATTAAATCTTTTGGTTAATTCATCTACACCCATAGATACTAATTCATATCTTTTTTCAAGGACATTAATATCTTCTTTAGTAGCTAATGACCAATCTTTAATTAATTCGTCACTTTTTTCATCTAAAAAAGAGTCAATTTTTTTTGAAAAAGAATCTGTACTAATATTTGGCATATCAATGTCTTTGAATTTAACTTTTAATTTTTCTCCCATAGAAGTATTTGAATCTGAATTTGCATTTTGAGCCATATTTACACCACCAGTTGGAACTTGTTCTCCTTCATTTTTATTTTGAATATTTGAAGGAATATATTCTTTAACTTTACCCATAGCTTCTGCATTATTTTGCAAATAGTAATATAACAAGACAATTATTGCACCTGCAAGTATTAAAATTGCTAAAGCTTCTAAAGCATCCATAATAACACCTCACTATAGTTTTCCTTTTTTAAGGAGTTGTTTTTCCTTAACTTCAATTTCTTTAAGCATTTGTTCAAGCTTTCTTTGCTCAGTTTGAGCTTCTAATCTAGCTAACCTTTCATTAATTTCACTGTGTAAATATCCAACATCTCCCATTATATCAGATGTGGATTTACGAATGCCGGAAAGATTTTCTTGCTGTTCTTTAGGTAATTGAATTGGATTTTCCATTAATCGCTTTGATTCTAAGTCTTTTTCGACCATACTGATTTTTTTAAGCTCTATTTCTGTTTCCATTATTCGAACAGTATTCTGAGATTCTCTAACACGTCTCCACTGCATAACTATTATTATAATAGCTATTAGAGCAATGATGGCGATAACCACAATGAATATCTGGTTAACTGATATCGTATTTATACCAGATACAACCACATTTGCCATAAATTTTACCTCATTTTTAAAAAAATTTTACTACCTATTAATCTATTTTCTTTATATTAACAAAGACTAAATATATAATAATATTTGTTTATAAAAGTATATAAAAATTTTGTAAAAATATGAGCATATAATCAATATTCACAAAATATAATTAGTATGTTATTACAATTATAATACATAGTTTAAAATGATATAACATGCCTAATATAATAAGATTATACTTAGAATAATGATATTATAGTTAAAATAATTTATTTTATATTTATATAAAAAAATAAGATGAAAACATGATAGAATCATATGAAAAAGCTGGAAAAATTGTTTCAAAAGTTAGAAAAGATGCAATTAAACTTATAAAAGATGATTTATTAATATTGGACTTAGTGGAGTTTGTGGAAAGTGAAATTATAAAAGCAGGAGCAGGTATAGCTTTTCCTTGTAATGTGTCAGTAAATGAGATAACTGCACATTATACTGCCCCATACAATGATGAAACAAAAATATCTACTGGAGATTTAGTTAAATTAGATTTAGGAGCCCATATTGATGGTTATATAGCAGATTCCGCAATAACTATAATGGTTCCTGGAAAAGATCTTGAGGAAAAATATGATGATGATATTATAAATAAAAACAAAGAAATGATTGAAAGTTCATATGCAGGACTTGAAGCAGCCATTAGTACTGTTAAACCGGGTGTTGAAATTGGGAAAATAGGTAAAGCTGTGCAAGAAGCAATAAATAGCTATGGCTTTAACCCAATAGCTAATTTAGCAGGACATAGTCTAGAACATTGGAATTTACATTCAGGATTGTCTATTCCTAGTATTGATGATAAAAGTACTGCAAAATTGAAAGAAGGAGACGTAATAGCTATAGAACCTTTTGCTACTGATGGTGTTGGGTGGGTAACCGACCTACAAGGCACTTATATATTTAGGTATTTAAAAGATAAACCTTTTAGAATGGCCCATACAAACAAAGTTTTAAACGAGATAAAAACTAATTATAATTCATTGCCATTTTCTATTAGATGGTTAACAAAAAAATTTAATCCAAATAGGTTAAATAGCTCCATGAGGCAACTTTCAGAAGCAATGGCAATATATCCTTATCCTGCATTAAAAGAAAAAACTAATTGTTGGGTTTCTCAAAGCGAACATACTGTTATTGTCGAAGGAGATGGATGTACAATTACAACTAAATAGTCTATAATATATGAAAAATAATTAAAAAAAAAATAATTATAATAATTTAAATGAACATTAAAAAAGATAATTAATTTTTGAATCTATTTTTAATTAATTATCTAAAACATACTAATCTTTTTAACTTTTTTTATGTTTAGTCAAATTCCATATAAATTAATCTATCATGCATGATATTTAGTATATACTGCATCAAATTATTTTATTACACTAATTACCATCAAATAACAATAATAAATTAAAATTTATTGATAATTATTTGTTTTCAATTATTCTATTTATAAACCCTATTTAATTTTTAACATAATAAATGAAATTGAATTTAAAAACTATAATTTATGATTAAATTAATTAAAAATATATAAAAATAGAAATTTCAATAAGATAATTAATAAGATAATTATATAATAATATTCTTTTAATTTAAGAAAATATTTTAGTAAATTAAATACTTTTTATTAATTATTATAAAATAAAAACGATTTTTATTGGTAAATTTAAATAATAAATTTGTGAAATCTATATAAAAAAATTATTAAAATAGATTATTAGAAAATAAAGTTATAATTAAATAAAGTTTAATAATAAGCCTAAAAATAGAATTTAAATTTTAGGAAGATAAAATTAATATGATTAATTTTAGGAAAATAAATATTAATTAAAAAAAAAATAAAAATAAAAATGAAAATAGATTTAGAATGGAACAGGAAGTCCCAATTCTCTTCTACTATCACTTTCTTTCTTAGCGCCGTCTTTTTTACCTTGTGCTAGTTTTTCAAGTAGTGGTAAACCTGGTTTTACTCCATCCATTGGTTTGGTTTCAATAATTCCAGCTTCAACAGCTTGATCAAATATAGAAGCACCAGCATCAGTTCTTTTAAGAACAGTAGACCATCCATCTGGAGATCCTACAGAACCTGTGGATACATCTGCTAATTCAGCAGTGTAATCAGGACATATATTACATCCTGCTTGTTCATATCCATGAGTTTCTTTTAAAGGAAGACCAATGTCTTCTCCTAGTGCTTTAATCCAGAATTTACCTTTTCCAATGTCCATCTTTTCAGTTACATCAGGTGAAGATTTCATTTTTTCACTGATGAAAGTTTCAAGTGAAGCAAATGGGAAGTTTTCCATACAGAAAATACCAACAATCAATGCTAATTTATCAGCTAAAAATCTTGTTCCAAATGGATAAGATTGTGTTTTTCTGATACCTTGTAATTGACATGGAATTCCAACAGTACCCACTTTTTCAAGACCATATTGTCTAACAGCTTTCTTTAATGCTGCTACATTTGGGGAAAAAGTGTATTTTGTTCCTGCTGCAGAAAGAATTTCGTCAGAAGTCATTGCAACCAGAGGTTCTGGTTTCCATAATTCTTCACTAGGTCCTGCTACTACAGCCCCTTCAATAATTCCTTCATCTAGTGCATAGGATAATAATGCTGTTACTATTCCACCATCTTGTGAGACTTTTTGGATTTGTTTATCAGTAGCTCTTGCAGATACAGCTTCTTTATAAGTACCTAATACCATTTTAAATCCTCCTATAGTCCTAAATCCTTATTGATCTGTTCTGAAGGGAACCAGCTTCTTGGACAGTGAGTGTAACATACTCCACACTTAATACATCTGTCTATATTTACATCTGGCCTACCTTCTCTCATCTCAATAGCTCTTGTCTGACAAGACATTGCACAAGTTCCACATCCAGTACAGAGGGATTTATTAACAATGTTTTTCTGTAAGTCACAACCACAATTAGCAGTACAGCCTGCCATATCGAGCATAGGTTGTAAATAATCCATGTCCCCATTTATAAGTGCAACAACTGTTTTAGCTACAATTTCTGGAGAGACTGGGCAACCGGGGATTGCGCAATCTACTTGTACTATGTCACCAATTGGTAAAAATGCTTCATGTTTTGGTTGTGCTTGTTGTCCACCACGAGAGAAACGTGTGAAACATCCATTCATAGCACAAGACCCAAAAGCACATACTAATTTTGCTTTTTCTCTTACTTTTTTAAGTTCATGCATACTATGTCCATCTTGTAAACAGACAGAACCTTCTACTAATGCTAAATCCATTTCTGGCATGTCCTCAACCATATCTTTGTGACCTTGGTTGACTCCATCATCATACCATACATCTGCTAAAGTTTGTCCATATACAATTTCTACCATATCAGTAAGTAGGTCGGCGAGTATGTCATAATTTTCTGTTAATGCCATACCATCACCAGAACACCCACTTAAATGAATATATCCTATTCTTGGTTTTTCAGCCACTTTTTCAACCTCCTGTTGTGAAGATTCATCATCTTTTGGCTTAATTGGCTTAGCTTGTTTTTCTGGTTTACCTCCAAGTCCTAAAAACCTTTTAATTCTTGCAAGCATTTGCTAAACCCCTATTTCTTTTAAAATCATCTCAATGGCTTCAGGGATTGCGTTTTGAACAGGCTCTGTTAAGCCCATATCAACATCTGGTGCAGAAATTTCCTTAGGTTTGCACCCTACTATAACTACTTCAATATTTTCGGCTAAATCATGAAGCGGTTCTTCGACTGGCCAAGAATGAACATTTTCATATGCTCCTCTAGGCATGTCATAGGGGCTAAAAATTTTTAGAGTTCCCGGTTCTGCATCGAACTCCACAACATCAACTACTATTAACTTTTTCCAACTTTCATGGGGCAAAGTAAATATAAAGTGTGTTGCACCAGTTCCTGCATCAATAAACATGGTGTCATTTGGCATTTCTTTATCTTTAAAATAGTCTTCTAAAGCATTAATAACTTCTGGACCGAAACCATCATCTTTGAATAATATGTTCCCGCATCCAACAACTAATGTTTCTGCATCATATGGCATATTTTTCCCTTCAATAATCCATTAAATAGTGATAGCTGTAAAATTAATTTCTTAACTTTACTAAAACACCCTATTAATTAGATTCTTACCATTTCGTTTTTAACAACACTCTTGTCATCATCATCTACTACCATTACATGAGTAGCACAGGATAAACAAGGGTCATAAGCTCGTATAACATGAGGTCCCCATTCATGATGGAATCCTTCAGTTGCAGGACCCATAGTTGGAATATTCCAAGTAGTAGGTACTAATGCACTGTAGAATTGAGTTTTGCCATCAGCAACTTGTGCCATATGAACATCTAAACCTCTTGGTCCTTCGATAGCTCCAATACCAAGCTTATTTGTTCCCCTAGGATCAAAATCAGCTAAAGTATTTGCTGAAGTATCTAATTCATCTAATATAGCAATAGCTCTGGAGAGATAAGTTTTCATTTCAACAGCTCTAGCTACATGTTGAGCTACAACTCCACTTTCTTTAAATGCTCCAAATTTAACTGCTCTTGCTCTTGGACCAGTTTCTACATTAACACCATCATATAAAGGAATGGTAGAACAAGCTTTTTTAGCTATTTCGGGGTCATCATACCAACTTTCAGGCATTATTTCAGTGAATCTATCTAGGTCAAAGAATTCTCTTTTACCATAAATCTTGTCACTTGCAAAAATAGGTTGATTATGTACACCTAATCCTTCTGGGAATCCTTTATCAGCGACTAAACCAGTGATTAATTCTACGTGTGCATCAACAACAGGAACTAATGCTTTTAATCTTGAATATAACTTCTTCCTAGCTAATTCACTAATGTTACTAGCCATACCACCAATTCTGATATCAGATGGGTGGATACCTTCTCCAGCAACCATATCTACAACATATTGTGCAGTTTTTCTTATTGAAGAAACACTGTTTACAGCATCTGCAAATAAGTTTTCTGGCACAACATCAGCAGCTATTAAAAAATGATGTATAGCGTGACTGTTAACTGTATGTGCAGCTAATGTTAATTCTCTCAACAATTGACCGGCTTTAGGGACTTCAATATTTAATGAATCGTCCATTGCCTCTACGGAAGCTAAAGTGTGAGGTATTGGGCAAACACCACAAATCCTCTGACACATAACTGGTGCAGTCTCAGCCGCTTTACCAGCTACAAGTTTCTCTAAGCCTCTAACAGGAGTGATACTAAAGTATCTTCCTTTGGTAACTATCCCTTCATCATCGACTTCCATGACAAGCTCAGCATGCCCTTCCTGACGAGATGTAGGAGATATAACTATTTTTTCGCTCAAATGTGTCACCTCTTTATTTATAAAAAATTAGAAACTAACAAATATATTTTACATTACTCTTTATTAATAAAGTTTCCATTTAAAAAAAAAGGAAACACTTATATATTATAAACCAAAGTTTAGGTCAAGTTAAAAAAAGAGTTTTTTTAATAAAAATTTTAACTTCAGTATTAATCAGAAAATAAAAATCAAATAATGACTTATAAGAAAAAATAGAAAAAAATTGCAGAGAAATAAGAAAAATAAGAAAAATAAAAATAAAAATAATACACATTGAAAAATTAAATTAAAATTAATTAAAAATTAAATAAAAATTAAATAAAAATAAAAAAATGATAATAAAAAATGATAATAAAAAATGGTAATAAAAAATGAAAAAACTTACAGACATTTAATGTTTAACTTTATAGGCACTAAAAGTTTTTAAAATAATTTACTAATTTTTATATTAATTTAATATATTAATATTAACTATTAATTTAAAAATATAAAGCAAATTTTGTAGGAAATAAATTTATTTATAATTATATTAATTTGAAATTTATACTTAAATTAAATTAAAAAATGTAAAATTAAACCTATTTAATAATAATTAATTAAAAAATCAATAATCTAATAAAACAAAAAGAATCAAAAAATAAATTTAAAATATTTAGAATAGAGATTAGAGAATAAATATAAGGTAAAATTGAAAAAATAATAATTTAAAATAATAAAATAGAATAATGGAAAGGTATATTAATTAATTTGAATATAATATATCATGTATAATTATGTTAAGTTAGATTATATAAGAATAAAAAAAATAAAAAAATAAAAAATAAAAAGAGATCTTGTATACTAGCTTGTAAAAACATGATAATACAAATATTAAGAGGTAATTAAATGAAAAATTCAAACATAATTATTTCGGTTATAATAGTTTTATGTATAGCTGCTGGAGTAACTGCTTATAGCGTAACTAATCCAGATAATAGTATATTTAGTCTTCCAGGTTATACTCCCGATAGTAGTTCGAGTGATTCCGGTTCTAATGGAGTTGGTGATGTGAATGGGACAAATAGTGGTGGAAGTAGTAGTAGTAGCAGTAGCGATAGTTCAAGTGGATCCTCAAATAATGGAGGATCTAGTTCTGGAGGAAATAGTCAATCCTATGGAGGCATGACTGCATCTGAAGCTAAACAAATAGCACAGAATGCAATTGAAGAGCCAGGAGCCTATGCAGGAAATGCACAATGGGATAGTTCTATCCAAATGTGGGTTGTTAAAGTCTATGACCAAGACGGAAATGTAGTAGATGGAATTGGTGTAGATACAAACGGTCATACAAATAGAGTATAAATATTCATAAATCATAGAGGCGGATATAAATGATAAATGAAGAAGAAGCACAAATAATTGCTTCAAGATATATTAAAGAAGATGAAGCAACTGCAGGAATACCAAGATTAAAAGAAATAGAGGATAATTTAATAGTTTATATTGTTCCTATACTTATAAACGATGTTATTGTTGGAGAAATCCAAATAAATAGCGAAACTGGTGAAAATCTTGGTGGAGCTGGTTGTTGATAAAAATTTAAATAAGGGTTGAATCAAATGATAGTGGAGACTAAAACAGACTGTTGTAAAATAGTTTCAGAAGATATAGAAGATGCAATTGTACTTGAAGGTTCCCCTAATGCAGGGTTAATTGGGAACATAATAGGATGGTTATTGGTAGATAACCTAAAAATGAGAGAAATTGGTTACATCGAATCAAAACACTTCCCTCCTTTAGCAGTATTATATAAAGGAGTAGCTTTACATCCTTTCAGAATATATGAAGGAGAAGGATTAGTGCTATTTTTATCAGACTTTATAGTTCCACAAGAGGTTGTTTTTGATATGACAAATGTAATTGTTGATTGGATGGATAAAAATAATAGTAAAGAATTAATAACATTTAATAGTGCTATTGTTAGAGAAAAAAGAAATCCTGCTGGAGCTGTAGCCAACTCAACAGAAGCATTAGATGTATTGAAAGAAAAAGATTTTCCAATAATGCAAATGGGAAATATAAATGGAATTTCAGGAACACTTTTAACTCAATCTGCACAGAAAAACATCCCTGCTACATGTATACTTGCAGAAACACTTACACAATATCCTGATCCAAGAGCAGCCGCAGAAGTAGTTCAAGGCCTTAATAAACTCATTGATGTTGATATTGACTATGAACCCCTTCTAAAAGAAGCCCAAGACATTGAATCAAGGCTTCAAAAATTGGCTGAAGAAGTGAAAAAAGATCCTCAACCACCTATTTATATGTAAATAGTAATTATACTATTTACTAAATATTTTTTTTAAATTTTTTTATGTTAAGTTTAAATATTAAAAAGTCCAAAATATATTTTTCAGCTAATTTTTATAAAAATATTCTCAGCTTATAAAAAGAGTTATATTTATATAAGAGTTATGTTTATATACTAAAAAGTACAATATCTTATCATTCTGTAAATCATAAGTATTTACAATAAGAATATGATATAAAAATAATAAGAATTGATTAAATCCAATTTATAGAAATAAATAAAATAAATAGGATAAAAAAGAAGAAAAAAACTTCAAAAAAAATAAAATAACCCATATTAGTAATCATATGGGCCTGTGGCCTAGTCTGGATAAGGCGACGGACTTCTAATCCGTAGGTCGGGGGTTCAAATCCCCTCAGGTCCGTCATATATTCTTTTTTTATTAAAATATAATATTTCAGTTTAATATTTTAAAAAATGCTTTAAATAATCATATCTAGACAGATAGAGATTGATATATCTAATTAATTTAAACAAATAGCTAGTTTTAGAAAGTTGTTATTAATACAATTTTTTTATATAATATAATAATATTTATATAATACATAATAACGATTTAAAATACTAATTATAGAATAATATTCAATTATAAGATAGAAATATTTAAATCAAATAATTTAGAAATTGTTGATAAAATATTATCTGATGATAAAGAGTTTTCTAAAATTAATAAAATTAATACAGAGTTAATAACTAAAAGAGCCGAAGAATTAAAGAAAAAATATCCAAAAAGAAGTTATTTATTTGATAATTACATTAAAAGTCAAAAGGCCGAAGTTTATGATTTAGAAAATAATATTATGACATTAAATTGGTTACTTAAAAAGAAGAAAGAATAACCAAAAAATATTAATAATTAAAAAAACTAAACAATATTTATTATTATATTTGGGCTTGTAGCCTAGTCTGGAAGGGCGTAAGACTCCTAATCTTAAGATCGAGGGTTCAAATCCCTCCAAGTCCGTTTATTAATTTATTAATTTTTTTATCTTGCTTTTTTATAATTAAATAAAATTAATTATTTAAGATAAACCTTAATATTAAGTTTTTTAAAATTAATATTTAATCTATTCAGTGAGAATAAGATTTATTATAGGTTTATCAAGTATTTCAATCATTTTTTCCCTATAAACCTTTAAATAATAATCAAGTGGCGATAAGTCAGTGTTTATATTTTTAATTTCTTTTGTTTTATTTATTTGATGTGTTATTTTTAATTCATTAATATTTGATATTTCGATGGTTATTTTATCATAAATATCATTATTATCCTCATTATAAGACTTAAAAGAAAATCCCCTATATATCACTATTCTATTCCAAATAAAATCATTATCTCTTTCTTTCCATGCATTCCAATATAATTTAGTGTTTGAATTTTTTAATAAACCATAAGCTCTTTCAACTATGTATTTTTTAGGAATATGTTGAAAAAGTTTCCATTTGTGAGTTTTAATATAATAATCTTTTGGGCTTAATTTTGTTTTCACATAAGTTACATTTTTATTTTTAAAAGGATTTCGATTTTTATAATCAGAGATATTTAATGAATTCAAATATCCATCAGAATATAATATTTTTGAAAACGCAGCGACTCCTACTTTAGTAGTTATTTTTAATCTATTTTTTCCATGTTTTTCAATTAAAGTAGTTTTATTGATATGACCATATAAATTGTTACTCCTATCATTAATAATGACCTTTTTACCATGATAAATATGAGCTTTCCATTTTATCTCCCCATGAGGTCCATTATAATAAGGTTCCTTACCTTTTTCAAAAGTTTCTGTTTTTATTAAATTTTTAACCATTTTAGGTTTATAAATTTTATAATAGTAAGAAGTATGATTTAATTTAGACTTAAATGTATAATTTTTATTTATAACATTTCCTTTGTAAGAATAAAGAATAGAAATTTTTAATTTATTATTTTTGACTTTTTTAATCAGAATCTTTTTGTTATAACCAAGAGAATTTCTTTTTAATTGCTTACTGTAAATTTTTAACTGTTTATCTGAAGAATACACCTCCCAATTCAATTTAGTTATATTAGAATTCTTATAATTAGCTAAACCTTCATCAATAAGAATAGATTTATCAGCATTAACTGTCTGAACACTAATAATAATAAAAATAAATGAAACAAATAATAATAAACCTATAAAATGCTTTTTCTTAACCATGAAATCAACCCATAGAAAACATTCTCTTTAATTTTATATTATTAAATATCATACAGATAATAAGAGAAAATAAGATTATTATAAATATTAATAATAGTATAACCTAATTCCTAAAGGTTTTAAATCTTCAATAAACTCATATGATACTGCAACCCATTCATTCGCATCTCTAGGTACAACATCGATATTTTGTTTCATTTTAGAAGTGGTATTAAGTCCCATAAATCTAATTAATTTTATTTTATAATTCTTACTTTTTGTATAAATTTTAATTTTTTGATATGTAGGAACATAAATAATTTTTCCACTATTGACTTTATTATAGCCTTTCTCTAAAACATTTGCTTTAGACCTATTAGATTGAAGATATAATTTTTGTTTAAAAGAACTTCTCATATAAAAATTAGTTGATTCTTTTTTCAAATTAGATTTCGTTTTATAATTGATAGTCAATTTAGCAATTGAAGAATACTTAGGAATTTTTATTGAAATGCTATTCTTATTTTTTCCATTATAATCTTTATAAATACTTTTTTGAAAAACACCTTTTTTATCATAGACAAAAAACTTAGTATTAACTGATTTTATCTTATATTTATTTTGGTAATCTTTTTTAACCTTAATATTAAGATTAGCATTATCTTTTTTATCCTTAAAAACATATTTATAATCAATAGACGAAATTTTCTTATCATAACTAATATATTGGCTACCTTGATAAGTTAATAAATCTTCACTAACTGCAAAACTTGCATTAACTGTAAAAATACCAACAATAGCGACTATACCTAATATTAACAAAAATTTACTAAATTTCATTATACTCATCCCATAGAAAACATTCACTATAATTATATAATAGTATGCAACATATAAATATATTGGTATAAACTATTGCAAAAATGAAATAATGTATCAAGTTGTATTAAAATAATCTTAAATAAATATAAAAGCCATGTGTATATTAAATCCGATTTATAACTCTTAATATTTTAAATCTTTTAAATATATTAATTATTACACATTATTTGATTGAAACTTTCATGAAAAAATGAATAATTAATTCAGATGTGAAACAAATGAAAAATAAAACAGTAATATTAGCGATAACATTAATACTAATTTTTGGAATTAGTAAATATATGATAACATCAGAAACTCCAAATGATTCAACTAAAAGACTCCAAAACAAATCAATCATGAAGAATATAACTATAAATCAAAATAACCTAACAAACCAATCAAGTGATTTAAAAGAAACTATTAAAATTAAAGATGATCTTAATTTCCCAAAAACGAAAAAAATAGGAAAAGAAGATACAATCTATGTATTTTACAATAGTGAATACAATGGACAAGCAGATATCCACAGAGGACTGTTAATATATTTATTAAATAGTTCTAACCACTTTGAAGGGAAAACATACTTTAAAATAACCCAAGTAGTAGTTAAATTTAAAAATAACAACAATGAAACAATCTACAAAAAATATACCCAAAATAGCGGAGAGAGTATAAGAATAAAAGTTCCAAAGAATCTAACACCAGTAACAGCAACAATATATTACAAAGCCATATAATAACTAAAAAATGATTTTTTTAAGGCCCAAGAAATGAAAAAACTTAAAATAATAATTTATTAAAAAATAATAAAAATAATAATATAAAAACAATAATTATAAATTATATACTTAAATTACTATATTATTTTTTTACTTTTTTATAGTAAACTATGCTATAATAAGGCCTATAATTGTTTTTTGGTTTATAATAAACCCATGATTTATTAAATGTTTTTGTAGAATAATAAGTTTTGCCGTTTACTTTCTTTTTAAATTTAATTATTATTTTAGTTGCCTTATAATCTGAATCATCCAAAGATTTTCCAGAAATTCCTACCATCACACTATTTGGAGCATTTTGAGCATCATAATTCTTTGGATAAACATAAACTCCATCAATAGAGTTTACACGATCTATTTTTTTAGTAAATGAAGAATATTTATCTTTTGAATGTGATTTAAAATATAATTTATCTGTTTTATGGGTTTTAGTAGCTGCACTAGCAGATCCTAATGCAAGTCCAGCAACAGCTACAAAAAGTATTCCCAATATTATTATTTTCTTTTTATTCATTCTCACAAACCCCTTATTACAAAATTATTCATCTAGTTATTTGATTAAAATTTTAAAATTCAAACTTTTAAAATTCATTAAACTTTAGAGAATTCTAAAATCATGAAAAATAAAATTTTTTAAAAAACTTAAATTATAATGTTTAAATATATACTTGTATATATGTTATATGAATGTTTAAATTTTTCTATTGAATAATAATTCTTTTAAAACATTCCATCTTTAATCTTGTATTATTCCTAAAAAAGTTTAATATCATACTTATTTAATAAAATAGTCTTCAAAAATAGAAATGTGAAAATATAAATTAAAGATATAAATTAAAGATATAATTACGTGAATTTAAAACAAGCCAATTTTATTAATAATATAAGAAAATAAAATATTAAGAAAATAGAATTTCAATAATTTAATGATTAATCTGATAAAAAATATAAATAACTTAATGTAAATAATAATCAGTTAATAATTTAATATAATGAATTAAATTAGTATAAGGTGATTTTTTGAGTTTATCAAAACATAGATTTGAATTTTTCAGTGATGGAGTTATGGCAATTATCATTACTATTATGGTTCTTGAGATCCCATTGCCAGTGAATTTTGATTATTCAGGAATATTAAGTTTTTTATACTCTATTCTTATATTTATTATTAGTTTTTTTATAGTTGGGTCCTTTTGGAACAAACATCATGTATTAATTGATCAAGTAGAAACTATAACAAACAAAATTATGTGGAAAAACATGATTTTTTTGCTTTCACTAGCATTACTCCCCATATTTACAAAATGGGTTCTTGAAAATCCAACAAAGTTAATTCCTGTTATTTTTTATGATTTTTTATTTGTGGTTGTTAATTTAAGCTATTTTATAATAGTCAGAGAAGTTTATGGTGAAAAAATCCCTGAAAGGAGAAATAAAACAAAAAAAGACAGAAAAATTGGACCAATAATATATATGATAATATTATTAGGTGTTTTCCTATCCTTGGCAATATATTACCCTAAAATAACAATTATATTACTTATTGCATTCCCAATAATATCTTCTATAATGAATATCTTTTTAGATGATAGAAATATAATTAGACGATCAAATTAAGATAAAATGTAATTAAATGTATTATAACGATAAAATAAAGTGAATATATTATAGTGATAAAATAAAGTGAATAAATAGTTAAATTTAGGGAAATAAACTAAGAATAAGAAAGTAAATTTGGGATTAGGAAAATATGAATATTATAATAGAAACTTTAATTGTTTTTTTAGCTTCAATATTAGAATTATGGTTTTCTATACCCATAGGACTTGGATTCAAACTTAATCCTGTTTTAATAATTATTGCCTCTAGTTTAGGCTCAATATTATCAGCCGTAATAATAGCTTACTTTGGAGAATCTATAAGAAATTGGATTATTAAAAAGAAGTCTAAAAAAGGAGGTATTAAAAAAGGAAGAATATACAATATATGGGAGAAATATGGTGATGTGAGTTTAGGACTATTATCTCCCCTATTTTTTGGAGCTCCAATTGGTGCAACCATAGGAATAGCTCTTGGAATTCCTAAAAATAGTTTAATAAAGTGGATGTCCATAGGAATAATATTATGGAGTATTCTACTAACATTAGCTGGACATTTTGGAATAATAATCTTTCAAAAAGCATTCAGCTAAAAATATAGCTATTAAAATTAATAAAATAAATTTAATAAATAACATTTCGAAATAAATAATTTAAAAAATAATTAATATAAAAAAACTATTATTCTAAAAAATAATTAATATAAAAAACTATTATTCTAAAAGATTACTAATATAAAAAAATTAACATGAAAATTATTATTTAATTATTTATTAGCTGATTTAACAATGTTTATACCAATTTCAAAAGCTTTTTTACAGTCAATTGGAAACTGTTCATTTTTGCTTATTATTTTTTCTTCCTTTGAAAACATAGAAGACTCATATTTATCATAATCTTTGAATTGATAAGTGTTATATGCATATAATAATTCAGATTTCTTCCCTAATATTCTATAAATATAATATTGGAATATTTTTAATTTTTCTTCCATACCATATTCTTTCATTTGTTCTTTAGTTATATTCATTGTATATATAAAAGCTGAAGGAATCTTTTTTGGAAAAACTGTTGGTATTTCATTACTATAAATCATGTTTGAAAATAAAAAACGCTCTAAAAATGCACTCATGCCAGAACTAACAGCTGAAAAATAAATAGGAGATCCAAAAATAATAGCATCTACTTCTTTTAATTTTTCAAGGATTGGAGTTAAATCATCTTTCATAGCACATTTTCCATGTTTTTTATCCTTTCTCTTACAGCGAAAACAACTAACACATCCTTGATATTCTAAATCATAAAGATTTACTAATTCTACTTCTGCATTTTCTGATTTTGCGCCTTCAAGAACTTTATCTAACAATTTTCCAGTATTCCAATTATTTCTAGGACTTCCATTAATAGCTATCAATTTCATAATATCTCCTTTAAAAAAACATGGGCTTTTATTTTTAATTTTAATAACCCATATATTCTGGACCACATCCACAAGGATGGGCTTTTTTAAGTTCTCCCTCATCTAAAATAAAAACATCTGTAATATCGAAATTTTTTATTAGGACTTCTAATATTAAATATGCTAAAAAGCTAGTATCGACTATTACATTTAAAAAATCTTTTTTATTTAATATATCTTCAATAATTTTATTAATATTACTATAAACTTCTTCCATACCTTTTTCCATGTCAATTTTAGACTTATTCACTTTTATATTCCCAAAATTCCATTTTTGTTCTATTGTCTTTTCATTAAGATAATATATTTCACTTATTTCATTTTCTTTAACTTCATGTTCAGTGTTGAGTTTAGTTAAACTTTCTTTTATAATATCATGATTTAAGATATTCTCAGTAATATTTGTAAGTAGAATAATTTATGATTCCTCCTAAAATATCATTTTTATTATATTTTTTAACTTTTTATTAGTTAAAGTAATATGATTTTAAATTATAACTAATTATTAATTTCATAATTATTAATAAAATTTATGGCAAAAAAAATAAGTAAAATACATTAGAAAAATTTCTAATTAAAAAAAATTGTTAATATAAAAATTATTATTAATTTATATTAGCCAATATGAAAAAATATTCAAATTCATTGTTTTTTGATTGATTCCTCTATCATTTTAATATTAGATTCTACTAGTTCTTCAAATGAAAAATTTGGCTGATATACCCATAAGTCAATATACCCTTTTAAAATTGTTTGTATAAAGATGACTAATGTTTTAATGTCAATATCATCTCTTATTTCTCCTTTATCAATAGCTTCTTTAATTAATTTATAATAAAAATCAAATAATAAATCATGCAATTCATAAAAGAAGTGTCTAACTTCAGGATGGTGATGATAAATACTTGTAAGTAGTACAAAGTAGTCTTTGTGATTGAATTTGGGCCTAGTTATAATGTATTCAGATTCAATTTCTTTTGTAGCAAAATAATTAATTTTATAGTTGAAAATGAAATCTATTTTTTTCATAAAGGATAGATCTAATTTTTCTACTTCCCTTTTAAGTTCGTTGAAACTATCTAAAAGATATTTTTCAACCATATATTCCAAAATTTCATCTTTATTTTTGAAATGGTAATATATAGACCCAATAGCAAGCCCTGATTCTTCTTGAATTTGTTTTATAGACACTCTATCAAAGCCATTTTTCAATGATAATACAAATACCGCATCAACTATTTTTCGTTTATTGTTTATCATATAAGAAAATATATTGAATGTATAGTATTTATATTTTGTCTTAATAAGAATAATTTTGTAAGGTTGGATTAATAAACTAATAGTTTAATATCTACCTTTTTTGTAGAATGTTTATTCTATTTATTTAATGTTCGTTCTATTATTAGAATTATAGTTTTAATCCTTAAATGTTAATTCTAATCTATGAATGTTCGTTTTAGATAAAATATAAATAGGATATTGTTTATATGTAAATTTGTTGTATGTAAAGATTTGATAACTTCAAACTATTTATACAATATAAAAAAAATATTATAGGATTCGTTTAAATATGACAAATTATATCAAAATAGCTGATAGACTAGAAGAAGATAGATCAAAATTAAATAAATCTATTTTAAAAGGTTCAATTATTCTAATATTAGGATTAATTATTTTTTCATTAATCTCTGGTGTTAGTGCTAAAGAATTTAATGAAAATTCATCTTCAAATGATATTCAGAGTTTTATCAATAATTCTACTCAACAAGATAATACTATTATTCTTAATGCTGGGAATTATGATAAGCTCAAAAATTTGAATATTACACGTAGTGTTAATATATCATCAAAAGGACAAGTTAATATAAAAGGTAATGGGGGAATTCTTTTTAATATAACTGCAAAGGATATCATAATTAATAAATTAAATATCAGTGGCTATCAAACAGCTATAAGGTCAAATACAGGTGGTATATCAGTTGGTGATTGTAATATCTCTACAAGTGATATTAGTGTTCATTTTACTGGTTCTAATTTAATTGACATATCACTGGAAAACAATACTATAATTTCTTCTATTAGTAATAAAGAAGCTGGTGCTATCTATATAAATGCAAAAGACGGATCAACCGTCTATATTTCTTTAAGAAATAATAATATTACAGCTAATGGTTCAAAAAATTCTATTGGAGTAAATTTTTATGCTTTTCTTTGTAATAATAAATTTATTTTTGAAAACAATAATATTACCGGAATTGTAGGGATTTATTTATATGGACAATACAGTGAAAATAATATTAGACTTATTAATAATAATATAAACGGAAACAACATCAATGGAAATTTCATGGATATTTCTAACTGTGATGATGGTGTTAACTTTGAATTATTATATGGAAATAACAATCTAACTTTAACTAACAACAACATAACATCAAAATTAGATGCTGTTTTTTTATCTTTACTTGGAAGTAAAAACAATATAAATTTCACTAACAACAATTTCAAAGGATATGAAGGGGGCATAACCATATCTGAATTCCAAACTGACTTAAATATAACACTCAATAACAATAATATTATCGGAATATCTATAGATGGCCTTTGGATTGCTGGAGGTTCCAATAATATTACCTTAAACTTAGCTAACAATAATATTACAGGATACTATTCAAGCATTTCTCTAGACTCCCAAAGAAGTAATGTCACTGTAGAACTCATTAATAACAATCTTACAGGATTAAATGAAGATGGAATTAATTGGTGGACACCCTATAGTAATAATATCTCTCTGAACTTAGCTAACAACAACATTAAAGGAAGTTCAAGAGGTATTTATCTCCAAGCTCAGTATAGCAATAATATCAATGGAATATTAAATAACAATAATATTACTGGATCAACAGGTCCTGGAATTTACTGGTATACAATTAATAGTGAGAACATCATAAATTTCACTAACAACAATGTTACAGGGACATATGGATACAGTATGTGGATGTATGTAGATAAAAGTGTAAACAGTATAACTTTCGTTTCTAATAATTTCCTAGGAAACAATAAAAGTAGTGTTTACTTTAGTGGACATAATAGTAGTAATAACCTTAATCTAACAAATAACAGCATAAAAGGAGAAGGAGATTATGCTATTAATCTGAAAGTATCTGATAGTAATAATACTATAACCTTTACTAAAAATAATATTACTGGAATATCTGGTTATGGTATTTGGTTTTATGTGAATAATTGTAACAATTCTATAAACTTTATTTCCAATAAATTCACAGGGAATAATGGAGCAAGTGTTTATTTGGATGGGACCAATAGTAATAACACTATTTTCAAATTTTTTGAGAATGATTTTATTGGCAAATATGGTTTCTATGCTTATGCTTCTAAAGAATTTAGTGGATTATCTTTGGTAAATAATACATTTAATAATTCTATTATTAGCGTATATTTCCAACTCTCAGGTGCTGCTTTGAGTAATGTCAATATTACTGGTAATACTATCTTTTCATCAAGTAGAGGAATCCTTTTTGAAGAAAAAAGCACTTATGATTCTAGCTTTGTTAGAATGAAAGTTAATTATAATCGTATTATTTCCACTATTGGTTTAGATTATAGATCTGTAACTGATAATGGTAGTAATTTTGATTATAATTGGTGGGGTATTAATGATGTTAATAGTAAAATTTTTGGTTTTACTACAAAAAATCATTATGTTTTATGGTTTACTAATATTAGCAGTTTAAATAATCTTTATATTGGTGATAAACTAAATTTTGCTTTATTAGTGTTAAATACTACTATGAAAAATGAAGGTGTTGAAAATCTACCTTATTTCGTTATTAATGGCACTTTTAATGGTGTTTTTTTTGATAGTAATAGAGATAATCTTTTCCTCTACCAATTTAAAGTCTTGAAAGAAGGTTCACAATTTTTAGAAGCAATTTTAGATGAAGAATATGCAAATTTGACTTTAAAAGCTTTTAAAATCAATCCAGATATTAAAAACCCAAATAACAATACAGATATTAATGACACTAATATTGAAAACCCAAATAATGATACAGATATTGATGATTCTGATGATGGAGATTTATCTTCTGTTGAAATCAATGAGGATACTGAAGGAAACATTAATAATACTAGTGATATTTTAAATGTTCATGCAAGTATGAAGCCTACAGGTGTTCCAATAGCTATAATCTTAATATTGGTGGTTCTAAGTTTAGTGACCTATAGAAGAAATTAATAAATATCAAATAAAATAATTTTTTTAAATAGTTGATTTTTTCTTTTTTAAAATCAACATTTTTCTTTTTTTAAACTATCTAATTATAATTTAACCAAATTTTGATGTTTTAAATATTTTTATTAAATTAAAATATTCTCAATTTTATAAATAATCTAGTATTTACTATTAATTATAGATATAAATCATTATGACTAATAATATTTTTAAAATAATTAGAAATTAATTATTAATTATCAATTAGTGTTTAGTGAATAATAATCTATTAAAAGCCAATTATATTAAAAAAATTTAAAATATTTGCATGCATATAGTAACATTTTATATTCGATTTTTGACCATTTACTAACACTACCTTGATCTCTTTCAACTTCAAATGTTAATGTACTTATATTATTAAGTTTGCTGTAATATCTAGTATACCCTTTTTTAGGATTATTATATTTGACCATAGGTTTTATAGCTTTTTTAATATAATTAAGCCATTTAACTTCTCCTTGCCGAACTGGATTTTTATTTGCATAAATAAATCCATTTTTATAGCTAGATATTCCTCCTCCAGTATGAATATCAATAATATACTTTATATTATTCTTTTTAGCAAATTTCACTATTTTATTGCCTGGAGTCCCAGTAATATGCGCAACCTCATTCGGATCAACCCAATCTTTTTTCTTAGAATAATACCACCACCTACTATTAATACTAGTATCTTTTGGGATTGTGAAAGGTATTATATATAATGTCCCATTAATTTTCTTGTTTTTTATTTTTTCAATGAACTTAAGAGTTGCAATATTAGCTGAAACCTCATTTCCATGAATTCCTGCACAAAGTAATAATTTAGGTCCTTTTCCATTGCCAAATTTTAGAATAACAGACCCTTTTTTTGACATCTGAACTATTTGACGAGACAAATAAGATTTAGGAAGATTTTTTGAAATTTTGGAATTTTTTAATACATTTCCTCCAACGCTTTTATCAAAATAAGAAATATTATATTTATGGATAGTTTGATTATTATAAACTTTTGATGTTAAATTTTCTGATTTATGATTATATACTGCATTATTTGATTCAGCAGAGATTATATTGATGTTTAAAAAAAGTATTGAAACAATTATAAATAAAAATAAGTATTTTTTAACTTAAATACCCCCTTAAATATATTTATTGTTTAATTTAATATTATATAATTATTATATATTATAATATATTAATAATTTTATATAATAATAAGATTATTATATAAATATTTATTATTATTAATTGAATTTAAACTATTTTACATTAAATTTAAATTATTTAAATTAAATTTAAACTATTTTACAAATATTTTTTAATATTATAGCTATTGGAAATATATAATATTAAATGTGTATAAAATTTTAAAAACTTTAGGTAAAATAAGAAAGAATTAAATATAGTATATACAAAATAATAATTAATATAAGATATTCTTATATTTAAAACTTAAAGGAGTTTTTTAAATGAAAATCGGAGAAATTTTTAAAGATGGGTTAACATATCCCTCAAATAATTGGAAAAATGTTTTAATTTTAGGTGTATTTACTATAATAGCAAATATAGTTTTAATTATTCCTGCAATCGGTATAGCATTAAATAGTATCGGTTTCACTGGAATAGTACTTACAATAGTTTCTATTATAAGTTTAATAATAAATTTGATTATAATGGGATATAGTTTTAGTATAATTAAAAATACAGTAAATAATATTGATACGATTCCAGAATTTGATATAGGCAATAATATTGTAAATGGAATAAAAATTTTACTTATTACAATTGCATATTATATAATACCTGCAATAATAACAATATTAGTAGCTATTGGAACTGGAGCATTCAATAATTTAGCCCAATTAATCATTAGCGGAGGAGTTGTCTCCAATGAATTAGCTAGTAGTTTAGTTGTTTCTTTCTTTACTGTAATGATTGTTGGAATTATATTATTAATAATAGTCACATTGATTGCAACTATTGGTATTGCTAGATTTGCAGAAAAAGGCAATATGGGTGCTGCATTTGAATTTGGTGAAATATTTAAAACAATTAAAGAAATCGGTTGGGGAAATTATATAGTATGGTATGTTTTATTAGTCATAATACTTTTCATTATTGGATTCATTATGGGAATGATTAACTTAATACCAGTTATAGGAATAATAGTCAGCTTATTAATTATAAATCCAATTCTTGTTATGTTTACTGCAAGAGCTACAGGATTAATATATAATGAAAAAAACAGCTGAAAAAATTATAATTTTACCAAAAATATGATAATAGCAATAAAAGAGAAATTATTGTTTTTAATTATCATAGAAATTTTAATTAAGGATAAAAAATAATTATCCTTTTTCTTTTTTTATTTTTATAATATTGATATTTTTTTATGAGTTAAGAATACTATTTTTGGATACATGATTATCATGTTTTGGAAAGTTTTTGTCAATTTTTTAACATCTTTAAGATTGATTTTAGGAATTTTTTTTGCGTATATAATTTTTTTTGAAAATAATTTTCTTTTGCCATGTTTAATAGTTTATTTTATAGCTATTAGTACCGATTTTTTAGATGGAAAGTTAGCTCGTTATTACAATGCATTGAGTTCTGAAGGGGCGATTTTTGATGTTTTAGTTGATTTCTTATTTATAATTATTACATGCCTTGCAATGTATCTTAAAGATATGTTGCCTTTTTTCATAATATTTGTAATCTTTTTTAAATTGATAGAATTTTTTATAACATCAAAAATAGCTAAAAAGAAATATAAATCAGGGAAAAATCAGGAAAAAAATGTGTTTTTATATGATCCTTTTGGACATATAGTAGCTTTAATGTTTTATGCTCTACCCCTAATAGGAATTTTGATGTTTTCATTATTACCTAATGAAACTTTTTCAATTATAATATTAATTATTTGTATAATAATAACAATTATGGCGATTTCTTCCTCAACAATCAGGATATATGGAATAGCTAAATTAAAATAAAGAAATAAAATTATATTAAAATATAAAATATATCTCTAAAATTATATATGAAAAAAATAAAATTATAAAAATAAAATTATAAAAATAAAAATGAAATTATGAAAATAATAATAAAAATAAAATTATAAAAACAAAAAATATTAAAATAAAAAGGAAAATGATGAAAATAATCATGACGTAAATAATAAATTATGATAAATTTAATTTTTATTTAAATTAAATTATTTGAAAATTCCTTGTTTAAATAAAATTACTATTAATCCAAATCCAACTAAAAAAACCACTACTAAAATTAAAATATCATTCAGTGAAAGTCCAAAATTAGAATCATCCACTATTGAGTTAGTTTGATTAGTACTATTGGTATTATTATCTCCATTTTGATCATTTGCACCATTTGAACTATCTAAACTATTAGATTCAGAGCTTCCTTGATTATTTTGACCTGGATTATTTGAGTTAGAACTTCCATCCGCCGAATTTGAAGAAGAATCGCCAGAATTAGAACTTCCAGTGCTTTTTGAAGAAGAATCAGTTTTTGTTGAAGAACTTGAAGAAGAGCTTTGTGAAGACCCTGAACTTCCAGAGCCAGTACTTTTAGTATCATCTACAGTTACTTCCTCATACTCCCCATGTCCAGGATGAGCAAAAGCAACTCCCATAAATAATGTGGACATTAATATCGTAATCATTATTACTACTTTAAATTCTCTCTTAATTTTATCCTCCTCCCAATAAAACAAATTTTAATTCTATAATTTAATTCTATAATTTAAATAAATTTTAAATATATATGATTTTTATTATGAAATTTAAATGAAAATTATAGAATTAAATTATGTAACCTTAATAATATATAACTTAAAAAAACTTAAAGATTGAAATTATTTTTTTATAATATTTGTGGAATTTAGATACAAAAAATAAAAATAGATTTTTGTTGAAAATTCAACAAAAATCAAAAAAGTCTATTTTTTACTTGCATGTCTCATATAGCCAAAGCCTGCTAATCCACCAACAATTAAAACTATAATTATTGCATAAATTAAGTTAAGACTGTTAGTTTCAGTAGTAGCTTTTGATACTTCATAAGAACTACCTTTAGAGCCATCATTTTCAGCTGCAGAAACAGCTTCAGTAGCTGCAGAAGCAGTTACAGTATTCAATCCTGCTGAAGAAGAAGTAGACCCGAGAGAGTTTCCTGAACTAGTTGATGAATCTTTTCCATTATTGTTTGATGAAGAATCAATGTTGGTATTGTGATTATTAGATGAACTATTAGTTTTAGTTCCACCATTGTTATTAGAACCACCATTATTAGTTGTAGGTATGAGTTCATCTAGTGTTCTATAAGGCAATCCTTTTATAAAATCTATTGAATTCCCTTCGGCAGTATTAAAACCACCAGAAGTTATTACTGCAAGTTCAGATTCAGTGATTAGTTTCGTATATTGAAGAGATACTGTGGGTGCCCTAATAAGATTTACTGAAGAATAATCTCCATTATATAAATCAATGTATTCTTCATAGGAATTACTTCCTGCAGCAAATATAGGTGCAACCCAATTAACTATAGAAACAGTACCTGTTTTAGTTACACTATTCCATTTTATAATAATACCAACATTAGATTTGTTAGTTTTATTATCATCAAAACGTAAATTGAAATAATTACCCATACCTGGAGATACTCCTAAAAGTCTTGAAATAATATCATCTTTACAGTTATCACTTGTGGTTATATATATGTAACTTTCATTTTCACCAAGAGGATGTTCCTCATAGATATAATCAGCTATTAAATAACCTGGACTACTACCTCCACAAACATGATTGTGGAATAACCAAGCAATTAAAGCATCATATGGAGTATCATATTTTAGTACTTCTTGAATGATATAATTTGCACTTGAAGAGCTATCACTACTATTACCAGTAACTAATAATTCACCAGTTTCAGGATCATACCTTAAACTATAAGATAGAGTATTAGAATTATTATTAGGGTCAACCCAGAAGAAATCGAATACTAAATCTTTCCATAATGAAGTATGGACCGGCAATAATGTTTTTCTGCTTAGTTGAGAACCAAATATATTATATATACCATCATATACTTTATTTGTGCTTGTTTCATTAATTCTTACATATCCTGCTGAAGTTAAAACATAGAACCAAGAATTATCTTTTTCTATATCAATACCTAAACTAAGGAAATATTCTTTAGCTTTCAAAGCTGCATCTTCACCAATTTTTTCTAGTTCATAATCAGTTAGTGGAGTTGAAACTGTGTCATTTTGTATTTCACGAGTAGCATTACTTAATACTCCTTGATCATATAGATTAAGAATATATTCCATATCTAAACCATGAGCAGTTTGAGTTGTAGTACCTTTACCCGGTTCTTCACCCATTAAATAAAACAAATGAGTTTCATTTAATCCTTCAAATTCATAGATCATATCTACTAAAGATGTAGGATTATTCATTAAAGTTTCAATTAACCATTTTTGATATATTAAATCATTGGAAACATTAGCTTTAGGATTTAAACCAGTGAGATTTTTAAAGATCTCCATTGTCCTTTCTTCATTATAAGACATTATAATTAGTAATCCAGTTTTAGTTTGTGAATTCCATCTAATAAAACCAGTACAGGTTTTATTAACCATAGTGTCAATTCCAATGTAGGCTCTTTTACCCGGAGTAATATCTAAATTCCATGTGAATGCATCATCATCAGAACCTCCTGGAACACCTAAAACATAATATGCAGTATTTTCAAGTGGTAATCCAGATTCTCCTCTTGGAGGATAATATTTTAATAAAGCTTGAATCATAGCCTGACCACTGATTAGACCAGTACAAACATGTCCATGATATGCCGCTGTAGTTAAAATATCTGCAGGCAATCCTGCATCCCAAGCATTTGCAATACTAACATAAGAATAAGCATCTTCATTTCCAAGTAAATTTTGAAGATTTTTCCATCCAGTTGAGTTTAAACTAGTTCCTATAAGTCCATTATATATCTCTTTTGATGAACCATTGCTGAAGAAAATCATGTAAAGTTTACCATTTTTATCTTTAATGATAAAAGCTACATTTAAAGGATCTGTTCTTGTAGAAGATAATGTCAATAAATTACCTAATCCAAAACCAACATATCCATTAGCTCCATTTATAATACCTTCTAATCCATCTTCAGATGTTTTACCATTTACATAAACCATTCCCGCAGTAGTTATAACTAAAATTTTGTCACTATTTGCAAATGGTCTTAAAGCATTTGCTCTTTTAGTAACTTCACGGCCAATTTTGTAACTAGCAGTTGCATCCATTGTGAAAGTAGAATTACCCGTTAAATTTTCATTAAGAGTTAAATTTTGAGATTTAGAATTATATCCTGGTGCAGATAATGATATAGTATATATAGCATCTTTTGCAGCTTCTGAATGATTAAAGATTAAAGTATATTTCTTAGTTGCAGTATTATAACTTTTTGTATAATTTATAGAATGGTTATTGTATTTAACTGAAATCCCTGGATTGATTTTTTCATCATCAGCATACTCATAATTAACTTTAATATCAATTTTAACAGTTTTATTTTCACTAACGTTGTCAATTGAACTTTGATTATCTTCAACTGCTGAAGCTCCAGCAATCATGAAAAGACTGAATATAAAAATTGATAGTAGAAAAAAAGACTTTATAAACTTTTTATTAGTTCGAGTATTTTCTAAAATTTTTACCATTTTTACCTCCTTTTTAAAACGATTTAAAAAAATATTTAAGGCAACCCTAAATTTATTTATAGAAATCAAATAAATATTTACAATATAAATATTAAATTTTATAATCAATTTTTAATAACTCCAATATACTTATAAAACAATTGTCAAATAATTATAATGACCTATTGAATAATTATAAATCGATTATTTAATTCTAATTAAATTTAGGCCTGAAATTAGCTAAATTAGATAATTTTTTATTAAAATTAAATAACCCAAATAAAATCAGTTATTGATTAACCAATTAAAGTTAATCAAAGAAAATATGCCTAAAATTTACTAAATAGTAATAACATATATAAGATTTGTGTTATTACAAAATCAGCATTTTTCTATATAAAATTATTAACTAAAAGTAATTGTAATACTTTTTAACTTAAATTATATTGATTTTTATTATTTTTAAAGAAAATAATTATTTTTAATCGAGTAAATATTACTCATAAAAGAATATTCTTGTTTATGAAAAGAAATAGATTAGGAATTAAACACGATTATTTAACAAATGAAAGAAGTATTACTTTTTACAAAAAGTAATAACTTATATAACTATAGTAATAATATATATAACAATTGTTTTTAGATTAAATAGATTAATAAAGATTGAATAAAGCTAATATCCATATATAATAAACATATTATTTAATATAAATATATTATCAGCAAATATTAAAAAAATAAAAATAAAATAATTAAAAAATTATTAATAAAATATAAAATAGAATATAACATCTATGTTTAAAAATTAAAGTATTTTTAGTTAATTTTCTATAAGAAAAAAAATAAAATGGTTATTACTTGATTTCATTATTCTATATTATTACAAAATAGTTTAAGTAATTGGAAATTAAGTAATATATTGATTAAATAGTTCAAATATTAATAATATATTAAATTAGATGAAATTATAATAATTGATATAAAAATTTAGTATTGATTAATTTAACAAGGAACAATTCAGAAATTGAAAATATGCCCATTGAACCCCCTTAAAAAGTATATATTAAAATATATCTAATAAAAATAGAAAGAATTTAGCTAAAAACAAAAAATTGAAATTTAAAAAAATAATATAATAGATTAAATTTTAAAAAAGAATTTTAAATACTTTGAAATAATTAAAAAGAGTAAAAATTAGATTATTATATTTAGTTGAATATTATAGCAAAATATTGCCATTATATCAAAATTTAACTAATTTTAAATAATTAAAAACTAATAATATGGTTTTTAGGCATTAAAAGCTTTTAAATTATTTTCTTAATATATCAATAAGTATCTTATAAAAATATTTAAAGTCCTGCTTTATTTACAATAGTTGAAGCAACATTTTCAGCAGATTCAAATGGAAAATCCTCTTCAGATAATACTTCTCCAGCATCAGATGCTTTTAAAGAAACATCCCCTGATTTACAAGTGGTATTAGGTCCATCAGGTAATGCATTAAATAATTCATCAGGAGATTTAATTGGGAAATCAGCTCCTTCTAATGCTCCAACAATTTGTTCATATATATCTTCTTTTACAGACATTTTTTCACCTTTTAGATTTAAAAAATTAGTAAAACATTTTAATTTTTATAATGATTGATTCTAAACCAATACAATATGTAATTTAATTTATAGTCAGAATTCAATTAAAAATTCAATAAAATAAAAAAATAAAATAAAATAACAACATATAATATTAGATAAAAAATTTATAACCTAATTTACTAAATATTCTTCAATTTTACATAAAAATTTTAAATGTTCTACAGAATAATTTATATATAAATATAAATATATACTTAATCGTCAGAAAAATGTACTTGAATATAATAAAGTAACTATATTTATATAAAAATAACAATTATAAAAAAGATATTATAAAAATGTCAATGAATTCAATTCTAACATTATAATAATCAATATATTAAAAATGATAAAAATTAGTTGGTAAAATGAAAAATGATGTATTAAAAGAAAAAAATATTGAAAAACAGGATCAAATAAATAATCAAAAAGATTATAATGCAATAATTGAAATGAAAAACATGATAAAAGATATTCAAAAAGATCTTAAAAATATGATTGAAAAATCTAATGAAGAATATTTAAATTTAATGTATTCTAACCTTAAAAATGAATTTATTGGATCCATGAATGGATACATGTTAGATAAAATAGATCCAGAATTAGATGAAAAGATGGTGAAACATTGTGATATGAAAAAGCAGTGCAAAAATGTTTTTAAAGAATATTTAAAAAAACATACTACTGAATTAAACCCAGATAATATAACAAAAGAAAAAATAGGTAAAAGTAAAAAAGAATTAGAAACTATGAGAAATGCTAGTAAAAAGGAAAAATGTAGTATATGCTTTAATGAAGTTTCTACTATGTTTGAAAATCAAATAAATCTGATTAAGTCCTTCAAAATTTATGATAATCAAAAAGAAGAAGATCAGAAGAAAATATCTGAAATTAATGAGAAAGAAATAGTTAAAGGTATTTTAGATCCTATATCTCATGAAAAAAGACTAAAAATTTTAAAGTCAATAGCACTTGAACCTCAAAGTTTTTCATCATTATCTAATATAACAAATTTAAAAGGAGGTAACCTCATTTTTCATATAAATAAACTAATAGAAAATGACTTAATATTCCAAAAACAAGACCATGGCGAATATATATTAACAACAAAAGGATTTAATACAATGCAAATCGTTTTACATATGAACAACTAATATTAAATCATTAAACTCTATAACATATTGTTTTTTATATTATTTCTTGTATTATTTCTTGTATTATTTCTTGTATTATTTCTTGTATTATTTCTTGTATTATT
>VSSQ01000277.1_pt1 | contig 51085 bp, 53 predicted proteins | sample 4763081 | NCBI WGS metagenome assembly VSSQ01 (sample SAMN12137344, study PRJNA551015) | bioreactor metagenome | isolation source: SDC9 anaerobic chlorinated ethene degrading culture | place: USA: Knoxville, Tennesee | collected 2015-01-01
CCCGAAGGGCGGGATTCGCGCCGATTCGCGGTTGGTTTTTCTCATGTGTCCACATTCGGTCCTACCCCTCCAGACGTGGATTAACACTAACACCGCGTAACCCTATGTGAAAAAAAGATTTTCACAAATCTGTTAAACCCCCGTAATCAGGATGAACAACTTAAATCCTCTCAAAGCACAACCATATGGTATGAAGATCCTCTTCGTTATTGCATCGGACCGCTTCCTGGATATGGGTTATACCGTTCCCAAAAAACTGCTGGAAGAACACGGCATCGAATGTGTTACTGCATCGACTGCCCGGGGAAACTGCTATGGTATGCACGGAGAGATCGCCCAGGCCGATCTTGCATTAAACGAAGTGGATCCGGCAGAGTTTGACGGCATCGTCATCGCCGGTGGCATCGGCTGTCAGGACGAACTCTGGCGAAATGAAAAACTCATCGATATAACCAATAAGATCGGCTCCTCCGGCAAACTCGCGGCCGCCATATGTCTTGCTCCCGTCATTCTCGGCGAAGCAGGGCTTCTTGCCGGCAAAAAGACCGCCTGCTTTGAAACCCCGGCAACTGTCCGCGTCCTGACCCTCGACAAAGCCGAGATCTCGCACGACAAGGTCGTCACCGACGGAACCATCGTCACCGCAAAAAACCCCTTCGATGCGGAAGAGTTTGGACACGCCATCCTGTCAGTACTTCTCTGATCCAAGCATGACCGACGACCCTGCAGCATCCGCCAAGAACCTCTCAGTCGGGATGGAACTTTTCAATGCCGGAAAGTATGCCGAGGTCATCTCATTTGCCTCCGGTTCCAGTGATCCGGCCCTCCTTCTTTTAGCCGCCCGCAGCTATACCCACACGGGTCAGTATGAAACCGCCAGATCGCTCCTCACTGACCTGATCCGGATCATGCCCTCATCCTCATATCTGCACAGCTATCTGGGGCTTGTTCTGGAACATGTCGACAAAAGCGCCGCGGCCGACGAGTTTGCGGCCGCACTCATCCTCGATTCCGAAAACAAGACGGCTCTGCGCAGCTATACCGCGCTCCTTCTCGAAAAAGAGGATTTCAGAGGAGCCATCCCCCCGCTTCGGGCGCTGGTCAGACTCGAAAACAATCCGGATGATATCAGAAGACTGATGCAGACCCTCACCCAAGCGGGCGAACCTGATGAGGCTGCCGCCCTCCACATCCAGAACTTCGGCGAGGATTCCTTCAGTCACGAGTACATCGACGCGCTGTATGCGCAGAAATCATATCAGAAAGCCATGCGTCTATCGCTTCGCGCCTGGAACACTCTCAAGGACACGGTGTATCTCAGGCAGAGCCTTGATGCCCTCGCGGCTCTCGACCCAGCCGGTGCCGGGCGGGCATACCGTTCGGCGCTTGACAGTCTTGAAGAGGCGGGGATCGATGACGAGACCGTTTCGCAGATACGGTTCTCATTTATCCTTCTCGAGAAGCTTCTCGGGAACTACGCCTCCGCAAGATATGAGCTTGGCGAACTGCTGAAAACCAAAAACGACCCGGTGTATCGTCTGCTTTCCGCGGAGCTCGAGGCGCGTCTCGGCAGCGATGACGCCGCGAACGGAATCTACCGTGACCTCATCACCGGACTCTGCAGAGACGAGGATGCAGACGTTTCACTCATTGATCTGGTGATCACAAAGTTCACCGGGTTCCTTTCTGCCTTCCGGACGAAAGAGGAGGTCGCCGGCATCATCAGCATCATCCTTTCGCCGTATCCGATCCCGGTGTGCCTCGCAAACATCGGCAAAGCATATGAGGCGGCAGGATCCCTTTCCCAGGCGCGTGACTGGTTCTACCGGGCATACCGTGCGGACTTCATCAGCGGAGGGATCGCCTATGCCGGTTTTCTCCGGCGCAGCGGCGATGAACGCGAGTGCGAGACGACGATCCGGTATATGGTCATGAATGCAGTAAAGATCCCGGATATCGAACGTATCGCCTCGGCGGTGTTCAACGGCGAGGAGGAGATCTGGCGAAACGACCGGGCAAAGGATCTGGTGATCAAGACACTTGCACGCGTCACCGGAAAGCTTTCTTCGAACGGGCGCGAGATGCTCTCGGCGGGATATCTGTATTCGGCGGCGGATGCGCTGGAACGGCAGGATCACGAGAGCTGCAAATGGTTCTGTCTTGCGGGGATCGATGTTCTGCCCTGCTATCCGGCAAAGATCCGCGTGGAGGATTTTATCGAGGTGCTTTCACGGATGAAGGGCAGAGCGCTTGCCGAGCGGCCGGTGATCACCGGGATAGGAGAGACTGAGGAGGAGGAGCCGCAGAAGAGCTCCGATCTTTCGTTTTTGGATCAGCGGGAGACCGCGGTGTTTATGTTTTTACAGGAGCACAGGGAGGCGACCGAGATGGACCTGCGTGCCGTTCTTGAGACGCGGCGGGTCGCGGGGATCGTGAATTCGCTGCTCGCAAAGCTTGCCGAGAACGGGATGTCGGTGATCGAAAAACGCGGCGTAGGCGAACGCGGCGAGGTGTACGGGTATGTCGGACCATAAGGGGATCACGGATCGAAAACAGGAGAGTATCGGGATCATCAACGCGCTTCGCCGGGGAACCGTGCCGCAGAGCGGGCTTTCCCGTCTTGCGGTCGGTCTATCTGCAGAGGAGCGGGTGATCAGTTCGCAGCTTGAGTATGTTGCCGGCGGACATGCGGACTGTAAGTTCGTGCGGGGTGAGTACGGATCGGGAAAGACGTTTCTGATCTCGCGTGCGGTCGAGATCGGACAGAAGCAGAGGTTCGTTACCTCACATGTGGTGATCTCGCCGGAGACGCCGCTGCATAAGCTGCAGGCCGTATATGCAGCCATATGCGCCGGGCTGACGACGGGGACGGAGGATCATGCGCTGAAGAGTATCATCGATACCTGGATCTACGGGATCGAGGACCGTCTGATCAGTACAGGGATCGGCGAGGATGATCCGCAGCTTGTTGAGCTGACGGAGAAGGAGATCGAGTCGGTTCTGGAACGGGTGAGCGGGCTGAGTTCGGGTCTTGCGTCGGCTCTCCGGGCGTATTATCAGGCGTCGAACCGGGGAGATTTTGCTTCGGCCCAGGCGGCGATCGGCTGGGTGGCGGGCGAGACGACTGTGGGCAGAGCGTTTAAGGCGCAGGCAGGTCTGAAGGGGAGCGTGACGGAGGGGGAGGCCCTGCAGTTTTTGAAGGGGCTTGTGTATGTGATGACGCGTGCAGGGTTTGCAGGGCTTTTGGTGAGTTTTGATGAGGCTGAGACGGCGCAGTCGTTTGCCCGGCCGCAGCGGGAGAAGGGGTATATCAATCTCCGGCAGATCGTGGATATGATCGATAAGAATGAGCTGCCGAACTGTTTTTTCCTGTTTGCAGGGACGCCGGCGTTTTTCGACAGTGCGAAGGGTATCAGGTCGCTGCCGCCTTTGTATGACCGGATCGGGATCATCGCGGATGACGGGTTTTCGAATCCTCTGCAGACGCAGATCGTTTTGCCGAAGTTCGATGCGGCGAAGCTGGGGGAGGCTGCATCAAGGGTGATGGAGATCTATGCGGATGCGTATTCCGAGGCGGATAAGAGCCGGGTGTCGCCGAAGTTTATCAAAACGATGATCGAAAAGGTGACCGGGAGGTTTGGCGGAAGGGTGGATGTGGTCCCGCGGCTGTATCTGCGGGAGTTTGTGGATGTGCTGGATAAGTGTGCGCTGTATCCGAATTATCAGCCGATGGAGAAGTATGTGTTTGTGCCGGAGAAGGATGCAACGGGGCTGAAGGAGGAGGAGAAGGCGGTAATGGAAGTTGCTTGGTGATAGGAAATATCACCAGGTCGAGCAAGTCGTCAGACTTGTGAGTGAGTGGTGACGCATCAGCGGCGCCATTATTGAGCAAATCTTTGATTTGTGAGTGAGTGGTGATGCGGAGCAGCTTGTATCGCACAGAATAACTCCTATTCAAATAGGACTTACGCGGTGTGATCTCAACCAAAAAAAATCGATGTGCTTATGAGATGTACTTCGGTTTCGTGTACGGCATTAATGCAGACACAAGAGAAAAAAAACCGCGAATCTCCGCGAATCCCGCAAGCCTTTGGCTTGCTCCCAGAATCGGATTTGCTGATCCTCACTTGAACTCGGCGTGCCTCTCGCAAGTCTATCGACTTGCTCCGCTGAGGTCGTCCGCTTTCAGCGTCCAACCCGCTATCACCCCGCCGGTTCATCCCTTCATCGGGAGCGGGTTGGCGACAAAGTCGACGACCTTAGCGGAGCAAATCGTTAGATTTGCGAGACCGTTCGGGCAAATCCTGTCGCCGCCCCAGCGGCTCCTGTGAGGGAAATGTTCATTGAGCATTGCTAAATGTGAATATTGTTCTTTTCTGACAATCTCAAGATAACAAAGGGAGGGGGTTCACCATTGGGAGGCGCTGGGGCGCCGACAGGATTTGCCCGAACGATCCCGATGAAGGGACGAGCAAGACAGCGTAGCTGGATTGCGAGAGTGAGGAGAAGCAAATCCGATTCGCTCGCCCGAAGGGCGGATTCGCGCTGATTCGCGGTTGGTTTTTCTCTTGTGTCTGCATAAATGCCTTACACGAAATCGAAGTAGATCTCATACGTGCGTCAGCATTTTCATTGAGAGCACACCGCGTAACTCCTATTCAAAAAAACTATTTTGCCCTTCTCTAAACTACGATCCGCGGGTGACGTCTGATATTTTACGTAAACTTGATCGTGACCCGTTTCAGAAGCTTTGTACTTCCGTCTGCAAACACGCCGCGGACACCGACGAGCCGCGTCCCCGTCACCTCATTGCAGACACCGGAAAACACCACCATACCTGCGCCGTTCAGCGGTGCCGGATGCATTGAATACTCAGAAGAGAGCGACACTCCTTCGATCTCCAGACAGACCATGCGCAGCTCTTCGACTTTTTCTCCCCCGTAAATCGCGATGGTCACATCTCCTCCGGAAACGGCGACATGCAGCACCACGTCCGGATCCTCTAGCGCCTTGTGGACAACGTATTCAGACCCGAAAAAACCCGCAGCCACGGATACAATGATAACGGCTGCCAGAATAAGAACAAAAAACATAATGACGGTCTGCCGCTTCTTCTTTGGATCGCGTTTTTTGTAGATATATGCCATACGATTGTTCACCTAATATTCAGAACCGGCATCCTTCCTCAAAGATTCATCTGTCGAAGATGGATGTTTACTACTCCCGACGGACGATCAGGAGCAGACGGCGACAGTCGATACGCTCTGCACAGTCCTGAAAACACGTACAGCCTGGAAACTCTGCAACAATGTCTTTTGTTTAAATGTAGTGAGTTCTTGTATATATTTGTATCACTGACGATCATTTTGCCACAAACAGACAATTTATCCACAAAACATTGTTCCGCCATTCAAGGACATAGTTTTCTTTTTGGCAAATCGGGTCAGGTGTTATAATAGTAAAAAGCCATATACCTACAAATTGGATTTCCGGGAGAAGTAAATGAAGTTCGATCAGGATCTTTTGCTGACATATAAAACATTACTGCAGACAACCGAGTTGGAAAAAAGCTATCAGGAGTTTGTACGACTGTTTCGGTATCTGCGCGTAGAACTCGAAAAGCAGTTGACGGACTGCAAGTTCCAGGGAGCTGTTGTTGAAAACGGGATGGATTACTCCTATTTTCAGTTTACGAGCGAGAGCTTGAAAAAGAAGGGATTGAAACTGGCGGTCACGTTTGTGCATCGGGATTTCCGGTTTGAGGTCTGGCTTTCCGGCTTCAACCGAAAATATCAGAGCAGGTATTACGAGCTGCTGAAAAATACGCAGCAGCCCTTTACGCTGACCAGCGACCCGAGGAGAACTGACTATATCCTGAGGATCCCCCTGGATAGGAATCTGGATCTGTCGGATGGAGAACGCGTGCTGGCTGAAGTCAGGGCGGCGGCGCTGGAGCTTTTGGCGTATATGGAGACTGTTGAAGCGGCGTGAAACGAGAAGGGGGGATGAGGAGGGGCAGGATATCTGCGGAGTTGGGGACACGATTGCGGAAGGAGTTTGGCTGGGTGCAGACACAAGAGAAAAAGACCCGCGAACTGTAAATAAAAGACCCTCTCTCAGGTGCGGGTCTTTGACCCAATTTTGGGTGTTGGGGTGTACTATTAATTTATTTAGGAGTTACGCGGTGTTTGTGTGGATTCAATTTGGAAAGGGTATGGTTGGATGCGGACACATGAGATTATTTAACCGCGAATAAGCCCAAATGGGCTTTGCCCATTTGAGGCGGCACGCAAGCCTTCGGCTTGCACGCCTCCGCGAATCCTCGCGAATCGCATTTTTCTTGCGCCGCCGTGCTCTGCTTCGGCTGATCGCCTACGCAGAATCGCACGCCGTCTGGAAAAATGCTGGGGAAAAACCGGCGTGCCGGTTTTTCTCTCCGTTAACTTCTCTTTTTGTGAAACCAATATATTATGAAACAACAGAAAAACCCGCACGCGGGTTTTTCTTATAGCATTTTTCAAGGGAGGGTGCGATTCTGCGTAGGCGATCAGCCGAAGCAGAGCACCCGAACGTAAGGAAAATGCGATTCGCGAGGATTCGCGGAGATTCGCGGTTCTTTTATCTCATACACTCACACTAATGCCGTACACTAAATCGAAGTCCATCTCATAAGGACTTCAGTTTTTTTCGGTTGAGAGCACACCGCGTAAGTCCTATTTATTATTCTTTGTGTAATTTGGGGTGCGGGAGGGCGACTCCGGCGCGGAGCCCGACGCGGTGGAAAAATCTTATTTTTTGATTTAGTTTAGAGATTTTCTGTATTAAGTCAACTTAAATTTGGTGTCATAGGGTTAGCCATTAATATATTGTTAGATTGAATATGTTCTCAATGCAATCTCCTTCTCAAAAAAATGTTAATAATGAGGCATGGAATCTTGCTCGTGAAATTGACAAAGCGTTTGAAGAGAAAAGAGAGCCTAATGTTGAATTAATTCTGGCTCAAGCAAACAGCCTTCTTCCAAATATTGATATTTATTCTCAAGCTCATCTGCATTATATCCTTGGAACTATGTATGGTGATTTGACACCAGAAATACCAAAAGAAAGAGAGCAAAATACTGAACAGGAATTATTTCACTTTCGTAAATGTATTGATTATCCATCCCCACCAACCGAGAAGATAGATGATTCTGAGAAATTAAATCATTTAGTTGAATATATATCAGAAGATGAATTGCACAAGCGAATATTATCTATGCTTCATCTAACTAGAGAAGCAATTCTTACTTTGGCTATGGCAGTACAAAAGGAAGAGAAAGAGCGTGATCAATATAGAAAAGAAAAAAAAGCACAAATTGTACTTCAAAAATATGAGGATCGATGGAAACTATGAAAAAGATTAATCTCATTAATGATTGAGCGAAATGCAAAAAAGAGTGCTACTTGCGCCAGTCACTATATCGTTATTTGGATTACACTTGAGTAAATACAGATAAGTGTTATATTGCCCCCATTTTAACAGCTGGATGAACAAACTCGAAGAATACGCACGTTCTCATCGCTGAACTGCAACCCTAAAAGAAAAAGAAATCGGCTTTTCTTTCTCTATTCCTCCTCCCCCTCCCCCCGTCGTCAAACAGAATCATCATTACTCTTTGAAGCACACTAGTATCGAGCAAACCGTCTTCAGTGGTGAAACGGCGAGGAACACTCATGGAAAAAACCCAGTTCGTAGAAAACATAACCGAGTCCACCCCCGTGCACTCCCTCTTTCTGATCAAACGTGCCGACCTTCGAAGCAAACGCGGCGAACAGTTCGCCCACCTCACCCTCGCCGACAAAACCGGCATCATCGAAGCAAAGATCTACGGCGACAAAGCCGCCGAACTCCCGCGCATCATCCAGATCGGCCGCGTATACCCCATCACCGGGACAGGCAGGGCCAACCAGAACGGCGAGATCCATATCTTCTCCGACTCTCCCGAAACAGTCAAAGGCATCCAGGCCGGCCCCCTGACCCTCACCCCCGGTCAGGAAAGCGCGTTTGTCTACACCCCCGCACACCTCAACGCCAACGCACTCGAGATCCAGAAGATCATCGGCTCCATCAAAAACATCGACCTCAAACTCTTCGTCGCCTGCTGCCTCGACGCACGCTTCTACGAATGCCCCGCCGCCATCCGCCGGCACCACGAATACACTGGCGGCCTGTGCGAACACTCGCTCGAAACCGTAAAGATCGCCCTCTCCCTCATCGACATCATCCCGCGGACCGACATAAACCGCGATATGGTCATCGCCGGCGCCGTCCTCCACGACATCGGCAAGATCTTCTGCTTCGACAAAATCGGCTACGGCTACGTCCCAAACGACACCTACAACCTCATCGAACACATCACGATGGGCATCATGCACATCGACGAATACAAAAACCTCATCTCAGCCGACCAGCTCCTTCAGCTCCGGCACATCATCCAGTCCCACCACGGCTCATACGGCGACGTCATCCCCCTCACTGCCGAAGCATGGCTCGTCCATGAAGCCGACTCCGGCAGCTCGCTTCTCCGCAGCATCGTCGACGACCTTGCCGAAACACCTGCAGGCCAGAAGAAAAAAGGCCTCCGATCCGAAAAATTCCTCTGGCACGCCGTCTGAACCCGGGAAAACAGAGCCAACACTTAATATCAGATTCGGACAATAGTAAATATGTAAGGACAAAAATCCATGGAACATGCAGAAATCATATCCGGAGCCTATACCTATACCAAACAGGGCTTTTTCGCCCTGAAACAGCTCCCCCGGTGGATCATTCTCTTCCTCTACTTCGTCATCCCGATCCTGGCCTGTCTCCTCGTCTCCTCCCTCATACTCCAGCTCGCCGTCCTTCCCGTCCTCATACGCGTGTTCGTCAACGACAACTACGGATTCACGGCCTCGAGCCTCGCCGGACTCCTCCAGTATCTGGCAGTCATCCTCAGTCTTGCATGCATCTTCTTCATCCCGCTCATCCAGGGATACTGCTATCGGATCGCCAAAAACGATCAAAGCGAGATGCCGGACCACACCAACCTCTGGGGACTCTTCTTCAGCGGCTGGCGCATCAACCTCGTCATATTATACTACGCCATCCCGATGATCGTCATCTCGCTCATCTACGCCATGATCTTTTATTATCTCTTCCCCGAAGCCGGCCTCTACACCACCATAGACGTTGTGGCGCTGGAAAGTCTGATCACCATTCTCGTGACCCTCTCCTATGTCGGGATCGAGTTCATCACGATGATCTTCGTCTCCCTGTTTGCGTTTGTCGGCCTCGTCCATCTCACACGCTCCGGCTCCCTTGCCGAAGCCACCCATATCCGCGGGATCGCCGGGATCATAAAAAAGATCGGCTGGTATGACTACATCCTCTCGCTGATCATCATGAGCATCCTCTTCCTTCTGGTGACCTTCATCCTCATCACGCTCGCCCAGATCTTCGCCTACGACGGGGTCGCGATCGTGCTGCTTCTCGGCGCTTATCTGTTCGTGATGATCCCGGTCATCGTATTCTTCGTCCGCTACCTCGCCGAGGTCTACAACACCGCGTTTCTGATCCCGGATGCTGATGATGCGGATTTTGACGACTTCTGACCATGTCTGAACAGTTCTCTCTCCAGTCTTCCTACTCCCCGAAAGGATCGCAGCCGAAAGCGATCCGGGAGCTGACCGACGGTCTCCTCGACGGCGAGCGGTTTCAGACGCTGCTTGGGGTCACCGGATCGGGAAAGACCTTCACGATCGCAAACGTCATCCAGAACGTGCAGCGCCCGACCCTGGTCCTCGCCCACAACAAGACGCTCGCCGCCCAGCTCTACAATGAGTTCAAGGACTTTTTTCCAAACAATCATGTCGAGTACTTCATCTCGTACTATGATTACTATCAGCCGGAGAGCTACATCGCGAAAAAGGATCAGTATATAGAGAAGGATGCTTCGATCAATCCGAAGATCGAGATGATGCGTCTTGCGGCGACGGCGTCGATCCTTTCCCACCGGGACACGATCGTGGTCGCTTCGGTCTCCTGTATCTACGGTCTGGGCAATCCGGCGAACTTCCAGAACCTGGCTTTCGAGATCCGGCGGGGGCAGACGCTCGCCCGCCGGGAGCTTCTGGAACGGCTGGTGGCGATCCTGTTCGAGAGAAACGATACGGAGCTTATGCCCGGAAGGTTCCGGGTCAAGGGCGACACAGTGGATTTCATTCCGGGATACTTCAATAATATCATCCGGGTGGAGTTTTTCGGCGACATGGTCGAGCGGATCAGCGAGATCGATAAGATCACGGGGAAGGAGAAGGAGCGGATGGAGTATTTTTTCATTTATCCTGCCCGTCATTTCGTTACGCCGGAGTCGGAGAAGCAGGCGGCCATTGCGTCGATCTCGGCGGAGCTTGAGTCGGTGCTTGCCGAGAACCGGCTGGATGATCTTTCAGCGCATCGGCTTCGCCAGAGGACGCAGTATGATCTGGAGATGATCGAAGAGACAGGGTCGTGCAAGGGGATCGAGAACTATTCGCGGCACTTCGACCGGCGGGCGCCGGGAGAGAAGCCGTACTGTCTGCTGGATTATTTCCCGGATGATTTTCTGATGGTGATCGATGAGAGTCACCAGTCTCTTCCGCAGGTCAGGGGGATGTACAACGGGGATCATTCCCGAAAAGTATCGCTGGTGGAGTACGGATTTCGTCTGCCGAGCGCGTTTGACAACCGGCCGCTGAAGTTTGCGGAGTTTGAGAAGTATCTCCGTCAGGTGATTTTTGTTTCGGCGACGCCTGGGGAGTATGAGCGGGAGCATTCGAAGAGCGTGGTGGAGCAGATCATCCGCCCGACGGGTCTTGTGGATCCGGTGGTCGAGGTGCGGCCGATCACGGGCCAGACGGACGATCTGCTCAAAGAGATCAGCGCGGTTATCGGACGGGGCGATCGTGCGCTGGTCACGACGCTCACAAAGAAGCTGGCAGAAGAGCTTACTGAGTATCTCGCGGGTCAGGGGGTGAAGACGCGGTATCTGCATTCTGAGGTCCAGACGCTTGAGCGAACAGAGCTTATCAGGCAGCTGCGTCTCGGGATGTTCGATGTGCTTGTCGGGATCAATCTGCTCCGTGAGGGGCTGGATATCCCGGAGGTCGGATTTATCGGGATCCTGGATGCGGATAAGGAGGGGTTTTTGCGTGATGCAAGAAGTCTGATCCAGATCATCGGACGGGCGGCCCGGAATGCGGATTCGCATGTGGTGCTGTATGCGGATAAGATGACGGATTCGATGCGGGAGGCTCTTCGTGAGACGTCCCGCCGCCGCGAGATGCAGGTGGCTTTCAATGCAGAGCACGGGATCACGCCGGTGACGATCAAGAAACCGGTGCGGGAGAAGGAGATCGATATCAAGGATATCCGGCACCTGCCGAAGTCGGAGATCCCGAATCTGATCATTGAGCTGGAGGCGGAGATGAATGCGGCGGCGGCGGCGCTGGATTTCGAGCGGGCGATCCAGCTTCGGGACCGGGTGAAGGCGCTCAAAAGTGATGAGGGGAAGAGCGAAACGTCGGGAAAGAGAACGTCACGCCGGAAAAAATAGAATTGGACACCAGACGGCCAAATATATGAGTGGATATTTTGGCAATGTTCAGCTAACCGACAAAATCAGGCCAAAGGGGGAATTGCCAACCGTCAAAGACGGAGTAATCCCCAGAACATTCCAAGAGTCCCGTGATTTTTAAATTTTTAAATCCTTATTCTTGTAAACAATAAAACATACACTAAGAGAGATCAGAAAAACACAGAAAATAACGATTAATACCAAAGTATGATCAAGAGCATAATAAATATTCTGGTTAATAAAGATCTGACTGAAAACCAGAGTCAATAATTGACTTGTATCTGTAGGAGTGATTTCAAACAAAGAGGGTACCATCATAAATGGGGATAAATAACCAAGATTTTCTAGAACTGAAGGAAAAGTTAAACTTATATTAAATACTTCGAGTGTCTTAAATTTAAGATTTGGAAGAACACTTAAAATCCCGGCTATATACGTACCGGACACAATTAATAATGAAGTGCCTGATGTGTGTTTGTTATTTGACTTTAAAGCTGAGATCATAAATCCGATTGCCATAAAAAAAAGCCCAATAACAAAACTGCATAGAAAGAGGTTTCCGATCTCAGCGAATAATGTTTCAAATGAGAGTTGGGGAAGAATTATCAAATAGTAGGTCATCATACAGACAAAACCGACAATAGTCAGAATTATGGCATATGAGAGAACTGCAGTAATAATTTTTGTAAATACAATGCTTGATCTTGAAATCGGTTGTGCATAAATATATTCAATCGTTCCCTTTGCTTCTTCTTTAATAAGCGATCGGGAACCTGCATTTATTGCATATATTGCCAGTGACAGATTAATTGCGAAAAGCATGATCAGCGAGAGATAACCAAGAGTGATATCTATCAGGTTATGCATCAATATCAATTGAGCTGCGAGAATGATTGAGAGAAATACACTCCAGAGAATTATTGATTTATAATATGAACGCATCTCAATCATAAACAGCGTTAAGTTCATAATTTACCCCCATTATCATAGTATTTTATATATTCTCCCTCTAATGAGTTATTTTCAATCAGAATATCTGACATTTCGATGCAAGATACTGTTTTGATGAGTGTTGACAGTTCACCCGTGTATGAGAATTTCACAGAGCTGCCATTATCTGAAATAATGGTAATATTCAGTTTTTCAAGAACTTCACGATTTAAATTTTCAGCAGTAATCGTTACTATCTTTTTGTTTGTAATAGCTGTATCAAGTCGTTGTTCGTTAATGATTTTCCCGTTTTTAATAAATCCCGTGACAGTGCAGTGGTCGCGTATTTCTGCTAAATTATGGCTGGATAAAAATACCGTTGCGCCTTTTTTTGCAGCCTCTTCGAGCATTTCGAATAAGCGGATCTGGATAAGCGGATCTAACCCGCTTGTTGGTTCGTCTAAGATTATGATTTTAGGTTCGTGAATCAATGCAGTTGCCAATGCAACTTTCTTTTTGTTTCCAAGTGACAAATCCCTAAATTTTTTGTATTTGTCCAGATCCAATCTATTGCAGATCGTGTCAATTCTGCTGTAGTCTTTGTTTCGGTGAAAACGAAGTGTATTTTTCAGTATCTGATCTGTTGTCATGTTAGGAAAAAATCTTACGTCTGACGGAGCATAACCAAGACTCCGTTTTATCACGTGGGATTTTTTGAACACATCATTTTCAAAAACAGTGGCAGTACCACTTGTTGGTTTTATAAGATTTAATATCAGTTTAATGAAGGTTGACTTTCCAGCACCGTTTGGTCCGACAAATCCGAATATATCTCCCTCTTCAACATTGAGTGAAACTGAAGATATTCCACATGTTTTTCCATAATTTTTGGTAAGTGAGTGTGTTTCGATTATATTTGTCATGTTGTCCAGATGAGTAATATAGATTTTTAAGTAATTAACTGTATGTCTGAGTTATATGGTGTTTTGTAACTATTCATCTCTTTATTTCTCTCAAAAGATTAGTATCGGCCCCTACCCCTCTTTTGACTTTCCCCTATACCCCTATGTAATACCCATACTTCTTTCATGCTGCCCTCTCCCGACATGGAAATCCAGCTTGCTATTCGTGCGAATGAAACTGGATTTCGCGTCAAGTGAGGGAAGAAAATGAATGGATGCACACCGGGATAACATGCCAAATAAAACCTGATACATAATCTCAGCAGAATATAAATCTGATAAAAAAAGATGAACCCGACCCCTCACTCTTCCGGAGAGACTGCGACCAGCACCCGGTATGCCGCCTCTTTGATCAATCCGACCGGCAGATCCTCGAAGATCTCGCCGCCGATCCCGACCGCACGGCAGCACGTGCTTTCTCCTGCCAGCTCCCCGCACGACGGGCAGTCTGTTGACACCACCGAGGCAGCGAGCAGCGAAGCGCAGACGACCTTTCCGCATCCTCAATCCGCCAGCTTAGCACCGGCGAATAGAGGGGTACCGGTCTCTTTGAATTCCTTTCTTTAAGGATGATAGGTGGGGGACGATTTCTAAAAAAAGGAATGGGCAGAGGGATTTCTGTTTAGAAGATCTGGATTCCGAAATATGCAAGGATGAACTTTACCGATATGTACAGGAAGTACACGCCAAATATGAGTTTCAGCGTGGCGGGCTTGAATTTCTTGATAATTGCGGCGCCAAACTGTGCGCCGATAATCGTGCCCATGGCGAGGAGAAGGCCTGCACCGATAGCTACATATCCCTCGGCAAGCTTGATGCCTCCTCCCACGATTGCGAGCGGAATCATGGTGGCGAGTGATGTTCCCATCGTAACATAGACTGGTGCATTGAAGAGGTAGATGAGGCCCGGCACGAGTGCATACCCGCCGCCAAGTCCGACAAGTCCCGTTAAGATACCGATGACAAAACCAAAGACTCCCTTTCCCGCATTAGGCCCAGGGATAGTGTTCCCCTCCGCGTTGGATTTCTTCCTGTGTGAGACACCTTCAAAGATCATGCGGACAGCTGGAAGCAGGAACGCAATTCCTAGGAACAGGCCAAAGAGCAGTGTCTGGTTACTCAAAAGATTGAACATATAGGATCCAAGGACCACACCAATGACACCGAACCCGGCAAGCCAGAGCGTTGTCCGGACATCAAGGTTCTTGCGTATCAGATGGCCATACCCGCCTGAGATGGCAGTGAAGATGACGGCAAAAAGTGTTGTTCCGATGGCAATGGGTAATGGGTAACCAAGATAGAAATGCAGAATCGGCAGCATCACGCTGCACCCGCCAGTTCCGATGATTCCGCCAAGCAGGCCGGCAGCAAGCCCGACGATGATGAGCAGGACAATCACTAGGGGGGTAATCTCAGGCGTTCCTTCCTTGAATGCCATTCCGGTCGAGAACGCCCAGATTGTCAGCCCAATTATCAACGCCAGCAAAATGATGGTCGGCGTATAGTTCTTCAGGGTACTTAGCTGAGCATTTTTCTTTTCAGTTTCCATGACTGACTCCCATTTTTTGTTGTATAGGCTCATCAGTGCGGCCTTCGCCCTTCCAGCAGGCGGCAACAATCATCTCAACATCGTCATCCGTGTATGATCTGGAAGGACCTTTGGTGATTCCAAACTCGGTTACGACAATATGCTGTCCGGCTTTCACTCCCTGACATTCTGCTATTTTTGATGCACACACCAGAGGGCAGCCATCAAGGATGACAACTTCTTCGGCATTTTTCGCTCTATTTGCCAGTCCTTCGTTGCCTGTTGCAAGAAGCGCGGTGCAGACCATTTTGCCAAATCCTTCTTCCACCAGCTGAATGGCAGCAAGGTTTGTAAGCTGCCCGGTATTTGCCTGTCCGGCACAGGGTAAAATCATCCGTTTTATTTCATTCTGTCCGCAGGAACATGTTGGTTGTTCTGTCATAGTTTTTCACTCCGTTAACATTGCTTTGATCTCTTTCACGTCGGGGACCCGACCTTCGACGGCGATCTCGTCATTGATGATCAGCGCAGGCGTCATCATCACGCCGCGATCGGTTATCTCATCGAGCTTCTCGATCTTGACCAGATCGACGGTGATGTTCAGTTCTTTTACAGCCTGTTCAGTGTTGGCGAAAAGCCGTTTGCATTTTACACAACCCATTCCAAGTACTTCGATTTTTGTCATGATAGCTCCAGTAGATATTCAACTTTTTTTGTAATAGATTTTTGGGAAGGGACTCTGCCCTTCTCTGATTCGTTCAATCCTTCTTGAATTTATATGCTCCCTCAGAATAGATTTCCGAAGACAAAACCTGCGACGGTCGCAAAAACTATAATCAGACTAAGATAGACTCCTGTCTTCTTTCCGCCGATGAGACGATAGAGAACAAGAAGACTCGGCAGGCTGACTGTAGGGCCGGTGAGGAGAAGGGCGAGGGCAGGCCCCTTTGCCATGGATCCTGTCAGGTATCCCAGTGTAGTTCCAATGACCGGCACTTCAAGCAGGGTCGGCATGTAGAGGATCGTTCCTACAAGGGCAGCAAATAAATTTGCAAGAATTGAGTTGTCGCCAATGAAGGGTCTGAAGAACTCGGCCGGCAGAAAGAAGGAAAGAATGCCGAGCGCGAAGGTCCCGATGATGAGGATCGGGAAGATCTTCTTGGTGAGATCCCAGATCTCCATTCCCCAGTCGGTAACTTCATCACGGGTGAAGTAGTAGATCAGGAGAAGGGCGATCCCCATGGATAGGGCATACACTATCCCAAGACGGATGAACCCATCGAGAGCGGAGGTGCCGACTAAGAGGATCGCAACGAGGAGGACGAAGAAGAGCGGGACCACCCATTTGGGCCGCGTCGACCCCTGCGCCATGACGGCTTTTCGTGCAGCGCCGAAGGTTTTCTTCGTCTCAGTGTCGTGAGCGGGAAAAATCTTCATCATGATCAGACCGATCAAAATCGATATGCCGACCGCGGCTACCGCCCGGGCGACGCCTATATCCAGACCGAGCACCTGCGCGGTATAGACGATCGCGAGAATGTTGATCGCGGGTCCTGCGACGAGGAACGTTATTGCCGGCCCAAGTCCGCTCCCTTTTTTCAGGATGCCGGCAAACATCGGCAGGATCGTGCAGCTGCAGACGGCAAGTACCGTCCCCGAAACGGACGCGATCCCATAGGATACGGTCTTTTTCGTTTCAGGGCTGAAATATTTCAGGATGGCATCTTTTTTGATGAATGTCGCGATCGCGCCGGCGATGAAAAATGCCGGGATAAGACAGGTCACGACATGTTCGGAAAGGTAGCCGATCAGGGTTTCCCATCCGAGAAGCAGCGAGCCGAGGAGTATGTCAATCATTGTTTTTTTGCCTCATGAATTAGAATTTCAATTTTTGTTGAATCAATTATTGACGGACAAAAGATATATAGTTACGCATTTCATAATAATTTGAAATAGATGACTGATACGCCATTACCCGTTTCAAGCGAAGCTGCAGAAGAAGAGTGCAATGTCCGGTGCGAGATTCCGGAAGCGATCAGAGATGACCTCGTCCGGATCGGCGGCATTTCCGGCCTCAAAAATCGTCTGCCTTCGCCGGAACGTATCGGCGGGATCAGCGCGACGCATCACGCGCTTTCCGATCCGGTGAGGATCATGATCCTGCATCTCCTTTCTGTCCAGCCGCTTTGTGTATGCGTGATCCGGGAATGTATCGGGATATCCGGTTCGAAGCTCTCTTATCACCTGAATATCATGAAGGAGAACGGGCTGATCGTGTCAGAACAGCAGGGGAACTGGATCATCTACCGGATAACGGAGAAGGGCAGGATCTTTGCTGAAAATCCTGCAGAATAATCTCTCACTCCAGCTCCGTATTACTGAACCGGTTCTTTGTAGCGTTCGCAAATTTAACGAGCATGAGCATCACCGGCACTTCGACGAGCACTCCGACGATCGTCGCGAGAGCGACCGGACTTCCTGTCCCGTACAACGCAATGGAAACGGCGACGGCTAATTCGAAGAAGTTCGAAGCACCGACCATACCTGCCGGGCCGCAATACTGTGAGGGAGTTTCAGGAACCATCCCGCGCCGTATGCGATACAGAAGATCAGCACCGTCTGGATGATCAGCGGAACGGCGATCAGAAGAATGTGCAGCGGATTTTCCGTAATAACGGTTCCCTGATACGAAAAGATGATCACGAGAGTGAGCAGCAGCCCGGCCACGGTGATATTATCGAACTTCGGGATGAAGGTGTTGGTGAAATACTCCTCCCCTTTTTTCCGGATGAGATACACACGGGTGAGCACACCTCCGAGAAGAGGGATCACTACAAACAGCACGACCGAAAGAAACAGCGTGGTCCATGGAATACTGATACCGTCGATCCCGAGCAGAAAGCCGACGATCGGAACGAAAGCGACGAGAATGATCAGATCATTGGTTGCGACCTGAACGACCGTGTAGGCGGCGTTTCCTTTCGTCAGATAACTCCATACAAACACCATCGCCGTACACGGAGCTGCGCCTAAAAGCACGGCGCCGATAAGATAATCCTGGGCGAGTTCAGGAGGGATGAGGGCGCTGAACACGATAAAGAAAAAGAACCAGGCGATCGCAAACATCGTGAACGGTTTGATCAGCCAGTTCACGATCCAGGTAAGCACGAGTCCTTTGGGATTTTTCCCGACATATCTGATACTCTGGAAATCCACCTTCAGCATCATCGGGTAGATCATGACCCAGATGAGTATAGCGATCGGGATGGAGACGTTTGCATACTCGAACGTGCCCAGGAATTCCGGAACGACCGGCAGGAACCTGCCGATCAGAACGCCGGCGATCATACAGATGATCACCCAGAGAGTAAGATATTTAGCAAAGATCCCAAGACCTGCAGAATTGTTTTTTGTCATAGCATCACTCTATCAATGATTTTACGTTTGCTTCGATTTCAGCGATCGCCTGGAAATACGCATCATCATCTTTTCCGACCGGGTCGTCGATGTGCCATTCGATCCTCTGTGTCCCGGGAACGACGGGGCAGGCGATCCCGCATCCCATCGTGACGATGATGTCGATCTTTGGCAGATCGGAGATCTTTTTCGGCCGATGTGTCGAGAGATCGATCCCGTAGATCTCCTGCATGAGGTGGACGGCGGTCGGATCGACTGTGTCGCCCGGGTCGCTCCCGGCCGAATAACAGATGTACCTTTCGCCGCCGAGATGCCGGCAGAGCGCTTCTGCGATCTGGGATCTGCAGGAGTTTTTGATGCAGAGAAAGGCGATCCGTTTCATACGATCACCTGTACGACTAATCCGGTCACCACAGCCGAAATAAAGATCGTTGCAACAAACACCAGAACGAGCTGTTTCTTAAATATCGCGGAAAGCATCGTGATCTCGGGGATACTCATGCCTGCCCCGCCGATTAGAAGAGCGGTCACGGTCCCTGCCCCCATTCCTTTGCTTAAGAGGGCGGCGCTGATCGGAAGGATCGTCTCCGCTCTGATGTAGAGCGGGATCCCGATGATCGCAGCGATAGGGATCGCAAACAGATTCTCTGGTCCCGCGGCGGCCAGGATCCAGTCGGCAGGCAGAAATCCGTAGATGAATGCGCCGATCGCCGCTCCGAGCAGGAGATAGGGTATCATCTGCCGGAATGTGGTCCAGGCAAATCCGACGATCCTCTGGAGTTTCGTTCCGGTCTCTTCGGTCATTCCTTCGACTGCGACCGGTTTAACGTATTTTTTGAAGCCGAGCCGCTCAAGAGTGAGACCGATGAGGACGGCCGCTGTGAACATGAAAACGGCATACACGACGGTGATCTGCGGGCCGAAGATGACAAGCATCATCGCGAGAATGACCGGGTTGAGAAGGGGGGACGCGAACAGAAAGGACATGGCGCTCGAAAAGGCCACGCCGGATTTCAGAAATCCGAGCGTTACCGGGATCGTCGAGCAGGAGCAGAACGGGGTGATCGCACCGAATGCTGCGCCGATCACGCTTCCCCTGACCGAGCCGGAATGCCCGAGGACTCTCTGCATCTTCTCATTAGGGACATAGACATTGAGTGCCCCGACGATCAGACAGACGACGATGAAAAGCGCCGTAAGCTCCAGAGCTATGATCAGGAAATACTCTCCGGCACTCAGGAGCGTTTCTGTAAAACTCATTCAGATTTTCCGCAGCAGTTTTCTTTGCAGCAGTCGGTTTCACCGTTTTTTTCGTCACAGCAGGATTTTTCCGGCACGATTTTCACATTGCAGCAGCATGAGCAGTTTTCCGCAGTGATGGCTTTTTTCAGCTTTCCAAATATCGAGGTCTTTTTTTCTTCGGTCATGATACTCACATCTTTTCACAGGGTCGTGTTTCTCTGAATTTTATCAAAGCGTCTTTGTCGGTTTTTGTCGACGGCAGCCCGGCACAGATGTTTTCGAGAGCTCGGGAAAGGTCTGGGTAGACGGTGGAAAAATCATCGCTGATTTTGTAGTATGCCCATTGCGCCTGTTTTCTGCTCTGGATGATGCCGGCGTTTTTCAGGATCGCGAGGCTGCGGGAGGCGTTCGGCTGGGAGAGGGAGAGCGCTGCTTCGATCTCGCAGACGCATAACTCGTTATCCTGCAGGAGTGCAAGGATTCGAAGTCTGGTCGCGTCGCCCAAGGCCTTGAAGATCGTTTCCGGATCACTCATCGCATTCGTATCCGGGAATGCAGCAGCAGCCGCAATGCGTTTTTCGTTCGATGAGACTGTCGGAAACGTGGAGGATCTGTCTGACCTCTTCATCGGTTGGATACCTGCCGGTGATCATGATGAAGTTGTTGACAACGACGGCCGGCAGGATCTTTTCGCCGTTCAGGGATATGAGACGGGCAACGTTTGGGTTGGTGTCATATCTCGCCCGCTCGATCAGGATGCCTTTGGGTTTCAGCTTCTCGATAAGTTCGGTTATCCTGATGTACTCGGGGTGGGTCGTATCCGGGTCTTTTGCTTCGTAAAGACACATTGATGACATATATTATTATATTCACATATTTACATATAATGATTTTGAAATGGAATGGTTATTCCGCGACGCCCCAGACCAGGCCCATGGCTTTGAGCATGATCTCGATCTCTTCTGCTTTTTTCAGCCACTCTTTTGCTCTGGCGGGCCGACCTGCAGGGGCGGCCTTAGCGGAGGCGGGGACCTTTAGGTCCCTTAGCCGAGCAAGGCTTTGCCTTTATAGTTTCTGCCGGGTGGAGGTATGGGTCGTGTTAGGAAATGTCAAAGAGGCTGCATCCAAAATCCAATCAATTTCTGACAAAACCGGAAAAAATACTGGTTATAAAGAACGCGCCCCGAGGTTGGCAGATAATAACTCCCGCAAATGATTTTTTTAATCTCAACAAAAAGGGATTATCATAATATCAAAACTTTGTTTGGAGTTATGCTCTAGACAATCCTGCCTGATTATCTCCTGAAGAGAATGGATATCTCCGCCGCGTTCACTCCTCTCGCCAATCTTCCTCCTGCATCCCTAAATTAGTGAATAATGGATTTATTTCCGATATTCATTATATGAAATGCATGATTCATTTGAAGCAGAATATCCAAATCCTACCTGTACTCAATTAAAATTAAAAAACGCTGATACGTTATATGAACAAGTGAGTTTTAGATACATCCCATAGTAATCATGTATTTATGATTAACATTTTGTATCAAAAGTAATATGGTGTTGCGCGGGTATTATGTATTTAGTAGATAATATAGAATTATCTTCCATTATTTTTTTCTCAGGATAAAATTGAAAATATGTGATGAAGGGACGTTAAATGAGAATTGTAAGTTTTTCGATACAATAGAGAACTTCGCAGACAAATATCTAACTTATTCTTTCCAGTAATAATGGAAAATGTATTTCATTATTATATTATCATGTTCGTTATATTTCCTCATTCAAAAGCCGGCATGCTTCCAAACTGCGCTGATTGCGGCAAGTAATAAAAATAAACTACGTTTCGGTGAATTTCACTGTATACAGTTTAAGAATCTCTGTCTTTCCGTCTGAGAAAATACCTCGAACGGCGATGTCTCTTTCGCCGGTAACACCAGCACATGCTCCATTGAAAACGACCTCGCCTGTACCTACATCCGAAACATTCATAGTGCATACTGAATTTGAAAGTTGTACACCTTCGATTTGCACAGAGAGCATAAGCAGTTCATCTACCCTGCATCCTTCGTCTATCGTCACAATAACATCATCTCCTCTGATGGTTACATGTACCAGCACATCGGGATCAGCAAGTGATTTATTTATCATATATTCCATTCCAAAAACAGCCGAAAAGATACAGACCAACACAATAATCAGTATTAACATACTGAGAATCCCAATCATTACCAGACGCTTTTCTTTCTGGTTTACTTTTCTTCTGTACTTTAGTGCCATCTTCTTCCCTCCAGAAGAATCATGCCGCCGTAATGTCCATATGGGCAAACAGGTCGACACTGATTATAACATCAACTTCTTTCTGGAGTTCAGGATTCGGCACTTTATTATACAAGAGTTCGCTGCTGGATCCTGTATGCGCCATCACATTTTGACCAATAGATTTATCATAGGAATTCCCATATCCCAAGTGATTGCCTCCGATCACTGATGAGACCATTGCATATGATAGGATTGCACCCTCAACCGTGCTGGCGAGATACGGCCCTTCACCTCGGATGGGATGATTCAGGTCATTCAGCATGGTGGTCAGCTCGTCTTTTGACAGGACTTGGATACAGGTAAACATATACCCTCCTCCTGTGTTGTGCGGACTATTCCTCTTTCAACGGAATGAATATCGAAGATATCTCCCATTTTTTTTGTTTTTTCTCCGTACTCTCTATCATTTACTTCAATTGAAAATACTACTGCGGATTTTTCCTCTTTAATCACACGAACCACTTCGTTTTGATTTTAACATAGATAATTCTATATTATCATCAATTTAGTTGCCACATAACTGTGAAATCCCTTAAAAAAGTTATTTAAGATTCAATTTATTTCTAGGATGTTTTACCGTCAAAATCTCCTTTTGCTGACTGGTAGCTACATGTGTATAGATCTGGGTCGTAACAATAGAAGAATGCCCCAAAAGTTTCTGAATATACCGCGTATCAACGCCCTCCTCCATCAATAATGTAGCAAAAGAATGACGGAACATGTGCGGCGTAAGATGCTGTGAGATCCCTGCCTTCTCCGTATAGTTGTCAATCACATGTCTGACTGATTGTTCAGACATCGGGTGATGATACGTGTTTTCAAAAAAAAATACCTGGGGTGAGTTGCCTGCAGATGTATCTTTCAATTGCTTATATTTTTTAAGAGCTGCAATGACCTCATGATTTCCTATATATACAACACGTTCTTTAGAACCTTTCCCATTAATTTTTACCGTACCATAGAGCAGATCCACATCCTCAGCTTTCAGCGAACACAATTCAGACACTCTGACTCCTGTTGCAAAAAGAAGTTCTAATACTGCTATATCTCTTATAATTCTGTTACGCTGCTTTGATGTATTCGTCTCTTTGTGAAGGTCTCCATACATTTTCTCAAAAAGTGTACTTATTACGCTTAGAGGGATCGTTTTTGGCAGCACAAACGGTTCTTTGAACCTTAGTTGTATTCTTGCAAACGGGTCATTATCAACAATTCCCTCAAAGAACAGATAATTGCAGAATGCTTTGACGGATGCGATTTTTCTCTTGGCACTTTTTGGTTTGTATTTCTTATGCATTTCTGCTATAAAATCCGAGAGATTATCCCTATTGAGTTCGCCGTTTGTTGCTTTCATGAATTCAATAAATTGTCGTAAGTCTATCGAGTATGCTTTAAGCGAGTGAGGGCTGAGAGTTTTATGATTTTTACAATGATACAGATAGTTAGAGATGTGATGGTTTAGATCAATCATACAAGGTATTCCCGCGAGTTGTATTATCCCAGATAGAATGTTTTATGGGTGTAATAAAGAGTGCAGTTAATATTTATCCATTCCAGGGGTCCATGGTACATTGCTTTTCCATATTTTGTACAATAATAGGACATAACCCGGGTATCACTAGTGTAATATGTTATATATAATATGAATGGATACAGAACAATCTCTATTTTTCTAAAAACAGGTTACGCTATTGATTGGGATTGCATGATTTCGCGCTCTTACAACATTATGGGGTTGAGATTATATCTCAAAAAATAGTTTTTGCGGGTTTCGCACCCTGCCGGGATCCTTTCGAAGGAATTCCCGCACTTAAAGTCCGGCCCGCTCGACGATAACGTCGGCTACCGATTTTGCGCTCGTGAACGGGAAATCCGCGCTCGTTAGAAGGGTGCCTGCTTCGCCTGCGGTCATCTTCAGATCGCCAACCTGACAGGTCGTGTCTGCGCCGTTTGGAAACGCGGCGATGAGAGCGGCGGGGGTGTCGATCGGGAAGGATGCTCCCGCGAGTGCCCCGCTGATCTGGGCATGGATCTGCTCTTTTACGGTAAGGGGAACAAATCCGGGCATGCCGGCGACCTCTCCCGCGGCTTTTGCGATCGGGCAGTCGGTGCTGTGGGTCTCGCACCCGAAGCATGCTCCCTTGATTGCTTTGAGGGACTCTTCCGCCTTTGTCTGTGATACGTCTTTACCTGTATAACTCCATGTTGGCATCTTGTTTCACCACATACCTATGGGGATGTTATATTTATATACAAGAGCGTCATTAAAATATACAAAGCACGCTGATACAGAATTATGACCCTGCGGGTTAATGATTGTGCATCCTCAATACGTGTAACGGGAAAAGAAGGATCATGGGAACAACACTGAGTTCATCACTGACGGAGATCCGTGAACTAAAAAAGGAGGTCACCGGTCTGCGTATGGATCTGAAACGCTTTATCGAACATGCAAATCAGCAGCATGTGCAAACCGCTCTTACGGATCTCAAACAGAATTATGCCGGGCTCTTCGCGAACGATCAGGTGGAAACGGCAAAATCGGAACTTTCGGCAAATATGGTTACCGACTGCGGGATGCGGGACAAATGTTACGGGGTGTTTCTGGATTTTCTGCAGAACACATCTAAGCATATCAAAGACGGTCAGGTCTCCGAAGAGATCATCCAGTCCTATCGGGACCAGCTGAAAAACATGCGGGAAGCGGGCCCGTTTGACCGGTGTGACACCTGTTTTTCGCAGGTCTACCGGCTTTTTGAAAAGCAGGTCGATCTCATGCAGTCTCTCGGCATTTATGCAGAAAACAGCAGCACTGACGACATCATCATGGATATCCCGGAAGAAACGGCGGTCAGAGAACTCCTGGAGCCGATCGCAAACGTCCTGCGTTTCCAGATTTTGAAATCGCTTGCGGCACAGACGCGGACCTTTTCCGATATATCTGCCCTGACCGGGCTTCGCGGCGGGAACCTGCTGTTTCATATCAAAAAACTCACCGACACAGGGATGATCCTTCAGCGTCATGAGCGGGGGGATTACGTGATCACGGATAAGGGATTCAAAACGCTGAACGCCGTCTCGGAACTTTACCGCGAAACCCATCACCCCTGACTGCGTTAAAAAAAAGGAAAAATATTTTTTGGATTTATACGAGCTCGGTTCCGCCCGCCACGACCACGAACTGGCCGGTGACGTAGCTTGACATGTCGCTTGAGAAGTAGAGGATCGTTCCGTTCAGTTCGCCGCGTTTTGCCGGGCGGTTCAGCGGGCAGACTCTGCTGTACTGTGCGAGGAATTCGGATGATTTGAATAATGTGCCTTCCGTCATCTCCGATTCGAAGAGACCGGGGCCGACCGCATTGACCGTGATGTTGTTCTGACCGTACGACGTTGCCATACCCATGGTCAGACCAAGGACGGCGGCCTTCGACGTGTTGTAGACGTGGCGGACGAACATGTCTCCCTTGTCGCCGATGATCGCATTGATCGAGGCAGTGTTGACGATCTTCCCGTAGTTCTGGGCTTTCATATGCGGCACGACATACTTGCTCATGAGGTAGATGCCTTTGACGTTCGTATCCATCGATCTGTCCCACTCTTCTACGGTGAGGGTCTCGACGGTTCCGCGCTGGGCAATGCCGGCGTTGTTGAAGAGGATGTGGATCGTTCCGTAATGTTTAATGATCGCATCAACCGCCTCTTTTACGCTCTGTTCGTTCGTTACATCGCACGGGTAGGTGAAGACATCCCCGCCTTTTCCGGCGATCTCTTTTGCGACGGCTTCGAGTTTGTCCGTTCTGCGTGCAAGCATGGCGACTTTTGCCCCTGCTTCGGCGTATGCTCGTGCCGCGTCGGCGCCAAGACCACTGGAAGCTCCGGCGACGACCGCGACTTTTCCTGTTAAATCACATAAGTTTATCATTTTTATCAAGCTGATACTTACCCCTTGGAAATAATAAAGAAAATGCCACTCGAAAACCGGAATATACGGTGTTTTTCCGGGCGGGGAATCTCAGAGGAATTCTCAAGAATTCTGTCTGAAATGCCAAAAAAATACCAGTGGTACGAGTAATCTCCAGTTGGAAAAACCAGGTGTCTGATTGATTCCAGAAACTTTATCTTGAAACAATGTGTTTATGAGATAGTATGAAAGAGATATGCAGTTATGACGGATGCGGGAATGCCTGAAGATCCCCTTCTGTCGATCCAGCATAAACTGATCGCCTGCGGGATGCGGGAGTATGAAGCAAAAATCTATGTGACTATTTTCAGCCGTGGAATTCTTACCGCTTTTGAGATCCATCAGTTCAGCGGGGTCCCCCGCGGGAGGGTGTATGATGTTTTAACGATCCTCGAGCAGAAAGGCTTCATTACCCGTTCGTGGGAGAAGCCGGTCTATTACACTGCCGAACCGGTGGAAAAGGTTTCGGTTCGTCTGGTGAGGGATACGCTCGCAAATCTGGAACGCATGACCGACTGCCTCACCGAACTTCAGGATGTCTGCTACCCTCTGGGCTCGAAAATCGTCGGCGTGCATGAATTCCAGACTGATCTTGCAATAGATACGCAGATCCGCATGGAACTGAAACGTTCCTGCAAGGAGGTCCTGATCCTCTGTTTCGATGAACGGATCCTGCAGAGATATGCCGATGATATCAAGGAAGCCGCAAAGCGGATCCCGGTGTATGTCGTCGTTAAAGATAAAAAAATGGCAAAATTCTCCCCGATAAAATGCTATATGGTCAAGCGCGGGATCCCTATGACGACGATGGAGATGCCGGTCTCCTCCAAAAAACAGCGGATCCCTGTCCTTGCACAGTTCTATCACGATCGCCAGGGTACGATCGCGATCCTTGAAAATAATGGTCAGATGATCTGTTTTGGCCTTGTGAACAACGTCTCGGTGTTTGTGGCGCAGAGCATCCTCCAGAATATCGAAAGGATCGAGCCGGAAGAGTGAGTGGGGTGGGGCGATGATAACCAAAAAATGCTTCTCGTGGGGTGTAGGTCGATTTCATGTAAGGTATTAGCGTAGACGCAAGAGAAAAAACCAACCGCGAACCGCAAATCAGAGATTTGCTCTCCGACTCGCTTCGCTCGCTTGAATCGGCGCGAATCCGCCCTTCGGGCGAGCGAATCGGATTTGCTATTCCTCACTCTCGCAAGCCTGCTTTGCAGTCTTGCTCCTCCCTCATCGGGAACGTTCGGGCAAATCCTGTCGGCGCCCCAGCGCCTCCCGTAAGGATAAATGGATATTTTTTTGGTTATTTTTGGGGTGCGGGGACGCGACTGCGGGTTGGACGCTGAAAGCGGAAACCCTCAGCTGAGCAAACCGAAGGTTTGCGATCCGGCGCGGAACGTCCCGCGGTGGACAAATCTTATATTTGTAAGTTAAATCGAACAAAATCTTTGTTTTTCTGAAATCTGCCCTTAATTCAGTGACATGAATATATGTTTAACAGCTACTTCTCTTCTCCTGTTATCTCCTGAAACTGTTTAGCATATTTGTCCTTATCCATCCCGCAAAGACAAAATGCATGTTCTCCTAACTTCGTGAGGGAATACATCATTTTTCGACCGGATTTATAATTCACCACATACTTATCTTCCTCAACAAGTTTTTTCATAACTATCATCAGTCTCATCAGTCTCCTGCTGTTTTCCGTTCGTATATCCGTGGTTTTACCATCTGAATTTAGTTCACGAAGAGTGAATTCTTTAACCTTATTTTTTTCAAGATATTCTACAATCTCCATGGAAGAAATTCCATCCTGAAACTCCGAATCCTTTTTCGCTGTATACAGATATTCTAAAATACGAGCTTCGGTTGAATCTGGTCTCTCGAACTTGAAATCCGGCAGAAAAGAGATTTTCTCAGAAATACAGACACTTACACCGTGTTCCTCCCTTTCATTATCATCGGCAAAATAATCTGAATGCACATAATAGGTTGGGACATTGTAAACAGTTCCTGCCATAAAGGCTCCAACTGCCCCCAATCTTCCTGAACTTGACATATTGATATGTATTTCATTTCCCAGATCAAGTTCCAGACGAATGATTGAGGTTAGTGTTTTTAAAAGTGTCTCCAAATCAAATGTAAGGGTTTCAACTAATCGAACCTCGATGCCCTTCTCTTCAAGATATTTTATCACACGTGGGGTATACAGTGTTTTCTGGATTTCATTCATCGACTTATCGCGGTCACTTTTGCCATTGCTTGTCCCATCTCCTGTATCAACGATCAAGTACACGCGGGATGCTATGTTTTTATCAAATGGGCGAATTGCTCGGTCAAATTCATGACCTAAAGGTATGATGTGGACTTGCTTTGCAAAACCATTGGTCATATTTACTTATGCGCGATGTGACTATAAATAAATAACTAAGCCAAATAATAATGATAAGTTGTGTAAGTTAGCAATAAAATTAATATGGTGGTAAGGTCAACGCATTATTATGAAAATTAATCCCGTTAGACGCGGAATCGTATATGAGAAAAAGGCTGCTAAAAAACATCATTCCACTCATGTAGGTGGGCCTGGAAAGGAGGATTATAGACGCGGTGCTATAAAAGGCGAGGTTAAAGCGACTGCGGCAAAACTAACCAAACCTGCAATACAAAAAATAATTCGGGAGAAAGGTGTTACTGAGTTTGTCTCAGAGAGTGGCTTTACCAAACCGGCTCTTGCCTATTGTAAAAGATATCGACCGGAAGTAAAACTTATTCATGGATGCAAGGTTGTTAAACCAAGAACCAAACATGGGAGTGTGTGAATTTGCGACTCCTTATTACGAAAGATGGAGATAAAAGACCCATTTATTCTCCAAAAAAGTGTCCATATCACAACACTGGAAACATCCATACATTTTGTAATAAAAAAAGAACGGGAGATACTTTTTACTACTGTGAATTTTTTAACGATGATGATGGTTTCCCAAAAAGTTGCCCACTGAGGAAGATAACCCAGATCAGTAGAGAATAAGGCTCAAGTAATTTCCTGGTTCTATGTGATACAGATATATGACAATTTAAAATTTACAGATTATCATGGCGCAAATATCAGACTACTTTCCATATCCATCCTATCGCCAGCATCAAAGAGAAATGCTGGAAGCCGTTGCTGCAACTGCGGAAACAGGGGGCATTCTTATGATAGATGCACCAACCGGTAGCGGGAAAAGTAGTGTTATTGCTCCTCTTCTTGCCAAAGCAAATGGTAAAAAAATACTTGTCGCTGTTAGGACTACTACCCAACTTAATATCTTCATAAATGAACTCAATCTCATACGAAAAGAGAAAAAACCTGATTTAACTTATGCGTACATTCTTGGTCGAGGTAATGTGTGTCCCTATAAGGAGATATATCCCGAACTTCATAGTGCGTGTAAAAAATTAAAAGAGAAATCTGGCTCTTTGATGAATCAGGCAATAGATAAAGGATATAATCGACCGGAGTTCTGCCCAGAAATAAAAGAAATTATAGCAAATGAAAATCAGGAGGAGCCAACTATATGTCCTGCATATATCCATGGAATCTGCCGGTCTGATGATCTGGATTCCCAGTTCGCATTTACGCCTGAAGCTGAGGACTTGATACATGAACTCATATACACGAATATTCCTCCAGATCAACTCATAGAAAAAGCAGGGAGTCACTGCCCGTATGAACTTATGAAAGCGGCAGCAATCAGGTCAGATGTCATTATCCTAAATTACGTTCATATCCTTCCAACTTATATTCGACCAAAGCTCTACAAATCCCTGCATTGCCAGCCTGAAAACATAATCCTGCTTTTCGATGAAGCGCATAATGTCGGAGAAACAATACTTGAACATCAAAGCGTCACTCTCACAAAAAGAAATCTCGAACGCATTACGAAAGAACTCACGAAATTTAACGAAAATAATGCATATGCTTTAGCTCTCTTACCAATTATCACTAATATTCAGAATTTCATGAATAAATTAATGCATAAAAAATTTGAAGAAGATACCTTTTCACCCCAGGAATTTGAATCAGCTCTAGTTCACTCAACTAAATATAATACAATTGAGGACATCATGCTTGATGTTATTGAAATTGGAACTCTTATTGAAATAGACTATTCAAAGAGTAATGATTATCGAGAACCAGCAATTTCCAAACTTTGGCAATTTCTTTACAGATTTAACTGCATTAAAACTAATTCTGACTATCTTCCAATCTACTTAAAAGAAAGAAAATCTGATTTGGAAACTGAAATAAAACTAAAAATCCGGTATATTGATCCAGCGGATATCCTTAAAGACATTACTGATGAACATTATGCAACAATTTTCATAAGCGGTACACTGCAGCCTCTCGAAGAATACAAAAAATATTATTTCAGAGATAAAGAGATCAAATTATTTTCTTCACCGAATGTTTTCCCAGAAAAAAATAGATGTATCATAGGAGTTAATGATGTGACCTCTGTCTCTTCAAGACGTACTGATCCAGAAAATAATTACAACATCCTTACGTGTATAAATTCATTGGATAAACTTCCAGGAAATATTGCTGTGTATTTTCCATCATATGCTTTCATGTACAAATATCTGGAACTTTACAAACGTTGTAAATCTGGGAAAAAAATAATTGTGGAGCCACAAAATCCAAAAGATCGGGATGAAGCAGCTCGTTTGATTCAAGAATTTTGTAACCTTCCAAAAAAAGGAGATGCAGGTATTTTATTTGCGGTTTGTGGGGGGAAATGGAGTGAAGGCCTTGATTTCAAAGGAGAAATGCTTACCGGGGTTCTCGTTATTGGTCATCCATTATCACCATGTACTGAAGTGAGAAGAAAAATCAACGCGTTGTTTGATGCAAAATTTCATGGAAAAAAGGGTTCGTTTCTCTCCTATGATTTGCCGGCAATTAATAAATCATTACAGGCATTTGGAAGAGTCCTGCGAACTGAATCTGACACTGGTGTATTGATTCTAGCTGAAACACGATACACATCAAGATTTCTCTCTAAATTTCCAGGATGGGTAAATAATGAAATGAAAATTTGTTCGTCAAAGCAGGTTCGATCACTAATTCAAGATTGGATCGCTATACATTGAACGACTAGCCATTTTTAAGAGATTGAAACATTAGGATTCTCCACCCGCCGGATCGCACATCCGTTTGACGTGCTCCGCTAAGATTGCCTGCTTCGCGTCCACCCCGCAGTCGCAAATCAAAGATTTGCTCCGCTGAGGTCGTCGACTTCGTCGCCAACCCGCCTCACCCAAACAGAATACTCTTCGGCTCCGTGTATTCGTACACGAAGTCCCTGCCGTTTTCCCGTCCGAACCCGGAGCTCGCGACCCCGCCAAACGGCATCTCCGGCGGAAGCGTCAGATGCTTATTTACCCAGACGACCCCGCATTTCAGCGACTCGGCAAATGTGCGTGCCGTTCCTATATCGGTGGTCCAAACCGAAGACCCGAGGCCGTACTGAGTGGAGTTCGCGATATCGAGCGCCTCGTCAGGAGTGTTGAACGGGATCACCGACATCACCGGCCCGAAGATCTCCTCGGAGACCGCGAGCGGACTTACGTTCTTCAGCAGCGTCGGCGCGTAGAAGTTGCCCGGCATCTTCAGTCTCTTCCCGCCGTAAACGAGCTGGGCGTCGCCGTTTGCGAGGATGTTCTCGACCGACGCTTCGATCTGAGCCAGCTGATCGGGATTGTTCATCGGCCCCATGTTTACTTTCTCAAGGCCGTTTCCAACAACGTAGCCAGAAAGCATAACCTCCGCTTTGTGCACGAACTCATCGGCAAGCGATGCGTCGACTAAGATACGCTTTGCAGACGTGCAGACCTGGCCGCAGTTGTAGAATCGGTTTCTGACCGCCGCTTTCACCGCTGCGTCGATGTCGGCCGTTTTCGTCACGATGAAACTGTCGTTCCCGCCAAGCTCCAGCGTCAGTTTCTTCAGATGCGGAGCCGCAAGAAGCGAAACCGCTTTTCCCGATTGGATCGATCCGGTAAACGAGATGTGCCGGACATCCGGGTGCGAAACAAGCGCGGCGCCGGTCTCTCCGCCCGATCCCGTCACGATCTGCAGGGCTTCTTTGGGAAAGCCTCCTTCGTGCAGAGCTTCGGCGATCTTCAGGATCGTAAGGGACGCGGTCTTCGAGGGTTTTGCGAGAACCGCGTTCCCGCAGGTCAGTGCGGCCCCTGCCTTCCAGGCAAAGATCATCACCGGCATGTTCCAGGGGATGATCGCGGCGCAGACCCCGAGAGGTTTTCGAACAACGTTCAGATAGCCGTATCCCGGGAGATTGCGGGCATCGCCCGGAATGCTCCCGCATACCGAGGCATAATACTCGAACACATGGGCGGACCCGAGGATCTCGTCGCGTGATTCCCGAAGCGGCTTTCCCTGTTCGGTCGTCAGCAGAACGGCAAGTTCCTCCACCCGTGCCCGGATCAGGGACGCGGCGTTCACAAACATCACGGCACGCTTCGTTGCCGCCGTCTTTTCCCATGTCGGCAGGATCTCGGCGGCGGCATTCACAAAATTGTCTACATCATCGGGCGTGGCGTTCTGTATTGTGCCGATGATTTCATTCGTGGCAGGATTTCTCACGTCGAGAGATGATTGCATGCTTGAGTATTATTCCGGGCCCTATTTAGTCCTGTCCGTCGAAGCAGAAAAAATAGCAAATCTCTTGTTCCTGCAAAGAGAACGTATGCGCATGCACGAATACGCTGAAAAGATCGCATCGATAGGTGCCGCGGCCAATCCTACCTTCATGACCCTTGGGATCACCCCGGTCTCGTGGGGTGACGGACAGGCTGTTCTCAAAATGAAAGCCTCGGAGAAATTGCACAATGGTGTCGGATTCCTGCAGGGAGGATTTTACGTCATCCTCGCCGACGAGGCGATCGCCCTTGCCGTATTAGCGGAGCTCGATCCCGGATCCGGGACCACGACGATTTCAGAAACGACGGAATTCATACGCGGCACGAAAGACGACGAGATCTTCGCCGTCGCAAAGATCATCCGGAAAGGAAGACGGATCGTCTTTGCAGAGGCGGAGGTCAGACGTGGAAGTGTCGACGGCGATCTCCTTTCAAAAACCACGGCCTCGTATCTGGTAACCCAGTGCTGACGAACTACCTGAAATGGTTTTGGGACGCAGAAATAGGATATCTCCACCGCGGGACGCTCCGCGCCGGAGTCGCGTCCCCGCACCCCAATACAAAAAAATGAAAAAAAGAAAAACCGGCACGCAAGCAAGGGTCGAAGACCCGAAGCGGAGAGCAAATCTTTGATTTGCGAACGGGTTTATTCGCGGTTAAATAATCTCTAGTCTCCACACCCAGCCTTACCCCTCACGAATCAAACCCGCACGAACATCCCCTCCTTCACCGAGAACATAACATCTTCATATCACCTCACGCCAAAGTATAACGTTATGGAGGAGCATGGCTGTTGAACTGGAAGTTGTAGACCGGGTCGAGGAGTGGACCGGGTTTCTGAAAAAGAAATACAAAAGCGAACTCAATAAAATATCCCGTGAATATCCAAGCGAACGTTCCCTGGAAATAGACTACGGCGTTCTGGAAAAATACGGAAAGATCGGCGTCGTTCTCGCCGACGAACTCCTCGAACACCCGGGAAAGACCTTAGAGGACGTCAAAGACGCGATCCGGACCTCCCGCCTTATCACCGGCAAAGATGTCGAAGGAAACGACATCTCCGATACCATCATCGGGAAAGTCAACATACGGTTCGTCCGCCTCCCGCGAAAAACCCAGATCCGGGACATCCGGGCAGACGACATCAATAAATTCATCAGCATCGACGGGATCGTGCGCCGGGTCACCGAGGTCCGACCCCGGCTCGTCACCGGAGCGTTCCGGTGCGTGAACGGGCACATCACCTACAAAAAACAGGAGTACGGCTCCTACTCCGAACCGGACATGTGCGGGCATGCCGAGTGTACGCTGAAAAAGCTCGAACTCGTGCAGAGCAAATCGACCTTCACCGACTCGCAGAAACTCCGTGTTCAGGAGACGCCCGAAGGACTTCGCGGCGGCGAGCAGCCCCAGAACATCGACATCGACACGATCGACGATCTCTGCGGCAAAGTCTCGCCGGGTGACCGCGTCATCGTGAACGGTATCCTTCGCAGCGTGCAGAGAGTCGTCGGCGGTCAGAAAAGCACCGTCTTCGATCTCTACATCGAATGCAACTCGATCGAGATCTCCATCAAAGAGTTCGAAGAGGTCAACATCTCCGAAGAGGACGAGGTCGCCATCAAAGATATGGCCGCCGACCCCGGCGTCTACGGAAAGATCGCCCGTTCGATCGCCCCGACCATCTACGGAAACGACGAGGTCAAGGAGGCCATCGCTCTCCAGATGTTCGGCGGGATCCCAAAGGAAATGCCGGACGGATCCAGTCTTCGAGGCGATATCCATATCCTTCTGGTTGGTGACCCGGGTATTGCAAAATCGCAGCTGCTTCGCTACGTCATCAAGCTCGCTCCGCGCGGTATCTACACATCTGGAAAATCAGCCTCTTCGGCCGGTCTGACGGCCGCCGCCGTGAAAGACGACCTCGGCGACGGGCGCTGGACGCTTGAAGCCGGAGCGCTCGTTCTCGCAGACAAAGGTATCGCCGCGGTGGATGAAATGGACAAGATGCAAAAAGACGACCGTTCCTCGCTGCACGAAGCAATGGAGCAGCAGTCCGTTTCCATCGCAAAGGCCGGCATCAATGCCACGCTTCGGACCCGCTGCTCCCTTCTCGGAGCCGCGAACCCGAAACTCGGCCGCTTCGACGAGTATGCCAACATCTCCGAACAGATCAACATGCCCCCGTCGCTCCTCTCCCGTTTCGATCTCATCTTCATCATGAAGGATCAGCCGGACGCCGTGAGGGATCTCAACATCGCCCGCCACATCATCAAGGCCCACTCGGCAGGCGAAAAACTGATGCGGCACAAGAAATACCCGATCCCGGGAGCGGACGATGAGTATTTCAAACGCGAACTCGCTCCGGTCACGCCGGAGATCGATGCGGCGATGCTTCGAAAGTATCTGGCCTACGCAAAACGAAACTGCTTCCCTCTTTTGAAAGAAGAGGCAAAAGAAGTTCTCGTTCAGTATTATCAGAGCCTTCGAAGCGTCGCATACGAAAACTCCGACAAACCGGTCCCGATCACCGCACGTCAGCTCGAAGCGCTCGTCCGGCTCGCTGAAGCAAGCGCCCGCGTGCGTCTTGCCGATGAGGTCGAGCAGGAGGATGCGGAGCGTGTGGTCAAGATCGTGGATACCTGTTTGAGACAGGTGGCATACGATGCGAAGACAGGCTCACTTGACATCGACAAGATCACCACCGGCACATCCAGGTCAGGCCGCGCGATCCGCCGCGAACTCAAAGAGACGATCGAAACACTGATCCAGGCAAGCGACGACCGCGTGGCGAAGGTGGAGCAGATCATGGAGACGATGGAGAACAAGTATCATTATAAAAAGGATGAGGTGGAACACATCCTGGAAAGAATGCGGATGGACGGCGAAGTGTTCCAGCCGAGGAACGGCCTGATCAAGTTCACCGCACCTATGAGGTAAAATAAATGGCAACAGACAGAGAAAACGCCGTGTTCGAAGCGGCGATCAAACTCGGGGCGCTCTATCACCAGTTTGTGGGAACGCCCATCTCACGTTCGACCGCAGAGATCGTGGAGGCCGCTATCGAAAGTGCGGTCTCTCTTCAGCCGTATGTGACGAAGATCACGGTCAGGCTGGACAAATCCTTAATGAATGAAAATCCGTTCGGCTACTCGGAACTTACCGGGGCGATGTATGATGCCGTTATCGAAACGAAGTACGGCGACGCGGTCTGCCGTGCAAGTCTGAAGTTCGAAGGCGGCTATCCGCTGATGAAGATCCTCGAGTGATGGAAAAATTTCCGATCCTCGATGATCATTTTCATATCAATCGGCTGACAGGCGTCGGCCCGTCGGTCGTGAAGGAGTTCATGCGTTCCGGCGGGACGCACATCGTGTTAGTCTCGCTTCCCTCCTGGTCCTGCGGCGTTACTCCCGCAACGCCAGCAGACTTTCGTCAGGTGTTCGATGAGCTTCTCACGGTTTCCGAGATGGTGAACGAGCTTGGGTGCGTCTGTTATCCTGTCGCGGGCGTTCACCCGGCCGAGATCGGGCGGCTTGCGGAGAGGCTCGGCCTTTCAGCCGCCGAGGAGCTGATGTGCGGGGCTCTCGAGATCGCCGCTGAGTATGTCAGCGAAGGAAGGTGTATCGGGCTGAAGTCCGGGAGACCGCATTATCCGGTGACGCCCGAGGTCTGGGATGCATCGAACCGCATCCTTGCAAAAGCACTTACCCTTTCGGGCGAGCTTGGATGTTCTCTGCAGATCCATGCAGAGTCCGGACCGTGCGAAGACGTTCCGGCTCTGGCGAGATCCTGCGGGATGGATCCGTCCCGGGTCGTGAAGCATTTTGCGACCTGTGAGACGCCGCTCCACCCTTCAGTGACCGTCCGCGAACCGTTTTTGAATCAGTGGTTTGCCGAAAAACGGGAGTTCACGCTCGAGAGCGATTACATGGACGATCTTTCAAGACCGGGGGCCGTTAACGGTCCGCGGTCGGTTCCCCGCAGGATGCAGAGGCTTCTTCAGGAGGGCGCGGTAACTTCAGAGGATATGCGGCGTGTTCATTCGTCCGTGCCGAAACGGGTCTACGGAGTCGATTTCGACGTTTGAATGTTTTTAAGATAAATGAATATTATTTTTTCGATTTTTCAAGTATGTGTGAGATTATTTAAGAATAAATTTGAATTTTTTCCTCAAACAATAGTATTAAGTAGTTTTAGGATGTATTATCAGATTGGAGATAAAATGTTTGGCATGTGCTTTCACGGTAGTGCCTTTCTGTTTCCGGACAGCGGAAATAGGTAAGCGATCGAAAGCACTGATACCCCTTCAAGGTGTTATTTGATCACGATGACCCCGCCAGGAAAATAAGGCGATATCTTCTGAAACTTATAACCGAAGGATTAATTAAAACATTTGCGGGTGAGCCAGCCCAATGGGGGGAGGGATACACCCAATCTCCACTTTCTGTATCTTTTCTGTTTTTAAAGGGGGTTATGTGGTGCGACTCGCTTCGCTCGCTTGTTCATAAATCAGAGATTTTCTTGGATCGCATTTTCCTATCTGAATTCTGCACTCCTGACGAACTGCCCGAAACTGTTTTGGGACGCAAAAATAGGATATCCCCGCCGCGGGACGACTCGCAAGTCTAACGACTTGCTCAGCTAAGATCGCCGGCTATGCCGTCGACCCGCCTCCGTGCCGGAGTCGCCCTCCCGCCCCCCGAATCAAAATAAAATGAATGATATCCCAAACGAAAAACCGGCACGCCGGTTTTTCCGATAGCATTTTTCCAGACGGCGTGCGATTCCTGCGTAGGCGATAAGCCGGAGCAGAGCACCCGAACGTAAGGAAAATGCGATTCGCGTTTATTCGCGGAGATTCGCGGTTGGTTTATTCTTGTGTCCGCACCAAGCCGTACACGAAATCGAAGTACTCAAGAGTGTTTTATCCCTCTTGTTACAAACTGTAACAGAATTTTTCATCATATGTTACAATCCGTAACACGCCCCCGAAAACCCGGTTACAAAATGTTACTTATAAATCATCGGGGCGCCGAATATACATACAGCATGGCAACAAAAGTCGTCCGCATCTCCGAAGACGCGATCGAGATCACCGGCAGATATGCCAAAGACATCAGTGAAGCGATCAGGATGATGCAGAAACTCATCGAAGAAAAAAGCACACCGCAGATCGATATGAAAGCTCTGGAAAAAACGATCCGCATCTGCATAGCAGAAGAGTTCGAAAACCTCCAGCGGGGGTACTGAATGCGGCTGACCGGCTGGATGGAAGAAAACGGCCGGCTGCTCGACCCTGCCGAGATCGAAACCTTTTCCGCAGCCAGACTTTCAGCATGCGGCGGCGAGTTTCTTCTGGAAACTGCCGATTCCTTCATCCGCGACAAATATCATATCATGCCCGGGATCGCCGAAGGGAAACCGGTCATCACCGCCGAGCCGCGGGTCCCTGACCTTCCGCTCGGCGAGGCGATAGAGACGGCCGTTTCTCTCCGTGCCGCAAAGGATGCCGTGACCACACTCTCGGGCGGTGTTGACTCATCACTCGTTGCGGTCCTTGCGGGACTCCCCTGTATTGCCGTAGGACTCGCCGGTTCGCATGATCTGGCGGCCGCGGAAAAAACCGCAGAGATCCTCGGCCTCCCCCTTACCGTAAAAGAGATCGGCACGGAAGACATCAGGGCCGCGCTCGAAGCGGTCCTCAAGGTCATCCCGCGAATCACGCCGCTCGACGCCGAGATCGCCGTCACCGGATACTTCATCGCCGAAACTGCCAAAGAGGCCGGCGCGACCCGGGTGCTCACCGGCCAGGCGGCCGATGAACTCTTCGGCGGGTATGCAAGATACGGCAGATCAGCAGATCTCCGTGCAGATCTGGCAGCCGACTTTGCCGGCCTTGTTGTTCAGCGGGAGCGGGATTCGGCGGTCGCCGCTCTGTTTGGCGTCTGGTACTCCCTGCCCTTTATGGACGAGCGGGTCGTTTCTGCATCGCGGAAGTTTGCCCCGGAAGAGCTGGTCTGCGGCGATCTGCGAAAGACCGCGCTTCGGACCGCGGCTTCGAAGTACCTCCCGGAAGAGATCGCATGGCGGCCGAAGAAAGCCATGCAGTACGGCAGCGGCGTTTCAGCAGCGCTCGCAAAGATCGCGAAACGTGAGGGCTGCCGGGGATCCGGCGAACTGATCGAAAAACTCGCCGCCGGCAAAATATAAAAAGGCCGGGTCCAATAGGTATAAGAAATGACAGATATATTCGGATCCGCACCTGACGGCTGGCTTCTCGTGATAGGATTCATCATCCTCTGTTTTATCATCATCGTGATCTCAGCCGTCCTCGAGAGAAGACTCCGCAGAGCAAAAAAGGCAGCAGGGGTGCCGGGAGACGGAAAAAGTCAGCCGGTATTTGTTGAGGGGCAGGTGTATCAGATGGAGGACGGCTCCCTTGCCAAGTATGCAGGAAACGGAAAGTTCCTCAAAATCAAGCGGGACTGAAAGGTATCAGACCCCGTCCCTAACCTTTTCTCGCCGTAGTGTTGTACAGTTCGGCGATGATCCCGTCCTTGAAGACCCCGACGACCGATACTGCGTATTTGCTGTTATCTATATTGGGCGGTATCTTGTAGGTCAGCCTTACTCCGGGCGTATAGATCCCGGGAGGATCGACGGGTTCGGCAGGAACGCCGTTGATATAGACCTGGAGTGAGACGAGACCGTCGAGATCTCTGCCGCTTATGAGCTCCAGTTCGATATGCTGATCATCTGCAGATGTGGTGGTGAGTCCGACGATTTTTATGATAAAAGAGGGGGTCCCGTACATATCGATGAAGAAGATGGAGACGAGAAGCGTCAGTGTCACCGCTATGGCCAATCCTAGGGTGAATCCGATCAATGCCGGCGCGGGCAGGGTCTTTCCGGAAAAATACTCCCAGAAGATGTCAAGAAATGTGGCCACTAACTCGGAATTGGCGCTGTTAGGGGATAAATATTTTCTAAGCGTATTTCGTTAGCTTTTTGTGAAATTATGAAAAAAGAGAGATACGGTTTTGGACGCTTCACTCAGCAAGAGTTGCCCGGATGGCGCGCCGGACGCTCTCTTCCGACGTGATAGCCGGATCCCAGCCAAGTTCCCGGAGTTTGTCGACCCCGAGTCTCATCAGCGGGACGTCGCCCACCCAGCCTCTGTCGCCGCCGGTGAAGTTGAACTTTACATTTTCAAGTCCCATCTCCTCAACGATCAGTTCCGCGATACGCTTCACATTGACCCAGTCCTCTGAACCGATATTGAAAAAGTTGAAGGTGTCGTTCGAGACCTCGGGTGCGAATATCATCGCCTTGACGCAGTTTTCGACGGCAAGATAGGATTTGCTCTGCCGCCCGTCGCCGAGGATCTCCAGCTCCTTTGGGTTCGCGCGAAGTTTCTGCACGAAGTCATAGATGATCCCGTGGGTGCTGCGGGCGCCGACGATGTTTGCAAACCGGTAGACCCAGGCTTTCCATCCGTAGGTCGCCGCATAGGATGAGATCATCGCTTCACAGGCGAGTTTGCTCGCACCGTAGACCGAGATCGGGATCATGGGGGAGTAGGTCTCGGGCGTGGGGATCACCGAAGCTTCGCCGTATACGGTCGATGTCGAGGTGAAAACGATCTCCTTGACGCCGTATTCTTTCATAGCTTCAAGAACACGTACCGTGGCAGTAACATTGTTCTCATACACCTCAAAGGATTTTCGTGCGGATCCGCGTACATCCGGATCGGCGGCGATATGATATACCCGGTCTGCGCCGGCAAAATACTGCTGCCAGCCGTCTTTGAGAAGATCGGCGGAAACAAAGGTTATCCTGTCAAGGTTCTTTTCGATATTGCTCATCCTTCCGGCAACCATCGAGTCGATCACGGTGACTTTATGCCGGCCGGCAACAAGAAGATCCACCAAATGCGAGCCGATGAATCCCGCCCCTCCGGTGACGATACAGTTCATACAGTTCTTTTGGTTTTTTTGCATGATAAGGGGAACGGAAAGCTCTTCAGGAGGGGCTTTTAGAATCTGGCGTGCTGCTCCGCATTTAATGCTGACATATGCGGAAGATGTGGTTTGCCTTCGTGCGGGGTATTGTGTGGGCGTATGAGAAAAAAGAACCGCGGATCTCTGCCCTGTCCAAATCGGATTGAAATCACACCTCGTAAATCCAATCCAAAGAGCGCACCCGGGATCAGAATAGAAAATTGGTAAAACTATAAAATCTTCCCTCTCATAGTATTAACCAATGTTACTACAGGGACGAAGCATTGCCAAAGGGACCGGAACGGGCCCACTTCTCATAACCGATACACCCCTATCCTTCCTTGGAGGTGTCGATGCGAAAACAGGTATCGTGATCGATGAATCCCACCCCCTCTTCGGTCAGTCGGTGGCAGGAAAAGTCCTGGTTTTCCCGTACGGAAAAGGCTCGACCGTCGGCTCCTATGTCTTATATGCCCTCGCGAAAAACCATGTCGCTCCTGCCGCGATCATCAACACCGAGTGCGAAACGATCATCGCGACCGGGGCGATCATCGCGGAGATCCCGACCATCGACCGCCTGAAAGGCGATCTTCCGGCAGACGGCGTTGTCACCGTTGACGGAACCAACGGGACGGTCTCTTTCGCATAATGCGGATCACCTGGCGTTTCATCGCTGCGGCCAGAAACTCCTATGCTGCCCTGTATGCCGCATGCGAAAAATACGGTTACATCCTTGAGCCGGCAGATTCACCCGCGGACGGCGGGGATCTGATCTGTTACAGTCTGAACAGTCTTGACTATCCCATATATGTCGAGGAGATAAGATCGGCAGAGCAGATAACGGTTGTCGGCGGGCCGCACGCTTCCGCCTGCCCGGAGGAGGTCTGCAAAATTGCAGACTATGCGGTGATCGGCGAAGGGGAGCGAACGCTTCCGCGTCTTTTGGCCGCTCTCGAAGCGGGAGAAGACGCGTCGAAGATCCCGGGAGTCGCCTGCCGGGGATCCGCCCCCGTCCCGATCGATCATTCGGTCCGACTGGATGCATTCCCCTCGTTTTCGCGGATGAAAGGCTATATCGAACTTTCCCGCGGCTGCCCTTTTTCCTGCGCATACTGTCAGACCCCGTGTCTGCACGGAAGACGTATGCGTCACCGTTCAAGGGAGGCGATAGTGGCGATGGCAAAAAAGTATCAGGATGCCAGGTTCGTGACGCCGAACGCTTTCGCCTACGGTTCGGCGGACGGACGCGCTCCGGATGTGGAAAAACTCCGCCGGCTTTTATCTTCGATGCCGAAGAACAACATCTACTTCGGGACGTTTCCGTCCGAGGTCAGACCCGAGTTCGTTCTTCAGGAGACGGCCGAGCTCATTACAGAGTTCTGTTCGAACACGAAGCTCCATTTCGGGGCGCAGTCCGGCTCGGATGCTGTTTTGCGGAGGATGGGCCGTGGTCATACGGTCGCTGATGTGTATTCGGCGCTCGAGGTCTGTAAAAAAACCGGCCTGACGCCGGTGGTGGATGTGATCTTCGGTTTCCCGTTTGCAAAAGATGAGGATGAGGAGGCGACCCTCGCTCTTGTTCGCGAGGTGACGAGATACGGCACGGCCCATGTGCATTACCTGACCCCGCTTCCGGGAACGCCGCTTGCGGGTTCCGCGCCCCGGGATATCCTGCCGGAGATCGATAAACACCTTGGGCAGCTTGCGTTAAGCGGCCGGGTGACAGGGTCCTGGCATGATAAATTCTGATCGGGATCACGCGGGGGTGAGGGGGTGTCAGCTGTATTCTGAAAGGAAAGTTCTATACGAATCCTCAACTCCTGATGAACTGCCTGGAGAGAGATATGGATCTCTACAAATTGGATATTTTCACCGCGGGCCTACTCGCAAATCAGAGATTTGCTCGGCTGAGGGGACCTAAAGGTCCCCGCCTCAGTTGAGGGCGTCCGCTTTCATCGTCCACCCCGCAGTCACTTCCCCGCACCCAAAAATCAGAAAATAGAAGAACGCCCATTCATCCGCCCCTGTCCCCCTTTTCGTGAATTTCGTTGGCGGATAGACGGCGCAGCCGGCGACCTCAGCTGAGGCGTGGACCTTTAGGTCCCTCAGCGGAGCAAGTCGATAGACTTGCGACTAAACCGACGGTTTGCGTGTTTGTGCTTTTTCGTGTGGGGGACGGGGGAGGGCATTACATGGAGACCGTCCAACGAACTTTTCTCTATTTCGTGTTTTCGTATTTTTTTCGTGAATTTCGTGTGATGGATATTAAAACCCAAAATAATCCCAAACACGAAACCGAAAACCACAGTCGCAAATCAAAGATTTGCTCCGCTGAGGTCGTCCGCTTTCAGCGTCCAACCCGCCCAAAAATAAGAATGGAAAATTCTTACAGCATCCTCTGTAAGAACTGCCCCGTATAACTCCTCTTCACCTTTGCCACTTCCTCCGGCGTCCCCTTCGCAATGATCTCGCCGCCGGCATTCCCGCCTTCCGGTCCCAGATCGATCAGATAATCCGCCGACTTGATCACATCCAGATTATGCTCGATCACCACGACCGAGTTCCCCTTCCCGACAAGACTGTCCAGAACTCCGATAAGCTTCTTCACATCATGGAAATGGAGACCCGTCGTCGGCTCATCTAAGAGATATACGGTCTTCCCCGTCGCCCGCTTCGCAAGCTCCCTCGTCAGTTTGATACGCTGGGCCTCGCCTCCCGACAGCGTCGTCGAACTCTGCCCGAGCTTGATATACCCAAGACCCACATCCGCAAGCGTCTGCAGCTTCACGCTGATACTCGGCACATTCTCAAACAGCTCAAGAGCCTCATCCACGCTCATATTCAAAACATCAGCGATCGACTTCCCCTTATACTTCACCTCAAGCGTCTCCTCATTATAGCGCGCCCCTTTACACTCCTCGCACTCCACATATACATCCGGCAGGAAATTCATCTCGATCTTCATCACGCCGTCGCCCGAACACGCCTCGCACCTGCCGCCCTTGATATTGAACGAAAACCTGCCGGGTCCGTATCCGCGGACCTTCGCCTCCTTCGTCTCGGCAAAAAGCTTCCTGATCTCATCGAACACCTTCGTATACGTCGCCGGATTCGACCGCGGCGTCCGCCCGATCGGAGACTGATCGATCACGATCACCTTGTCGATCTCAGACTCGAAGATCAATTCCTTATAAGCGCCCGGCGTCACGCGGGACGAATAGATCTCCTTCATCAGCGCCTGATACAGCGTATCATAGATCAGCGTCGACTTCCCGGAGCCGGAAACGCCGGTTATCACCGTCAGCGTCCCAAGCGGGATCGCCGCATCGATATTTTTCAGATTGTTCTCCGTGCATCCGTTGATCCGGATGAACTTCTTCGCCGGCCGTCTCTTCTCCGGAACAGGGATCGAGAGCTCGCCCGAAAGATACTTGCCAGTCAGCGACTCCGGGAACGTTTCTATCATATCCGGCGTTCCTTCCGCGACCACCTTTCCGCCGTGGATCCCGGCGCCCGGCCCTATATCCACTACATAGTCGGCCGCCCGGATCGTATCCTCGTCGTGTTCGACCACAATCAGCGTGTTCCCGAGATCCCGGAGCTTCTGCAGGGTCTGGATAAGTTTCTGGTTGTCCCTCTGGTGGAGACCGATCGACGGCTCATCCAGAATATACAAGACTCCCATCAGGTTCGAGCCGATCTGCGTCGCAAGCCGGATACGCTGGGCCTCGCCGCCGGAGAGACTCCCGGCGCTTCTGGAAAGCGTCAGATAGCCGAGGCCAACGGACCGGAGGAAGTTCAGTCTGGACTTGATCTCCCGAAGGATCAGCTTCGCGATCTCCTCTTCCTTCTCTGAAAGCGGCAGCGACTCGAAGAACTCAAGAGTTGCGTCGATCGACATATCCGAAACATCCGCGATCGACCTTCCGCCGAGTTTCACCGCGAGCACATGGTCCTTTAACCGTTTGCCGTGACAGGTCGGACAGGGAAGGATCCGCATAAACTTTTCCAGCTCCTCTTTCCGGTACTCGGACTTCGTCTCCTTATACAGCCGTTCGGTCTGGGGAAGCAGCCCTTCCCAGCTTCCATGGTATGCCCACTCGGCATTCTTCGAAGTATGGCTGAACTTCATGTCCTCGTTCACGCCGTACATCAGCCCGTCGTACTGTTCTTTCGTGAACTCGTTCACGGGCGTCATCAGGGTGAAGCCGAGATGTTTCGCGACGGCGTCCAGATACTGGACACGGTACCCGTCGAGGAAGTTTTTGTACACGGCGACGGCGCCGTCAGCGAGCGAGAGGGTCTTGTCTGGGATGATCAGGTCGGGATCGAAGACCATCTGGAACCCAAGTCCGTTACAGGTTGGACAGGCCCCGAACGGACTGTTGAACGAGAACATTCTCGGCTGCAGCTCCTCGAACGAGAGACCGCAGACGGGGCACGCCATCCGCGCCGAGTAGACCGAATCGGTTTCTCCGGCGTTCGCGTACACGAGCCCGTCTTCCGCATGCTTCAGCGCAGTTTCGACCGCCTCGGTCAACCGGCTCCGGTCGGAGGTCCCGACCCGGTCGATGACGATCTCGATGTTGTGCATGATGTATCTGCCGAGCTTGATCTCGTCGTCGGTCCGGAAGATCTCGCCGTCGACCCGCACTCGTGCAAATCCGTCGGCATGCAGATCGCGGAACAGCTGTTCATAGGTCCCTTTCTTCTTGCGGACGATCGGGGCGAGGATCGTGACCATCGTATCCGGATACTCGTTCCGGATCGAATCCGCGATCTGCCCCGGGGTCCTCGACTCGATTTTTACGTGATGGACCGGGCAGTAAGGGATCCCGACCCTGGCATACAGTAAACGCAGGTAGTCATAGATCTCCGTCACCGTACCAACGGTGGAACGGGGATTTTTCGACGTGGTCTTCTGTTCGATGGATATTGCGGGGGAGAGACCTTCGATGGAATCGACATCGGGTTTGCTCATCAGCCCGAGGAACTGGCGGGCATAGGCCGAGAGCGATTCGACATATCTGCGGTGACCTTCCGCATAGATCGTATCAAAAGCGAGTGTAGATTTTCCCGAGCCTGAAACACCCGTGATGACGATGAGTTTGTCACGCGGGAGTTCTATATTGATATTCTGAAGGTTGTGCTGTCTTGCACCCTTCACTATCAGGTTTTTCATGCGGGTTAATGTTTGCGGCAGGGGATTATTATGTTTTAGAATAAGGGAGTCAGCGGGTGCCTGAACGCGGGTCAGGCTCCATGACGATCGGCTCTGCAAGTCCGAGGGACGCGACCTCCATGAGCTCTTCATAGTCCATCGTTGTCTCCACGCAGCCGTCGGTTTTTGTCACGACGCCGAGTGTTGTCATGGAGATCTTTCGTCCCATCTGGAGACCTTCCTTGACCTCCATCATACAGCCGACGCCGATCATCGCCTTCGGCTGATATTTTTTCACCATCCGTTTGATAAAGGTCGAACCCGGGATGATGAAGGTCTTGTATCCGGCTTTGTTGAGGGCAGGAATGGCGCGTCCAAGTCCGCAGCGGCCGCAGGAGACGCATTTCAGCCCGTCAGGGGTGAGATGGGCCGGGCAGTCACGCGAACGCAGGCACTGAGGGAAGAAGATGACCCGTTTTTCCACCGGGGTTTTCGCAAAGTTCGAGAAGTTCATCTCATTGTCGATTCTGATCAGAAACTCCATCAGCTCTTTGCCGTCCACGCCGAGAAGGAGACAGACGATTTTGACCGTGCCCTCCATGATGGTGAAAAACGGCCGGAGAAGCCGCGGGAAGTACATCTGTTTTTTGTGGATCGAGATGACGATCAAAATAGCCATCAGGATGGAAAAAACCAGCCAGAAGGCTATGAAGATCAGAAGAAGCTGACCAAGTATGAGGGCAAGATTGTTCCAGATCGGACTGTCGAAATACGCTAAAGTGAGGGTCGCCGCCATTTATCTCAGGTCCGAAAAATCATACGGGGGATACAGGACGCCCTTCTCGGTAATTATGGCGGAGACGAGAGCGAGAGGCGTCGCGTCGAAGGCGTAGTTGATGACCGGGACGTTTTCCGGGACGGTCGTTCTCCCAAAGAAGCCGGAGACTTCGTCCCTGCCCCGCTGTTCGATGGTGATCTCCGCCTCGGATGCTCCGGCATCAAAGGTCGAGACCGGCGCGGCGACATAGAACGGGATGCCGTGGTGTTTTGCACAGACGGCATGCATGTAGGTCCCGATCTTGTTGAAGACGGCGTCTTTTGTGATCCGGTCGGCGCCGACTATGACGGCGTCGATCTTTCCCTGACGCATCAGGAATGCGGCTTCGGAGTCGACGATCGTTGTCACGGGGATCTTATCGCGGGCGAGTTCCCAGGCGGTGAGCCGGGATCCCTGCAGAAGGGGCCGGGTCTCGCAGGAGATGACGGAGATCTTCTTGCCCATCTTTTTTGCAGAGCGGATGACCCCGAGAGCTGTTCCCCAGGATGAGCAGGCAAGAGCGCCGGCATTGCAGTGGGTAAGAACGGTCCCTATCTGCGGGAGGAGGGAGGCCCCGTTGTGTCCGAGAAACATGCAGGATTTCGTGTCGTTCTCGGCGATGTTTTTCGCGGCAAATAGCGCCATGATCCGGGCCATCTCCGGCGGGAGGTTTTCCATGCTGAGGAGGACTTTGTCCACGCCCCAGGCGAGATTCACGGCGGTCGGGCGCGTGCTCTTTAGAAGCGCCGCGTCGGATGCGACCGTCTCGCCGAACTCGGCGTCCGAGATGCAGCGTGCCGCTGAAAGAGCGACCCCGAAAGCGCCGGCAACACCGAGAGCGGGAGCTCCGCGGACCTCGAGCCGGCGGATCGCGTCCGCGAGCCGGGAGACTTCGGTGATCTCGATCACCTTATACTCGGTCGGGAGCAGCGTCTGGTCGATCAGCATCACGGAACTGTTTTCCTCGTTCCACCAGATGGTTTTGTCCTCGGTCACTGTTCGCTCCTGACGACATCGATCGTGGCTTTCATGGCGGCAGCGCCGGCGGACATCACGCAGTCGGGAATATCCTTCGGCGCAAGGGCGGCGCCGGCGATGTAGATCCCGGGACGGATCGTTCCAGCAGGATCGAGTTTCATATCTGCGGAGCTCAGGAACTGGTGTTCATCGAGCGGAAGGCCGAGGGATTTTGCAAGACGCACGGTTTCCGGTTCGGGGATCATACCGACTGAGAGGATGATCAGATCGGCTTCCAGATTGAGGAACTCGCGGGTCTCGGTGTTTTCGACCGGGAGAACGAGCCGGCCTTTTCCGGTGTCCTGCACATCGCCGGGCAGACCGCGGATGATCTTGACGCCGGCGTCGATCGCCCGCTGGTAATACTCCTCGTAGCCTTTTCCGTAGGCGCGGATGTCGGAGTAGAGGATCGAGACCTCGCAGTCCGGATAATGCTCTTTGATGAGCATGGAGTTTTTGAGTGCATACATGCAGCAGACACAGGAACAGATGTTTCTTTTGACCGTCATGTCACGCGAGCCGACGCACTGCACAAAGACGATGCTTTTCGGCGTTTCGCCGTTGGAGAGCCGGCGAAGGTTTCCTGCGGTGGGTCCGCCGGCATTGATCATGCGTTCGAACTCAAGCGAGGTGATGACGTCCGAATATCGAAGATAGCCGAACTGGGATTTTTTCTGCGCATCGAAGAGTGAGTAGCCGGTCGCGATGACGACGGCGGACGCGCTGATCTCAAGGGTTTCGACTCTGTCTTCGGTGACTTTGAGGACGGCGTCTTTTCCGCAGACGCCGTAGCAGAGGCCGCATTCTATACAGTGGAGATTGTCTTTGACGACGATATTCGGGATCGACTGGGCGTGAGGTTTGTAGATCGCTTTTCGAACACCGATGCCGGCATCGAATTTATTGTAGACTTCGATCGGGCAGATGAGTACGCAGTCTCCGCAGCCTGTGCACTCTTTTTCGTTGATGTATCGGGGATATTGGGTGACGGTGATAGTGAAATTCCCGACCGTTCCTTCGATCTTTTCGACTTCTGCGAGGGTGAGGATGGTGATGTTCGGATGCCGGGAGATCTCGGCCATCTTCGGCGAAAGGATGCACATCGAACAGTCGTTTGTCGGGAAGGTTTTGTCGAGCATGGCCATGTGGCCGCCGATCGACGGCTCACGCTCGATCAGATAGACGTGGATGTTGTGATTGGCAATGTCCATGGCACTTTGGATGCCGGCGACCCCACCGCCAATGACAACAACATTATTCATGAAGATACCTCTGCCCGACAGAGACGTAGGTGGCTGCATTTTTGAGATTGCCTGCCGCTTCCTCAGGGGTGAGTTCGCGAACGACCTTTCCCGGGACGCCGATGACGAGGGAGTTCGGCGGGATCTCCTTTCGCTCGGAGACGAGGGCGCCTGCGGCGATGAGGGATCCTTTGCCGATTTTTGCACCGTTCAAAACGATCGCTCCCATGCCGATGAGGGCGTCGTCTTCGATTACTGCCCCGTGGATGATGGCTCCGTGGCCGATGGAGACGTTTTCGCCGATCGAAACAGGGTGGCCGACGCTTTCGTGGATGACGGCGTTGTCCTGGACATTGGATCCGTTTCCGATGGTGATTTTTTCCATATCAGCACGAAGGACCGCCCCAAATAGGATCGTGACATTGTCGCCAAGGGTCACGTCGCCTTTGAGGGTCGCGTTGGGTGCGACATAGGTGTTTTTTCCGATAGAACCGCCGAAGTCCATAGTGGTTATATAATTGCATGCGGGAAGTTATGAGTATTGTGGAAAGGGATGGGTTGTCCAAACGTGGCTTTCGCTCTATTCACGCCTTCTTTTTTTCCGATGCTGGTTTTCTTTTTTTGTATGCGTCGGTTTCGTGTACGGGATTTTTTGATGGGCGCATCCATCACACGAAATCCACGAAAACAAGACGAAAACACGAAAGTAAAAAAAAAATTAGAGAAGGGGTAGATAGAACGTCCCCTCCTCTGCCCCCCACACGAAATTCGCGAAAATCAACGAAATGCACGAAAAGGGGGGGCAGAGGTGGAACCTGAAAAATAACCAACCGCGAATATTCTAAAGGGGTCAAATTCGACCACTTTAACGTCAGGGTTGGAGAGGAGTTCCCATGTTCCGAGAAACTCAAGAGTGGTTCTGCTGCGAATACAGTTTTTGATTCACCAGTATTTTGAGCGATTCGATTTCTTCTTTGCACTGGGTATTGTATTCAGTTGCAAGGACCGCAGTAAGATAGAGGTGGTAAGTGGTATCATACCATTTGAGAAGATCCGATTCCGACATTGTTTGTATCGCTGAAACGGCTTTGATCCCTTCAGTATTGTTGTGACGAATATCAAGCGTGTTAAAGAGAAATCCCAAATCAGATGCAAGAGTTTTCCACTCACTTGATTTGGTAAGCATCTGCTTTTTTGATTCAAAATCCTTTGCGAGGATATGGAGTATCTTTTGCTTTTCCGTGAGGTTGTCACGTATGGAGATGTGGTTGTATTCCAAAACAGCCATCCTCACGGATGTTGATTCAATGATGTTGATGGATTCAACAACTGCGGCATCATCTGGCACCAGGATAATGATATCCTGTGTTTTTTCTACCCTTATAAGATTGAGAGTGGATAAAAGAAAAAAGATATTTTCTATCAATGCCTTATAGAGATCCCCATCGTGATGTACTGAGCTGTTTCGAGTATTATAATTCTTCTGTTCGCGTTCATACAGCTGTATCATATTGATGAGATATTCCAGATACAGTGTTGTTTGCACCTCATTTGGGACGCAATTTTGGACATCATTAATGTCCATAACTTGTTTAAGATCAAATGGATTTAGGTAGGTGCCTCTTCCTTTCCATCGCAAAAAAATCCTCTGAATATAACCTTCTAAGGACAGCAATTCAACAGATCTTATTGATATAATTTCCACATCTTCAAAGAGACCGGCGAGTTTTTGCACCTCTCTGCCTACATCTATTTCCGCGGATAAGAAATCATAAATGGATTTTTTTCCAGGTTTCTCTTTTCGTCCCATTGCTTTTTTTAGATCAGAAGACATCAGTATTTCCCTCAGATGATTCTGAATTCGTCTCTTGCAGCACCGATGAAGCAGATCTTTTCTGCTGAGATCACAGTATCAGAAAAGAAGAAAAATTCATGATCTGTTTTGAGGTAGTCGAAGCCAGTCGTATTCATCTTTGAATAGAGAGTATATCGGCGTCAAGTGACTAAATAGATAACGCAGATTTTATCCCACTCATCACACGAAATGCACAAAAATAATCACCAAAACACGAAAAATATAAAGGTCCAGTAGTCTCCTAATCCCCCGCCAATTTTTACCTAGGTCCCCGCCTCAATACCAAACGCCTCA
>VSSQ01000278.1_pt1 | contig 50814 bp, 40 predicted proteins | sample 4763081 | NCBI WGS metagenome assembly VSSQ01 (sample SAMN12137344, study PRJNA551015) | bioreactor metagenome | isolation source: SDC9 anaerobic chlorinated ethene degrading culture | place: USA: Knoxville, Tennesee | collected 2015-01-01
ACACGTTTTTACCATTTGCATATTGTTCAAGCAATGCCCTGTTTTCTCGCTGATCAATAAAAAAACCGGTTTTCTGTCCCTTCAACCAATCAACCCGAAACTGAAGTCCGTGTTCCAAGGTAGTATGACCGGCATTATCCTCTCCAATCAAAAATCCATTTTCCGGCTCAAGCGCCGCTTTGAATGGCAGGGTAGTTTCCGATTTATAATATACGTTTTGCACACCCGGCACACATTTCACAATGGCTTCAGCCAATGTTTTCCTGACATGGTGCATTCCCACCGAATGAGCCTGCATCACCGCAGTATTGCCATATACATCCACAATCAATCCCGGCAGGTTGTCACCCTCCCCGTGTATCAACCGGAAAGTATTATTATCAACATGAATCAGACCGGCAGTCACGCGCAACTGATAGGCAGTATTTACCTTTTCAAGCCAGAACTGATCAGCAATAACAATATCAGCAAAAGATAAAACCCGCACAGCTATGCTGCCAATCTGATAGTGACCGACTGCCAGAAAACTTTTGTCAGCTGCATATACCGCAACCAAGTCTCCCTCTTCAGGTTTACCTTCAATGGACTGAATAGCCCCGGAAAACACCCAGGGGTGAAACCGGCGAAGGCTTTCCTCCTTTTTGGGTTTTAAATGTATTTTGATCATATTAATTTATTTTGTCGCCAGTCGCCAATCTCCAGTCAGATGTTCGCTTTCTGCTATTCACTATTACTGATTCGCATTATTAGCTAATAGCTCAATCTCCGCTTTCGTAAGTTTTTTCTCTTTCATCAATTGCTTGTAAATCAAAAGAGCAGCCCAGGCATCTGTTGCAGCATAACGTTGCTGTTGTTCAGTCAATTCCGGGCTCTCCCAATTGGTCAGGCGCTGACTTTTCGAGATTTTTTGATTAAATACAATAGCAAATATTTTCTGAAGTCCCAGTTCCAAAATACCATAATTTTTTACAATCGACTGCAAATCAACAATATTCTCAGGCTTAAACCGATGAAGTTTATTCAGTCCATTGAAATCATCTTTCAGGGCCAAACCAATCTTTTTAACCGACTTATCCGAAAGGAAATCACCGAGCTCTTTTGGAAAAGTAATCTTATTCAGCCTGAATAAAAAACAAATATCTTCTGTGGAAATCTGTAACAACGAGACCTTATGCAGCAACCCTTTCTTAAATGAAGGCTTGGTTTCGGTATCTATTCCGACCATGTTGTGCCGACGGAGCATCTGAATAGCTTCAGAAACCTTATCATCATGATCGATCACCTTTACCTCACCCCCGAAAATCACGATGGGCAATTCATTTACTTCTTCTTTACTTATTTTCGGTTTAATCATTTAAATACATTATTAATCATCATCACGCAAAAAATCGACGAAACTATTGCGATCAATTTTTCCGGCAGCCACATCCGTTTCATCCTCATTTTCATCAAACTGGCCGCTATATTTAATGCTATGCAAAGCTTTCAGGGCATTTAGCGCTTTTTGCCCCCAATGTTCACCAAAAGCTTCGAGACAAGTAACCAGAGCATCATTCATTACATCAGTGTCCGCTAACTGATAATTTGCTGCAAAATCTTTTAACTCCTGATAGACATCCGCCAGATTCTCCGACACAAAAGCAGCAACAGGCGTATCACTCATGGCCATATCCGGATGAAAAGTATCCAAATAGGAGTCCTGCTCTCCGAGTAATGCTTCTACTTGTCCTTTGATGTCATTATAATCCTCTTCGGTGACAAACCTTTCAGTTTCATCATCGTAAACTCGGGAAGGTATTTCAAGCATGGATGTTTTCAGATACAACAATGCCAGTATCTTTACACTCTTATCGACAAATTCTCCACGAGATAAATCAACTGCATGCTCCAGAAACAAACAAGTCTCAGCAGTCACTGTCACAAATTCAATTACCGGAGGCGTGTATACGATATGGTCGGGAAGATTTTCTATTTCCATGGTTCTCAAATTAAACATGCAAAAGTAAAAAAAAATATCGGGGTGCTGAAAATAAACATACAACCAGCAAACATTTTTACCTTTTACTTTGTTTATTAGTTAGAAAGTTTCACCTCTAAATCCGAAGTATTATGGAAGAAAAAATTGTAAAACTCAAGAATTACGAACGAATGGAAGAGGCGATGCTTGATCAGTCGGTGCTATCCGAAAATAAGATATCCAGTTCCATTCCCAATTCGACGAGTGCTGATATTCTGCCCATGCTACACGAGCTCAACGAAGGCATTGCACTGATGGTTTTTGAAAAAGATTTTGAAAAAGCCTGGGAAATTCTGAAAGAATACCATCAATATGATGAGTGATCTTTAAAAAGTCTAAATCAGCCCAGGATTTCGTTTAAGGGTTTCATAACAAAGTCCCGTTCTTTCATGTGAGGGTGCGGGACTTTCAATTCCGGCAGGTCTATTACCAAATCCCCGTACATTAAAATATCAATATCAATAATTCGATCAGTATAAACACCACCGGCTGATTTTTGTTCCCTACCCAGTTCTTTCTCTATCTTCTGGAGCTGGCGTAGTAGTTCAAACGGCTGTAAAGCTGTTTCAACACAGATCACCACATTGACAAAATCATGTTCCGACTCAAAGCCCCACGGAGCAGACACACAATAATCAGACCTGCGCAAAACATCGCCCACAACCACTGCAATTTTACGAATTGCAGTGTCGATATTGACTTTCTTATCACCGAGGTTACTACCTAATCCCAAATATGTTTTCATGACTCTCGGATGTCTCAAATTTCACTTAATTCCAGCCAGCGCATCGTTTTCTCATCAATCAATTCTAACAAAACAGAAAACCGCTCAGATGCCGATACTATCTCGTCGTTAGCCAACAAACCTGACGACATTGCGTCTTCTATTTTTGCCTTTTCCTTTTCCAATTCAGAAATCTCACGCTCCAACGTTTCAAATTCCTGCTTCTCTTTAAAACTTAATTTACGTTTCGCAGATGCATTGCTCTCTTTTTTTTCTAAAACAGGCTGTATTTCATTTTCCACTTTAGGGCGCAAGCGTTGCGCCCCTACGCTTTCCGTTTTACGCTCTCCATTTTCATTCTCCCATTCACGGAAATCAGTATAATTACCCGGAAAATCTTGAATCTCCGCACTTCCTTTGAAAACCAATAAATGATCAACAACTTTATCCATAAAATAACGGTCGTGACTCACTACAATCACACAACCTTTGAACAACTGCAAATATTCCTCCAGAATGTTAAGCGTGACAATATCGAGATCGTTTGTCGGTTCATCCAGCACCAGAAAGTTGGGATTCCGCATCAGAACAGTGCACAAATGCAACCGCCTCTTTTCTCCTCCACTCAGTTTATACACATAATTATATTGTGTTTCCGGCGCAAACAGAAAATGTTGTAAAAACTGTGATGCAGACATCTTTCTCCCATTCCCCAGATTCACTTCTTCTGCAATATCACGCACCACATCAATGACCTTCATCTGCTCATCAAATGCCAGTCCATCCTGACTGTAATACCCGAAAACCACGGTTTCACCAACATCAAACGAACCACTATCCGGCTTGACTTCACCCAACAACATTTTCAGAAAGGTTGTTTTCCCGGTACCATTTTTACCGATAATGCCCATTTTCTCATACCGGGCAAAATTATAATAAAACTGATCCAGAATTTTAAAATCTCCGTAAGCTTTCGAAACATACTTTGCCTCGAATATTTTGGAACCCAGATAAGAAGCCTTCACATCCAACTGTACTTTATCCTGATTCAGCTTTTGTTTTGCCCTGTCTTCAATGTCATAAAAACGGTCGATGCGCGATTTTGCTTTGGTCGCCCGCGCCTGCGGCTGACGGCGCATCCAGTCCAACTCCTTTCGATAGAGATTATTCGCTCTTTCTGTCTCTGCATTAAAAGCTTCGATTCGTTCCTGTCTCTTTTCTAAATAATAACTGTAATTCCCATTATATTGAAACAGTTGTTGCTGGTCGAGTTCGAGAATATCCGTACACACCCGGTCTAAAAAATAGCGATCGTGTGTCACCATCAGCAATGCCATAGATGAGCGTTTCAGAAAATCTTCCAACCATTCCACCATTTCCAGATCAAGGTGGTTTGTAGGTTCATCTAATATCAGCAAATCAGGTTCACCAATCAAGACGTTTGCTAACGCTACTCTTTTTAACTGTCCTCCCGACAACTCCCCGATTTTCTGTTCGAAATTGGTTATTTTCAACTTGCCCAAAACCTGTTTAATTCGTGCTTCATAATCCCAGGCGTTATATAAATCCATGCGATTCATAATTTCAGGCAACAAGTCGTGATTATCTGAAAGCATGCAATGTTCATACTCAGCAATCGTTCTGACCACCTCGTTATCCGATTGCAAACAAGCATCAATTACCGAAAGCTCTTTAGGAAAATCAGGAGCCTGTTCCAGATAACTCACACGCAAATCCCGGCGGAAAGAAATCGTACCAGAGTCATAATCTTCCTTTCCGGCAATGATATTCAACAACGTTGTTTTTCCTGTCCCGTTTTTCGCAATTAACGCAACACGCTGTTTTTCCGATATTCCGAAAGAAATATCCTGAAACAACAACAAATCGCCAAATGACTTGGTAAGGTGCTCTATCTGAAGGTAACTGACCATAAGTTATTAGTTAGTGGATAGTATATTCACTATTCAACAATTATAATTGAAATTTAAATTGCAAAGATACGCTTTTTGTAGCAGTCCCGGAATTTGGAATGATTACAAATTAACAAAACAGACTAAAAAACTCCGGTCTCACTTTTTCGAAACAAACAAAAAAGCTATCTTTGCAAGGATGTGAATCAAAATCATCAAACAAATTGATAGATTGGCAAATTATAAAAAATGAAATAAATATTCATCTTTAAAATCAAAAAAAATGGCATCATTAAAAGGAACACAAACTGAAAAGAATCTATTGATTTCTTTTGCAGGTGAAAGTCAGGCCCGCATGCGTTACACCATGTTTGCAAGCAAGGCAAAAAAAGAAGGATTTGAACAAATTGCAGGTGTTTTCATGGAAACAGCTGAACAAGAAAAAGAACACGCGAAGAAATTCTTCAGTTATTTAGAAGGCGGTATGGTAGAAATCAACGCTTCCTACCCGGCCGGCATCGTAGGCACAACAGCCGAGAACTTATTGGCAGCAGCGATGGGCGAGCACGAAGAATGGTCTCATGACTATCCGATGTTTGCTGATATTGCAGAAAAAGAAGGTTTCAAAGCCATCGCTGTTTCATTCCGCAAAATTGCAGAAGTAGAAGCAGAACACGAAAGACGTTACCGTCAGCTACTCGAAAGAGTAGAAGCTGAAAAGGTATTTAACCGCGACGAAGAAATCGAGTGGCAGTGCCGCAACTGTGGTTATGTGCACAAAGGCAAAAACGCACCTAAAGTTTGTCCAGCCTGTACCCATCCACAAGCTTACTTCGAAGAAAAGAAAAACAATTACTAAAATTCGACAAACACAAAGGAACAACCGTAATTCTATGAGATTATTCGGTTGTTCCTTTATTACAACTACAGCTTATCGCTATTAGTTATTCGCTTAAAAACATGCCCCCCGAAATAATCCTTACCGAAGACGGTTCTCACTCGTTATTACAAGGAGAACTGAATGAAACTTACCATTCTGTTCATGGTGCTATACAGGAATCAGCACACATTTTTATCGAAGCCGGGATGAAACAGTGTACAAAAAATCAATTACAAATTTTTGAAGTTGGTTTCGGAACCGGGTTAAATGCATTCTTGACATTATTGGAAAGCGAATCAACCAAACAAAAAATTACATACACAGCCATTGAGCTTTATCCTTTATCCAATGAATCAGCTTGTTTATTGAATTATCCGGATTTGTTATCTCCTGATAAAAAAGATGTATTTTACCAATTGCATACTGCACCCTGGTATAACCACATTCAACTGTCTCCACATTTTGAGCTATATAAAGTTCAAGAGGATTTTTCATCCATGACATTAGCCGGACAATACGATTTAATTTACTTCGACGCTTTTTCGCCAGATAAACAACCTGAAATGTGGACAGAAGATCGCTTCAGGATGCTTTATAAACATTGTAATCCAGGCGCCATCCTGACCACGTATTGTGCCAAAGGAATTGTCAGGCGCGCCTTACAATCGGCAGGATTTTCAGTAGAACGTATTCCGGGGCCTCCGGGAAAAAGAGAGATTCTGCGGGCTTGGAAAGAATAATTAACTGATTGTTTGTAGTTAACCAAATTATTATTATCTTTGCGCACTCAAAAAAAATGAAGGCAAGTCCAATGTGGCTTAAATTCTATTTATTAATTAAAATTTACACATTATCATGTATTTAACAGCTGAAAAAAAACAGGAACTGTTTGCGAAATACGGCAAATCAGCTACTGACACAGGCTCACCTGAGGCCCAGATTGCATTGTTTACTTTCCGCATCAACCATTTAACAGAGCATCTGAAACTGAACAAAAAAGACTTCAGTACAGAACGCGCTTTGGTTATGTTGGTAGGAAAACGTCGTCGTTTACTCGATTATTTAATCAAAAACGACATCGAACGTTACCGTGCAATTATCAAAGAACTGGGAATCAGAAAATAATTTCATTCCGAATCTCATTAAAAAGGCGTTTCAATTTCTTGAGATGCCTTTTTTGTTCAAACTATCTTTTCAAATACGATGTTAAAGTTTATCTTTGCATGAATTTAAACCTATATTTGCAATAACATGTCCCAGAAACCCTCCATACCAAAAGGAACCCGCGATTTCACACCACAGGAAATGGCAAATCGCAACTATATCTTCAACACCATCAAGTCGGTTTTTCAGTTATATGGTTTTCAGCAAATTGAAACGCCAGCCATGGAGAATCTATCAACTTTAATGGGTAAATATGGTGAAGAGGGAGATAAATTGTTGTTTAAAATATTAAACTCAGGTGACTTTCTTAGCAACGCGAATGATGCTGAGCTACTTGAAAGAAACAGCATTAAGCTGACAAACAAGATAGCAGAAAAGGGGTTACGTTACGATCTCACCGTCCCTTTTGCCCGCTTCGTAGTGCAAAACCGAGACAAGATTTCATTTCCTTTCAAAAGGTATCAGATACAGCCGGTATGGCGTGCTGACCGGCCACAAAAAGGCAGGTACCGCGAGTTTTACCAGTGCGACGTAGATGTGGTAGGAAGCGACTCCTTATTGAATGAACTGGAGTTGATCCAGATTGTGGATGAAGTGTATCGCCGACTGAAAATTAATGTGGTAATTAAAATAAACAATCGCAAAATTCTGTCAGGTATAGCCGAAATTATAGGAGAAGCAGAAAAAATCACCGACATAACGGTTGCCATCGACAAGCTGGATAAAATCGGACTGGAAAAAGTCAACGAAGAAATTGCTTCAAAAGGTATATCACAAGATGCAATTGATAAATTGCAGCCAATTCTCAAGCTCAGCGGAACAAATTCAGAAAAGCTGAGTCAGCTGAAAGCTGTGTTGGCTACTTCTGAAACGGGTCTGAAAGGTATTGATGAAATGGAAACCATATTTGGACTCTGCGAAGCAATGCATATCAAAACCGGAGTAGAACTGGATCTGACACTAGCACGCGGGTTGAACTATTACACAGGAGCCATTTTTGAAGTGAAAGCGCTGGATGTAGAAATTGGCAGCATCACCGGAGGAGGGCGTTACGACAACCTGACGGGGGTATTTGGGATGCCGGGTGTTTCCGGCGTAGGCATTTCATTTGGCGCTGACCGTATTTATGATGTACTGAACCAGCTCAATCTGTATCCTGAAACATCCGAGGAACAAACACAGATATTATTTGTAAGCTTCGGAGAAAAAGAGTTGATGTATTGCCTTCCCTGGCTAAAAACTCTTCGTGAAAACAGGGTTAATTGCGAGATTTACCCGGAACCGGCTAAAATGAAAAAACAAATGAGCTACGCTGATAATAAAAATATACCTTTTGTTGCCATCATCGGGGAAAATGAAATGAATGAAAACAAAGTCATGCTGAAAAACATGAAAACAGGAGAGCAACAACTTTATTCTCTGGAAGAAACACTCAAACATGTTGGGAAATAAACGGTTTTGATTTTTTGACCACAAAAGACATTATTTATTTACGATTTACCATTTAAGAATTTAAATCAATTACTCCACCGCACAAAGCTGCCGTAGGTGGCGACAACGGTGTCTTATAAGCGCCCAACTGACCCTGTCAATATTAGTTAGCCAGAAAACCGGCAGCCCGCCTGAAAACCTGCAGAAAAGCTTCGTCAACATCCTGACTGTCGGCTTGTTTCACTACAGGAAACGGAACCTCATGCGTATATTCATATGGCAAATCAAGCAAGGTTATTGTTTTTGAAGCGCAATCATGTCCAAGCGCCTGCACTACTCCGTGATAAGGAATCACTTTATCCAATGCCAAAGAGACACCACTAATTCTCTCTCTCATCTGACGGAACGTTGAAGTGCGCTTTACTTTTTCATTGTCGGGTGTAAGCATGCTATAAAAGGATGCCATAACCTCATCGCCGGTATTAACTGCAATTTTCTCTGCCCAAAAGCCTGTCTGGTAATACTCAAACAACTGCTCATAACTTTTTTTATCCATGATACTGCGTGATTCACCGCACATCGAATTAAAAATACTACCTCCGCAAAACATAAAAAGCTTTGATTCGGAGAAATAATCATTCGGATTATTCAAAAAAAGCACTTGCGACAAAAAAGCTCCGATTGAATAGGCAAACACATCAAACTTTGTCTTTCTATCAAGCAAAGGATGTTTTCCGGCTTTGATGTCTCCAATCAACTTGACAATATCATCGAAACTCTGGCGTCCCGAGCTGTAGAATCGCTGCGGATTATGACTCAATCTTTCGCTAAGTGCCACATTAGCGAAACTCAAAGAGCGATCATTGCCATGTAATGTTCTTCTTAAATCCAGAATCTTTTGCAGAAACCGTGGATTCGACCAGCTATGCGGCGATCTGTTTACATGATAAGCAATCGGGAACAGCAATACCGCTTTCCCTGTATGTTTACAGAGATATTCTGCCCAAGGTAAATACTTCGACCAGTTACGCTCATTTAATCCGTGTAACAGCAAAATAACTTCGTTGTGTCTTCTTACATCTGACGGCACAAAAACAGGATATTCAAACACCTCATTTTCTTCAACCGAGTCGGAAATGATAAAAGAATTCATTTCACCCGACACACCTGTAAAAGAACGGTGACTTTTAAACGGGAAGAAAACAACCGAAATACCGGCATTTTCTATCTCTGTATTTTTACCAATTTTGAACTGCGATGAAAGTTCCTGAAAGCGAGCTGAGTATGACATGGTGATTTTTTATTTGCAAATAAAATACATAATAAATATCGGGACAATTTTCTGAGAAATCCATGCATAACAAGGGATTAAAACTGTCAATACGGGACTAAAAAAAACATACAGGGACTAAAAAACATCTTCCGGGGATTAACTTATTGCATTTATGAATATAAAAAATTACCTTTGCGAAGTTCAAAAAATTAAAACATTAGAAAGTGGATCAAAAAATACCATATTACCTGCTTGAAAAGCGCAATACCATACACATGATATTGTTCACGGCATTTTTTGCTTTGCTGTTTATCAACATTTTCCAACCTTTCGGCTCCAGGAACTGGTATCCGAATGTATCTGATTTTAACTATTTCTTTTTTTCCAGTTTAATCATCCTGACCGGCATGCTCGTAGTGGTAATAAGCCGGCTGTTTCTCGGATTACACACGAGAAAAAACGAAATCAACTACCTCCAATATGCTGTCTGGGTATTTGCTGAAATAATTGCCATGTCGATGTTCTACGCTCTTTTCTCTAAATTTGTTCCAAAGGGAGGGGAGGGAAGAGACTTTTTCATCCTGTTGAAAAATTCAGCCATCAATACCAGCCTGGTACTTTTAATTCCTTACACCATGTCATTTTTGTATTTCTCATGGAAGGATAAAAACCGTTTACTAAATGAAAGAGTCGCTCAAAGAACGTTAACTGAAATTCCTAAAAAAGGTTTGATTGGATTTACCGATGAAAAAGGGGAACTGAAAATCTCGATCATGCTGGATAATTTAATCTATATTGATTCTGCGGATAATTATGCGACGATTCATTACATCAACAAGGAAAAGATTGCCAATTTCCTGATCAGAAATTCATTGAAATGGATGGAGGAAAACCTGACGAAAGAAACTCCCTTAGTGCGCTGTCACCGCTCCTACATCATCAACTTAGACAAAGTGAAGGTACTCAGAAAAACCAAGGCAGGTATTTTTCTTGAGCTTGACGCTCCGAACGCACCCGACATCCCGGTTTCAAAAACATATTATGAAAAAGTGATGGAGAAGTTTTCGCAATACTCGATATAATAAGTGGTCAGTTGATAGTGGTTAATTACGGGTTTAACTACTTAACTCAACAAAAACTAACCACTATCAACTAACCACTAACCATTTAAAAACATGGCTCACAAAATCGGTTTGGCTTTAAGCGGCGGAGGAATCCGGGGGATATCACACGCTGGCGTATTGATGGCAATGGAAGAACTGAACATCAAACCGGAAATCATTTCCGGCGTAAGCGCAGGCTCCATTGTGGGTGCATTGTATGCGGACGGACACAAGCCCCTCGAAATTGCACAGATGTTTGAAGACATCAGTTTCAAAAAAATGACTAAACTAGATGTTCCCGATGGTGGTTTTTTCAGCATTGCTCCATTTGCCAGATTTCTTGGCAGAAAATTGAGAGCCAAGACCTTTGAAGAACTCAACATCCCATTCCGGGTAGTCGCTACCAATTTTGACACCGGTGTTCCGGAAACATTCTCCGAAGGAAATCTATTGAAACCAGTGATGGCATCCAGTAGCATTCCGGTGCTCTTCACTCCCCAGAAAATAAACAACAATTATTACGTCGACGGAGGACTTCTAAAAAATTTCCCGGTTTCAACAATTCGTAATGAATGCGATCTGCTGATCGGAATTAATGTTGGTCCGCTCGTAGCTCAAAAGTATAAGGTCAACATCATGGATGTAGCATTTCGAACCTACCATTTTATGTTCAGGGCAAATACACTTGCGGATAAAGCAATATGCGACATCCTCATTGAACCCGAAAACATCTACGACTTTGATCTGTTTGAGACCGACAAAGTGATGGAGATCTTCGATCTGGGATACCGGAAGGCTATGGAAGTGTTAAAAGCGAAGGGATTTCACTGAAAAAATTATCATTTATACCAATATGATTTGCATATTAACATTGTAACGGCTATCTTTACACCAAATTTTTTACGCTTTTCATGCCGGGCTCAAAAAGGGAATTAGTCAATTTTACTTTTATTGAATCAGCTATTTTTACTCTTATATGGCTGATAGTTTTTCTGATACCTTTAATAACCAACTACACTGAAAGTAGAGTTTTGTGGGATCGGGTGATTGTGTCCTGGATCAAAACAGCTTCCTTTCTACTGGTTTTCGCACTCAATATCTATGTTTTAATTCCACGTTACCTTAAAAGAAAGCAATACGAAAGATATATTCTATTGATTCTGGCTGTTACTCCGTTGATTGTCTGTTTTAGCATACAAACAGAAAACAACTACATAAACAAAGCAATTACCGGCATGCCTCCTATGGAACTTGGTCCGGGCATGCCTCCTATGGAGTTGTCTGAGAAAATGCCTCCTCCTGCCGGTTTCAAACTTCAAAAGCAGTCAGTTGAAACATCTGCTGAAATGCAGTTTCTGCAAATCTTTGCTATTGCTTTACTTGTAATCGGGATCGGCACCACATACAAAGTCTTCCTTTTCTGGATAGAAGAAGAAAAACAGAAGAAACAACTACAGGAACAGGTACACCAAGACAATCAGCATGTCGACGAATACATTTATGTAAAATCTAATTTAAAAGTGGTCAAAGTGCTTATATCGGATATTCTATATATTGAGAGCGCCAATGAATACATCAAAATATACCTGAATAAAGGGGAAAGCATCACTACTTTCATGCGACTGAAAAATATTGAAGCCAAACTCCCTGCTGACAAGTTTATGCGTGTGCAGCGATCCTTTATTGTCAACCTTGATAAAATTCAGACAGTAGAAAAAAACAGGATATTTATTGAGCAAAAGAAATTCATTCCAATCGGGGAACAATATAAAGAGAATTTTCAGCAATATCTTGGAAGAAATTTCATTAAATAACAATATCAGCAAAAATGAGAAAATCACTATTATTGTCGTTTTGCGTATTATTCTCTCTCATATTACAGGCTCAGATTTCCAAATCGGTGTATGTAACGACTGCCGGAACTCTTGCTAAACATTTGAATGAAAGCGACCGAACCAATCTCATTAACCTGTCGGTTGCAGGGAATATTGATTCAAGAGATATTGCTTTCATACGAGACCATATAAAGAAAGTATCCTCACTGAATTTTACTGACGCCATTATTAATTTTTATAGTGGAACTGACGGTACCAATACCGGCACACAGGCAAGCTATCCAGCAAATGAATTTCCGGCTTACGCCTTTTACAATCCTGCATTACTATCATACAAACCATCGTTGACAATGATTACGCTTCCTCCAACTATCAAATCGATTGGGGAACTTGCATTTTATTATTGCTGGAACCTGACTTCAATTAACGTTCCGGCATCTGTAAAATCAATTGGCGAATATGCCTTCTACGGATGTTACGCATTAAGTTCATTTTCGGTGAACAGTTCAAACACGAGGTACAGCAGCTCAAACGGTGTTTTATTCAATAAAACACAAGACACGCTGCTGGTATGCCCGAATGCCAAAACCGGAAGTTACACCATTCCATCAACGGTAAAGCATATTGCTAATTCAGCTTTCGAAAACTGCTACAGTCTCACAGCAGTAACCTTACCTACTTCATTAATTTCCACAGGAACATACGCTTTCGCTTATTGCTCGGGAATCTTCGGGGATCTTACAATCCCAAACGGTGTTACGACATTGGGTGATGGGGCCTTTTACGGCTGCTACAACTTAACCGGTACCGTAACAGTACCGGCAACCCTTATAACTCTTGGTGCATATTGTTTTATGGAATGTAATAATCTGAAGTCCTTTTCTGTAAATGCATCCAATCCTGACTACGCATCATCCAATGACATCTTGTACAGCAAGAATCTTGATACTTTGTTTATTTGTCCCGGTGCAAAAACAGGACTATTTACCATTCCAAATTCAGTAAAGTTAATAGGAAGTCATGCATTTTACAAATGCTCCAAACTAACCGGCACTATTACCATTCCACTGACTACCGATTATATTGGATATTATGCATTTTATGGTTGTCCTCAGATCGGGGCTTATGCTGTAAACGCGCTCAATCCTTATTTTACGGCTGAAAATGGCATTTTATACTCAAAATCAAAGGATAGAATCATTATTTGCCCCACGGCTAAAACCGGTACGATTACCTTACCCCAAAATACAATTAGTGTCGATCCGGGGGCTTTTAACAATTGCACAGGGATTACAGGGAATATCCATTTACCCGCCTCCCTTAATTATCTTGGTGAATATGCTTTTTACAATTGTTCTGCAATTAATGGATTTACAGTCGATGATACAAATCAATATTTCAGCGCTGCCGACGGCGTTTTATTCAGCAAAAATCAGGAACAGCTTTATTTATGCCCGTTAAACAAAGCAGGAGCATACTCCGTTCCGTCATCTGTAAAACATATTGGGTATGCTGCATTTGACGGGTGCAGTAAACTAACTGAGATAAATTTAACAGACAATATTCAGAAAATAGGTGAATATGCTTTTGAATACTGCACAGGAATCTCCAGTTTAACCATACCGAAAAACACAGACTCAATCGGAGCAGGTGCCTTTTACGCCTGTTCAAACTTAATAAATTTGGGCGTTGCAAAAGCTTTTCCTCCGGTAGTTGATTATTACACCCTGGATTTAGTCAGTAAAACAAATTGTAATTTAGCAGTACCAACAGGTTCCCTTATACTATACAGAAGTGCCCCCTATTGGGGAGAATTTGCGAATATAACAGAAGTCAATTTCAACACTTCGACTCACATCACCTTCGGGCAATCCTATCAATGCTTTAAAACACGCGACGGATTAACCATCAAAAACCTAAAACAAGACGATTACGTCGAAATTTATACTTTACAAGGTTTATCCCTTACCAAACAAAGGGCATTTACTGAAGTTATGAACTTACATCTTCCTGTAAAAGGTATTTTCATTGTAAAAATCGGGGAGTTTACTGAAAAAATTATGTTCTGAGTTTAATTTCACTGAAAACTCTTCGCTTTGTACTGAAAAAATTTGGAAACATTTTTCGGCATTTTTACATTTGCATCCAACAAAACCAACATCGTTATGAGAATTCGCAAAAACATAGCTGTAAGCGACGAAGGATTTCTTTTTAATCCTGCCACCGGAGATTCATTCTCAACAAATGGAATAGGTTCGGAAATCATCAATCTGCTGAAACAGGACAAGTCAACTCACGAGATTATTGAAGAAATCAGTGGGAATTACGATGTTGACCGTATGTTACTTGAACGTGACCTGGATGAGTTTACAGCTTTATTAAAAGATTACAGCATCCTCGAATAGTCCAGAATGAAAAAACAAATTGTCATAGCCGTTACTGCATTAAATGCCATCGACAGTCCGGGCCCCGGAGTTGCTGTTATTCGTGCTATCCGGGAGTGTCAGGATTTTGAAGTCAGAATCATCGGACTTTCCTATGAAGCATTAGAACCGGGATTATATATGCATGACCTCGTAGACAAAACCTATCAGATCCCTTATCCTTCGGGAGGCACGGATAGCCTGTATACCAGGTTGATATACATCCATGAGCAGGAAAAACTGGATCTGATTATTCCTAATTTTGATGCAGAATTATATAATTTCATCAAACTGAGAAGCAAATTACAACAACACGGTATCCGGACCTTCTTACCTGAACTAAATCAATTCGAGGCAAGAGATAAGATAAAATTATTCGATTTCGGACAAAAACATGGGTTTCTGGTTCCCGAAGATAGGATATTACATGAACTCCGTGAATTGAAAAAGATGGAGGATGATTTGGAGTATCCCATAGTGGTAAAAGGCAAATTTTATGATGCAGTAATTGCCCGTAGTTACGATCAAGCCGAAAAAGCTTTTCTCAAAATTATGGCTAAATGGGGATTACCCATCATCATTCAGAAATTCATCAAAGGCACTGAAATTAACATTGCAGCACTGGGCGATGGCGAAGGTAATGCCATCAGCATCGTTCCCATGCGGAAACTTTATATCACAGACAAGGGTAAAGCATGGGCCGGCATTACACTAGAAGATGACAGACTCGTGGAACTTGCCCGCAAATTTATCGAAACTACCCAATGGCGGGGGGGCTGCGAACTGGAAGTGATGCTTACCGATGATGGAAAACCTTACATCATGGAAGTAAATCCCAGATTTCCGGCATGGATTTACCTGACAGCAGCAGCCGGACAAAATCAACCAGCCAGTCTGGTGAAAATGGCCATGGGAAAAAAAGTTGAACCTTTTAAGGAATATGAAGTCGGAAAAATTTTCATCCGGTACGCATGGGACTTAATTACAAACATCAAGGAGTTTCAGATGATCTCAGGTAACGGAGAACTATAATATTAAAAATTGAATTATTGGTATAAAAAAGAAATAGTTAATTAACAGGACAACCAAATCTTACTTTCAGCTGAAACGTAAACCAAAACTAAAAAAATGCTTAATTAAAATGTCTAACAAAAAAACAGAAAACAATGAAAACAACAAAATTAGTATTCGCAGCACTCATTGCAGTATTATTAGTTGCTTGTAATACAAATGACAAACAAACAGTCGGATTCTATCTGACAGACGCCCCTGCCAATAAGGATATTCTGGCTGTTAACGTAGATGTTCAGGCCATCAAGTATTCAATTAGCTCAGAAGAAGGCGAAGACGCCTGGATTGATTTACCTATGAGTCCGGTGGTAATAAATCTGTTAGATTTTTCAAATGGTAAAGATACATTATTATCCAACATTGAACTTGAAACCGGGGTGAAAATTCATCAGGTAAGACTGATTCTCGGCGATAACAATACAGTTAAGTTAAGTGACAGTTCCATACTGCCAATACAGACTCCAAGTGCACAACAGTCCGGATTAAAGCTGAATGTTCAATCAAACTCGGAAGTAACCAGCGGTTACAAGGTTGTCATCGATTTTGACGCATCACGCTCTATTGTTTTAAAAGGCAACGGTGAATATTTGCTTAAACCCGTGATAAGGGCATACATCACAGCCAACTCGTCCAGAATTTATGGCAACCTGTTACCGGCTGATGTCGCAACCAGGGTATTCACAACCGATATAAACGGAGATACTATCGCAACTGTTTCTGACACCTTGCAAAATAATTTGTTTGTATTGCACGGACTATATAGCGGAACATACGATATAATGGTTGAAAATCTGACAACCGGTGAAACTGGTGTCCTGAAAGAAGATGTGTCGGTTACCGGAGGTGTTAATATTAACCTGGGTGAGTTAGTAATACCACTTATGGAGTAGCACACAATATAACGTATACCATCAATAATTCTGGAGGCATTTTGCTATGGAAAAGAAAAGATACGAAAGACCGACCCTGCGAAAAATGAACACAGGGCTGATGAATAAATTCGGTACAAAAACAGAAAATGAACCGGTTACACACATCGAAAGTGTATCAGTAAAGGGACTATTAAAAGAATATGGTTCTCCTTTATTTGTTATCTCTGAAAGACAAATCAGGAGAAACTTTCAAAATGCCTCCAGAATTTTTAAAACCCGGTACCCCAAAGTTCAATTTGCATGGTCGTATAAAACCAACTATTTAGACGCAGTTTGTCAGATCTTTCATCAGGAGGGCTCATGGGCTGAGGTTGTATCTGGATTTGAATACAACAAAGCCCTGAAAAACGGGGTGCCGGGTAATAAAATCATTTTCAACGGTCCGGACAAAAGCGATGAGCAACTGGTAACTGCAGCAAAAAAGAACTCTCTCATTCATATCGATCATTATGATGAACTTTATGCGTTGATTCGTTTAAGTGAAGAACATAAGCTGAGACCCCGCGTTGCAATCCGTATCAATATGGATACGGGAATCTACCCCAAATGGGACAGGTTTGGTTTTAATTTTGAAAACGGTCAGGCCTGGAATGCGCTGACTCGTATCATAAACTCTCCAAATCTGGAGCTGGTAGGATTGCATTGCCACATCGGTACTTTCATGCTTTCTCCTGCTGCCTATGCGACAGCTGCCAGGAATCTCTGCGAATTAGCATGGAGTGTAAAGGAACGCTATGGTAAGATCTTACAATACATTGATCTGGGAGGTGGTTTCCCTTCAACCAACACATTGAAAGGCGCTTATCTTCCCGGTACAGACACAGTTCCTACGTTGGATCAGTTTGCTGATGCCATAACCGATGTAATTCTGGGATATGGGTTTAGTCAGGAAGAACTTCCCTTATTGATTTTAGAAAGCGGTCGTGCATTAATTGACGACGCCGGCTATTTGCTTGGAACCGTATTGGCAACTAAACGATTATCCGACGGACGCAGAGCTACCATTCTTGACTTTGGGCTCAACAGTTTATTTACATCCCTTTGGTATGAACACAAGGTCAGTCCGGCTCAGCCGATGGGGCAACAAACAGAAGAAATGATACTCTACGGTCCTTTATGCATGAATATTGACATTGTACGCGAAAGCATCGTAATGCCTTTACTCGAAAAAGGGAATCAGTTGGTTGTTCATCAGGTGGGCGCCTATAACATGACTCAGTGGATGCAGTTTATTACATTGCGACCAAATATTGTATTAATTGATACTGAGAATAATACTCATATAATCAGAAAAGCGGAAACCATGGAATATATAGATTCGTTGGAATCTGTACCTAATCATCTGAAGTAAACAGAAAGCATATCTTATTTAAAATCTGACTATTAATAAGAAAACATTTGTTTAATCAATTATATTATTACTTTTTCAAACTAAATTTTCATGACTTTTTTACAATAAAACTAATTATTCACATTTTAAAAAAAATCTTATGAAAACAAAAAAAATTTTATTGACTATTTTAGCTGGGTTCTATTCATTTTTGTTAGTTTCACAGACTGCTGACAACAAATTTGCTTTGGACATTAATCTAATCAACAATGAGTACAAAGGAGACTATGGTAATGGGTTGTGGGACTTCAGCACAGCTGTTTATCCCGGAGGTGGTCTCAATCTGTCGATGTACCTGAGTCCTTCATTCAACATCGGACTTGAAGGTAGTTATGGAAATTACGGTTATTATTTGAGTGGAATTAATCGGTTCTCTGTCAGAAAGTTTGATGCCGATTTGCACTTGGACTATAAGTTTAACAATGGCTATATCCTGAGTAAAGAGGCAAAATTCTATCCGTTTCTGACTTTAGGAGCTGGTTTAGCTGCCTATAATAACAACTTCAGGCCTGAAGCAGAACGATATCCGGCAAGGGTTACCGACGGATTAGATTTAATTATCCCGCTGGGTGCTGGTTTGAAATATCAGATAAGCGACCGTTTTGCCATGCAATACAAATATGTTTATAATTTTACCAACAGAGACCTTCGTGATGAGAACAGAGGAGCAAGCAATCCAATCTATCAATCCGTGGATGGAAATGACCGATTCGGAAAACATGTATTAAGTTTTGTCTTTACATTGGGAAAAACAGCAGACAAAGACAAAGACGGAGTACCTGACAAAAGAGATTTATGTTTAGAAACTCCTCAATCAGTGCAAGTTGATGCAAACGGCTGTCCGGTTGACAGCGATAAGGATGGAGTACCAGATTATCTGGATAAAAGTCCAAACACACCGGCCGGTGTTAAAGTAGACCAAGAAGGTCGTCCACTTGACAGTGATAAAGATGGTGTACCTGACTATCTGGATAAAAGTCCCAATACGCCGGCTGGCGTTAAAGTAGATTCAGAAGGAAGACCAATAGACACAGATAAAGACGGAGTACCTGATTATCTGGACAAATGCGACAAAACACCTGCAGGTATTAAAGTAGATGCAAATGGTTGTCCGGTTGACAGTGACAAAGATGGTGTACCCGATTATTTAGATAAGAGTCCAGATACACCGGCAGGAGTAAAGGTGGATGCTGAAGGAAGGCCAATAGACACAGATAAAGATGGTGTTGCTGACTATCTGGATAAATGCCCTGATCAATTTGGCGTCGCTAAAAACAAAGGGTGCCCCGAAGTAAAAGAAGAAACCAAAAAAGTTTTCACAAAAGCATTACAAGGAATTCAGTTTGAAGCAGGTAAAGATGTAATAAAGAAAACATCCTATCCGATTTTGGATATGATTGCTGATATTATGAAACTGAATCCGGCTTATTCACTTGAAATCAATGGTCACAGTGACAGTCAGGGTGATGACAATAAAAACCTTGAATTGTCCCAGAAACGTGCTGATGCTGTTAAACTGTATCTTGTTGGTAAAGGTGTCAACGAAAACAGAATGACATCAAAAGGATACGGCGAGACCATGCCGGTTGCTGATAATAGCACTGCAGCAGGAAGAGCCAAAAACAGAAGGGTTGAGTTTAAAGTTGTGTTCTAGCAATTAAATCTGCAAACACAATACAATTTTAAAAGATTTTCTTAAGTTTGCAGACCTTTTATAACATATTAATTCAGAGCCATGGAGTTCCCCTGGCTCTGATTAATATAATATCTAAATGAGAGAACCATAAAACATATACAGTTGAACAGCATTTACAAAAACATCCGGGAAACACTTCTCCCCGCCATCTTAAACAGTTACTCCATTATCTTCTTTCTGAATAACCGTTTCATGGCAATAGCTGTCATGCTGGCTACCTTCCTGAATTTCTATGCGGGGTTAAGCGGACTGTTTGCTGTAATTATTACTGTTTTGTTAGCCAACTCACTTGGTTTTGACAAGGTTCAGCTGCGAAATGGGATACTGAGCTTCAACGCTTTAATCACGGGCATAGGACTTGGAACCTTCTTCGATCCGGGTATTGTTTTTTTCACCTTACTCGCGCTCTCTTCCGTACTTACACTGATTTTGTCCGTGGCATTGGGTGGTTGGTTATTTAAATATGGTTTACCATTTCTGAGCATTCCGTTTATTCTGGCTTTCTGGTTTGTCGTACTTCCATCGTCCTTGTACGAGAATCTCGGCCTGACTCAACGCAACATATTTTGGATTAACGAGATGTATTCTGTTGGGGGAAGTTCTCTTCTTTCGATTTACCAATACATCGAATCCTGGGAGTTAAATAAATTACTGGAAATTTACCTGCGCTCATTAAGTTCGATTTTCTTCCAGAATAACCTGATAACCGGTATCATCATTGCCTTGGCATTACTCATCAGTTCACGCATATTTTTTTCTTTGTCGGTTATCGGATTTATTTCTGCTTATATCTTTGCCCAATTCTCCGGATCAGAAGCTGCCAGTATTACCTATTATAATATCGGAGCGAATTTCATGATGGTTGCTATTGCCATGGGTGGATTTTTTGTTATTCCATCGAAGTCATCTTACTTATGGACCATCTTGTTGGTACCACTGACATCCATCGTGCTGGTTTTCTTTACAAAACTATTCAGCTTCATACAACTTCCGGTTTTTTCACTACCATACTCCATCATCACCATCCTGTTCGTTCATTTTCTACAACAGCGAAGTAGCCAGAAAAAACTTGTTCTTACCCCCATTCAACATTATTCTCCGGAAACAAATCTGTATGCCTATCTTAACAACAAGGAAAGACTGAACAGATTCCTATTCTATCCGGTTCAACTGCCATTTTGGGGAGAATGGACTGTAACTCAGGGACACGACGGAGCATTTACTCATAAAGATGAATGGGGTAAAGCATTTGATTTTATGGTTCTGGACGATGAAAAGAAATCTTACAAATCAACAGGTTTGACATGTGACGACTACTATTGTTTTGGAAAACCGGTTACTGCTCCTGCTGATGGATTTGTAATGGATGTTGTAGAGCATATCGAGGACAATGCAATCGGAGAAGTCAACACAACTCACAATTGGGGAAATAGCATTGTTGTTCAACATATAACAGGATTATATTCACAAATCTCACACCTGAAGAAAGGATCTGTTAAAGTAAAAAAAGGGGATTTCGTAAAATGCGGAGATGTTGTGGCACAATGTGGAAACTCTGGTCGATCGCCCTATCCACACCTGCATTTTCAACTGCAACATTATCCGGTTATTGGTTCTAAAACGGTTGATTACCCAATCTCTTATTTCATCAACATACAAAATAAAAGTCTGGAACAATTCTCAAGACCTGAAGTGAATACTGTGGTTACAAATCTACGTCAACATCCTTTTTTGTACAACGCATTCAACATATTACCGGATACCAATCTGAAAATATATACCAAGGATGAGAATGGCAATGAAAAAACCGAACACTGGGATGCCTATACTGATGCATTTAACTACAAATATCTTCACAGCAGGGAAACGGATGCAGTTGCCTACTACACCTGCGACAACATGATGTTTTACTTTACGGCATTTTACGGCAGCCGGAAATCATTGCTTTATTATTTTTTCTTATCTGCTTATAAAGTATTATTATCAGAGACTAATATCCCTGTAGACGATAACATCCCGATTCATTTACTTGAAAATAAAAAACTTATAAGTAGTCTGAATGACTTTACTGCACCATTTTTTAATTTTCTGAAAGCAGGTTATACTGAAAAAGTCGAACAAATAGATCATTCGCTCGACACATCTGAGATAGAGATTAAGACTGAAATTAGTATTTCAACCTTTGGAAAAAAATCAGTCAAGGCTAAAAGTAAGATCAGGATAAACCAACATGGACTCGACTCTTTTGATTATATTTCGGACAAGAAAGTTATTCATGCAAAAAGGCTCATATAAATCAGGTATGAAATTAATCAATATAATTGCTCTTTTACTGGTTTTTTACGGTTTGCATGGTTATGCAAATGATCAGACTTCTATTACATCAATTGACAGCCTGAGCTATGCTCAGTTTACCGCTGGAGATTGGGACGGACTGATTGAAACTGCTGAACTGGCAAAAAGAAATAACATTGACTTTAAATGGCTTCAGCAACGGGTAGGATACGCTTATTTTATAAAAAAACAGTTTTATAAAAGCATGCTGCATTACGAAAAAGCATTGGATTATGATCCTGCAGATGAAATATCCCGTTTGTATCTTTACTACAATGGCCAAAATACCGGTAGAACAGCTTTTGCAAGATTCCATGCATCCCGGCTTTCTGAATCGAATTTGAAAGAAATAGGGGAAAAGCGACTCAGGATAACCGACGCGATTGATCTGGAATATAGCTTTAAAATGCCGGATAATCCTGACATACATCAGGCCTACTATATGCGTCTCGGACTTAACAGTCAGATTGGATACAAATTAAGCTTATATCAAAGTTTCTCCACTTTTAATCAAAACACGGATACAACACAAACCAGGCAAAATGAATATTTTGTTTTATTAGGCTGGAATCCAACCGCAAAAACCAACATCAGTATCGGCTATCATTCTGTTGGTTCGAAGGTGATATATGGTTCTGACTCCTTTTACTATCCCGGAAATATCTTTTACGGGAAGATAACACAACAACTGAACCGTTTCGATCTGGCATTGTCGGGAGCTTCGTTCGACAACGATTGGCTTGGATCTAAACAGTTAGGGATACATCTGGGTATAAATTCAGCAGGAAGAAACAATATAAATCTGACTACATCTTACTACAGAATTATTGAAACAGGGCTGAATTATAGTACAGGGCAAAATTATAGTTACGGGCGAAATGTAATTAAGCAAACAGCCGGAATTATGCTCTTCAACCGGTTGTGGACTGAAGCTTATGTAAATCTGGGAAATCTCAATCAATTCATTGACAACAATGGCTTGTACTTTTATAATTCACCAGACCCAACCATTTTCAGATCAGGCATCTCCGGGTTTTGGTATATAATCAAGCCCCTGACGATATATTTGAATTACAATTATGATACAAAAGAGCTATTAACAACTGATATGACATATAATCAACATTCAATTACAGGGGGTTTGATATGGAAAATATAATTCGGAAAACAGTTACTGTGTGTTTTCTTATTATGGCTATGATAATAAGTGCACAGAATCAGGCAATTTGGCAACAGGTTTTTTACAAAAGTTACGAAGCAGAGAAAACAGGCAAGTACACTATAGCAATTAATGAGCTAAAGAAAGTTTATAAAACTGATAATTACTTTGTTAACATCCGGATGGGATGGCTGCATTACTTATCAAGACAACATGCTGAAGCAGAGAAATACTACCTCAATGCTATCAGACTTAAGCCCTATTCAATTGAGGCACGTTTCGGTATTGTAAAACCATACAGTGCAACTGAACAGTGGGAAAAAGTCAAACAGCAATACCACCAGATCCTGAAAATTGACCCACAAAACACGATTGCAAACTACTGGTTAGGAGTCATTTACTACAACAGGAAAGACTACCTGAACGCGGTAAAACTCTTTGAAAAGGTAGTAAATTTGTATCCTCTTGATTACGACTCTGTCATTATGCTGGCATGGACCAAACTTAATCTTGGAAAACAGGCAGAAGCCAGTATCCTTTTCAATCACGCTATCACACTCAGACCCAATGATGAATCGGCTACCTCGGGATTAAAACTTATCAAATAAGTCATCCAGATGTTATTTTGTCATAATTTATTAAAATTCATTTACTTTTATATGCTGATTTGGAGAATATCATGAAATATTGCTTTTTTTATTTATCTTTGTGGCCAGAAATAACAACAAAACAAAAACACCGATAAATTATGTTTCCAGTATCAGACCGTTTGGCAGCCCTTTCTCCTTCAGAAACGCTGGCCATGTCACAAAAAAGCAACGAGTTGAAAGCTCAGGGTATCGATGTCATTAATTTGAGTGTAGGAGAAACAGATTTTTACACGCCCGACCACGTAAAAGAAGCTGCTAAAAAAGCAGTGGATGACAACTTTTCTTTCTACTCTCCGGTTCCCGGTTATCCTGCTTTGCGCAATGCCATTTGTGCAAAACTGAAGAATGAAAACGGTTTAGATTACAAACCGGAACAAATAGTATGTTCGAACGGAGCTAAACAGTCGGTTTGTAATGTGTTGCTCGCTATTATAGGCAAAGGTGATGAAGTAATTATTCCTGCTCCGTACTGGGTAAGTTATCCGGAAATGGTGACCCTGGCAGATGGGAAATCTGTAATTGTTTCTGCCGGCATCGAGCAGGATTTCAAAATGACTCCGGCTCAGCTTGAAGCGGCTATCACGCCAAAGACTAAAGCGCTTATTCTCTGTTCTCCATCGAACCCGACTGGAAGCGTTTATACCAAAGAAGAATTAAAAGGTCTGGCTGACGTACTGGCTAAATATCCGAATATTTATATTTTATCTGACGAAATCTACGAGCATATCAACTATCTGGGCGCCCACGAAAGTATTGCCCAGTTTGAAAACATACGTGATCGCGTAGTAATTATCAATGGTGTTTCCAAAGGTTATGCCATGACCGGCTGGCGTATCGGCTGGATTGCCGCTCCAAAATGGATCGCATCCGCCTGTAATACTCTTCAGGGTCAATACACCTCGGGACCATGCTCGGTTGCACAAAAAGCTGCGGAAGCAGCTTATACCGGCGATCAATCCTGCGTAAAAGAAATGCGTGTCGCTTTCGAACGTCGAAAAAAACTGGTTGTTGAGCTTGCGTCTCAGATTCCCGGTTTGAAATTAAGCGAACCACAAGGCGCATTCTATATTTTCCCTGATGCAGGTGCATACATCGGAAAATCTTTTGAAGGAAGAAAGATTGAAAATTCGGGAGATCTGGCTATGTATCTGCTTGAAGTAGGTCACGTTGCCTGTGTAGGCGGTGGCGCTTTCGGTGCACCAAACTGCATTCGTCTTTCTTATGCGACATCCGACGAAAATTTGGTTAAAGCATTTGATAGAATTAAGAAAGCGCTTGCCAAGCTTCAATAAAAAACGTATTAGTTTGCAATATTGAAAACGCCCTACTGCTATATAACAGTAGGGCGTTTCTTATGATTATATGCAAATTAGTCCCGCTTCTCTCCTTCTTCATAATCGCGAAGCCTGATACCCAAACGAATTTTGTTCTCAATTACGACCTGGTCATCATTATAAAGATATTTCTTCAATCTGGAAATCGAATTATACAAAGCTGCTTCTTTGGAACTGGTTTCTTCAACCTGCCATACAATTTTAATAATCTCCTCCCGTGACATAAAGTTACCTTTATTTCGGCAAAGTAAGGCCAGCACTACAGAATCCAGGTGATTCAAATGAATGTCACCCTTATCAAACTTAAGCGACTGTTCATCAGGAAAGAATTTAAACCTGCCTATCCGGAATTGATTATCATTGGCTGCGGCGGCAGAGGTCATTTCGGCTTCTACCATTTTGTTTATCCGGAGCATCAACTCAACTAAACGATAGGGTTTGCGTACATAATCACTATTCTCAATTCCGAATCCAATTTCATAATCCTCATTTCCGTCACGTGAGGTCGTGAAAATAATAGGCACATCACTGAACTTTCTGATTTTACGCGCAATCTCAAATCCATCAATACTACAATTCAGCATTACGTCCAATGTAACCAGGTCGGGAGAGAACTGTTGAAATTCGGCAATAGCTTCATCTCCGTTACTCACATAATAGACCTCATACTTTTGCATCTCCAGGAATCCAACCAAAGCGGTCCCCAGGTTTAGATCATCTTCTACAACCAAGATCTTTTTCATTCGTTTAAATTTTATTTTTTTGTTGTCGAATGGAACTCTCGATGAAATAATCCAACAATTTATCATTTAAGCTAATAATTGACTAAATTATTTCATGTCCGTTTCATTTGTGTCTTATTTTTTTGGTAAAATTATTTTAAAGTTAGACCCCACACCCAATTCACTGGTTACACCAATACTTCCTCCATGTTTTTCTATAATCGTTTTCACATAATTGAGTCCGATTCCAAACCCATTGACTTTAACGTTGTTATCAACCCGTGAATACTTTTCAAAAACACTATTCACCTTATCTGCCGGTATACCAATACCATTATCCTTAAAGTTCAACTCAACCGTATTAGCATGAATTAATACCGAAATATCAATATTTACCTGTTGTTTTGAATATTTGATAGAATTATCTATCAGATTTGCAAAACATTGTGTTAACATCAATCCATCGCCAGTTATGATTATTTCCTCTGTTTCGTAATGGGTGTTTACTGTTATTTTCTTGGTAAGGGAGCTGATAAATCTACTCTTCAGATCGTCAATGAGTTTAACCAGATTGACCGGCAGTTTGTTCAGTACCAGCAAGCCCTCTTCCACCTTTGCCAAACCTACAATCATACTGATGGTTCCATTCAGCTCTGTAAGAGAATTCACGGAATTATTCAGCATCATATCACGCATACCCTCATTACCAAAGACCTCCGGTTCCTTCAAACAATCTAAATTCACAATCAGACTCGAAACCGGCCGTTTCAATTCATGTGCAATATTACTCAAAAATTCATTTTTAAACTTCACCAGTTTCTTTTGTTTCGCCAATGTTAAAATCAGGAATCTGAAAGCCAGCAGTGAAATCACAGAAAAAATAATCGAACCCAGTAACATCAGCGCCATACGTTTCATAATCTCTGAAAACGGATTGATGAGAATTAACTGCAAAGCCTCTTTTTCCTCAAAATCAAGCGGATATAGTTGTGAAGGAATAACAAGAAAAGAACTACCGGTATAATCCTTTGAACTTGCTAATACTTCATGGGTTTTAGGATTTATAAGTTGGATTGAAAAGTCTGAATTGATATTTCTTTTACTTAAAATTCCATCTGTAATGCTATCAATACTATTTATGTTTAAAGGAATCACTTCACTTATAAAAACATGCATAACAATGTCAAATTTATTCAATATGCTCTCCTGATCTGTACCTGCATCACGCATGTTAAATTTCACGGAATCATTATCTGCAGTTTGAAGATCGGCCTGTTCAATTTTTAGTTGATCGTAAGAATTCACAAATTCTGAATTCCTAACGTTCAAATCTGCTCTAAAAGCATCTTTTAGTATCGCATCAGATTCTCTTATCAAGGCAAAACGTACAGTCTGAAAATAATCATAAACCAGATAGCTCTGCGTTAACAAGATAAAAACAATTGAAACGATTGCAATATATGAGATATATTTTGTTGACATATTTGCTGTTTAAATATATATGCAATCTTACTATTAAATTTTGGACAAAGATAAATTTTTTTTATCAAAATTCTATCAAATGATTTTTATTTAGAACTTTAGTGAAGAATTGGTGAAACTTTGAGCATTTTTCTTAGAAAGAATTGTATTAACATTGCAAAATCAAACCAATTAAAAATATCAACAATGAAAACAATTGACCAAAACAAGTTCAGAACTCTGAATGCAAAACAAATGAATGAAGCTATGGGTGGTTACTATGTAGTTATTACTTTACCTAATGGAAAAGTAGTCGTAGTTAATGTTGAATAATATATTCGATAACAGAGTTTTATTATTTTCCATAATTCTTTTATAAATAACAATTTCATGAAAACTTTAACTGATAATAGATTCAGGACTCTGAATGCAAAACAAATGAATGACGTAATGGGTGGCTATTATGTAGTTATTACTTTACCCAATGGTAAAGTTGTTGTTGTTAATGTTCAAAAGTAATTTCTTGAACATTTTTATAATGCTTGTTATTTAACATTTAGCTTTTTTATTAATCATTCGAGTTTAAAAAGGCTTATATCAAAATTTTTCATAATAATTATAATCCTTTAGGGTTTAACAAAATTTCTCCCTAATTTTAAAGCGGTTTAGCAAGCAATAATACTTTATTGCAGAGACTCCTGATAACAGTTGATTTTCAAGAGGTTTCGTGCTATGCCGCTTTGAATATTAATAAACTCTATGTCTAAATTTCCCTTCTACCACCAACATGATGCAATGGATTGCGGTCCGACCTGCCTGCGCATGATTGCAGCACACTACGGCAGGCAATACTCCCTCGAAGGACTCCGTGAAAAATCCCACTTCAGTCGTGAAGGTGTTTCTTTACTGGGTATCAGTGAAGCCGCTGAGAAGCTTGGTTTCCGTACGGTAGGCGTTTATGTAAACTTCGAAGAATTAAAAAAAGAAGCTCCTCTTCCCTGCATTGTCCACTGGAACCAACAACATTTCGTCGTAGTTTATGACATCCGCGAAAAAAACGGGAAAGACATTATTTATGTAGCAGATCCGGGAGCCGGAAAATTAAAATACACCAAAGAAGAATTCTGCCGCTGTTGGCTTAGTACTAAGAGTGACGGAGAAGATGTGGGGATAGCTTTGTTATTGGAAACTACTCCGGAGTTTTTCAAGAAAGAAGGTGACAGAACCAAGACCAGTAAAGGATTCTCATTTCTTTTTTCTTACCTGAAACCCTACAAAAAACTGATATTCCAGTTATTTCTCGGGCTTTTTTTTGGCAGCCTGTTGCAGCTCTTACTCCCCTTCCTCACCCAGTCTATAGTCGATTTCGGAATTTCGGCACAAAACATCGGCTATGTATATCTTGTCCTGATTGCCCAGCTGGTACTGGTGTTTAGCGCCTCAACCGTTGAATTCATAAGGGGTTGGATACTGCTGCACATCGGAACCCGGGTCAACATTTCAGTGATTTCCGACTTTCTGGCTAAGCTGATGCGGTTACCCATGGGCTACTTCGACACTAAAATGACCGGTGATTTGTTACAACGCATGGGTGATCATACCCGTATCCAGAATTACCTTACAAACTCCACCCTGAACATTTTGTTTGGGCTATTTAACATCGTGATATTCACACTAATCCTTTTGTTTTACAATGTAACTATTTTCCTGATTTTCTTAGTGGGCAGTCTGCTGTATTTCTTTTGGGTTAGCCTGTTTATGAAAAAAAGAGAAGCGCTGGATCACAAGAATTTTGCACAACAAGCCGCCAATCAAAGCAACGTAATTCAACTGATTACCGGCATGCAGGAAATCAAGCTAAACGCTTGTGAGCAACAAAAAAGATGGGAATGGGAAAGAATACAAGCTAAGCTCTTCAAGCTGAGGATCAAAGGATTGGCATTAAGTCAGTATCAGGATTCAGGGGCTATTTTCATCAATCAAACCAAAAATATCATCATTACTGCACTGGTTGCCAAATTCGTGATCGACGGCAATATGAGTCTGGGCATGATGCTTTCAGTGCAATACATTCTGGGGCAACTCAACAGCCCAATTGATCAGTTGATCCACTTCTATCGGGAATCACAGGATGCGCGCCTTAGCATCGAAAGGCTCAGCGAAGTTTATACCAAAGAAGATGAAGATGATGACAAGCCCGATCAGACTCACATTATCCCTGATAAACAGGATATTATCATTCACGATCTGACATTTGCTTACGATACGACCTCAGCTGGAAAACCTGTTTTAAAAAACATAAACCTACATATTCCCTCCGGAAAACAGACTGCCATTGTGGGAATGAGTGGAAGTGGCAAAACTACCCTGATGAAATTATTACTGGGTTTCTACAAACCGCAACAGGGACATATATTACTGGGCAGCAACAGTTTATCACACTACAACATGCGTGAATGGAGAAAGAATTGTGGTGTAGTGATGCAGGAAGGATACATTTTTACCGATAGCATAGTCCGGAATATTGCACCAGGTGACGAAGAAATTGACAAAGACAGGCTATTAAGCGCTGTAAATACAGCCAACATCAGACCATTCATCGAAACATTATCATCAAAATACGATACCAAAATCGGATCCGAAGGACATGCGCTCAGTCAGGGTCAGAAGCAGAGAATCCTCATTGCCAGAGCGATTTACAAGAATCCGGAGTTCGTATTTTTAGATGAAGCCACCAACGCATTGGACACAAACAACGAGAAAATCATCATGGACAACTTAGGCAGATTCTTCGAAGGCAGGACATCTATAGTGATAGCACATCGGCTCAGTACCGTTAAAAATGCAGATCAAATCGTAGTGCTCGACAATGGCGAGATTGTTGAAACAGGAACCCACGAAAGTCTCACAAAGAAGAAAGGCGCTTATTATCATCTAGTTAAAAATCAGCTTGAGCTATAGCCCCCCTTAAATCCCCCCAAAAGGGGGAAATCAGGCAGTGCAAAAACTGAATATAATCATGTAAAAACATAATGACTGAAGAAAATAAAAATATAGTAACAAACCCAACTCCCCCTCTTTTGGAGGGGGATGGGGGGAGGCTCGAACTCAGGAGCCGTGAGGTACAGGAAATCTTAGCCCGGCCACCGAAAGCACTGGTTCGGTATGGGACATCTGTTATCTGCGCCATTTTGGCCATCCTCATTTCCGGTAGTTTCTTTTTCAATTACCCGGACATCATCAGTGGCGAGGCTTCAATACAAAAAACTAATAACGAGTGGATTGCATTTGTTGAAGTCCCTGCAAAAGGAGCCGGTAAAATACATTCCGGCCAGCAGGTAATCATTAAAATAACCGCTTACCCCTACCTGGAGTTCGGACATATCAACGGCATTACCCAACAAATATCACCGATTCAGGAACGTGAAAGCTACCTTGTTGAAGTGAAAATTGGCAAGAAATTAGTGACAACTACCAAAAAGGAACTGAAATTAAGTGGAAGTTTATCGGCAACAGCCGAAATTATTACCGAAAACAGAAGATTAATTGAAAGAATTTTTGCTCCGATTAAAAAATTATCACTCTTTTCGCGTTAAATAATGTCAAACACTGTGTTTTTTCGTTAATATTTTATCATTTCTTGTTAGAACTTTGTTAGAACTTTGATAAAACTTTGTTAGATTTTTGAACAATCTACTGAAATCCTTTTATACAGAGGGTTTTAGGGGCATTTTGAGTATTTAAGCACTTTTTTCTGAAATTTCAGGTATACAAAAAAATACATAAAAGGAAGTTTCAGATTATATCATTGAAAATTGATGTAATCCAGAAATTGAATTGTTACAAAACCAATTTGAAATTACCATCTTATTTAATAATCACCAAGAACCTTATTTTCTTACAAAACAACCTTAGTAGCAGCAGAAATTTGTGAATAATTGCCTCTGACCTTATTACCTTATTTTGATTAATGCGAATCAGGAGTTAAAAATTTTAATAAGCTAATAAGAGATAGATAGGTTTTTTCATTCGCTATTAAGGTTGTTTTGTAAGAAAATAAGGTATAAATAGGGTTTAGAATTAATATCAACAAATCAATATGACGTCCATATAAATTAATACTGATTCAATGGCTAATAATTGAATTTTCCAAGGAAAACACATAATTCCAGGTATAAACCCACAATAAAATAAAAAATATTCTCAGAAAAAATTGCAGTTTGTTGAAAAAGTATTACTTTTGCATCGAAAACAATACGAAAATGACACGATTTTTTACATACTTTTATTTTTACTTTTACTTTAAAAGGTGAGAGCAGGATAATTGTATGTAGAATCTAAGAACAAATATGATACATTAATAAGAATCCTGCTCAATACTTGAGTGGGATTTTTTAATTTAAACAGATATGAAAAGAGTAGCCATACAGGGAGTAAGCGGAGCATTTCACGAGATTGCTGCCCGACAGTACTTTAACGGTGAAGAAATAGAGATAGTACCCTGCGTAACTTTCAGAGATGTATTCAACGTTATGAATGAAGATCCGGATGTACTGGGTATAATCGCCATAGAAAACACCATAGCAGGGAGTTTATTGCAAAATCATAATCTTTTACGGGAGAGCGGCAATTTAATTATCGGTGAGCATAAACTACGGATTTCACATACACTTGCCGCGATGCCCGGACAAGGTATAAACGAAATAAAGGAGGTACACTCTCACCCCATTGCCCTGATGCAATGCGAGGAGTTTCTTGAGCAGCATCATCACCTGAGGGCTGTAGAAAGTGATGACACTGCCCTTTCGGCCAAAGAAATTGCTGAAAACACGATCTTGGGAAGAGCAGCCATTTGTAGCCGGTTTGCTGCTGAGAAATACGGATTAGAAATCATTGCTGATGGAATTGAGACAAACAAACGGAATTTTACCCGCTTTCTGATTGTAGCTGCACCCGAGCTGGCTGAGAAAATGACAAAAGACATCAGGTTGAACAAATCATCGATGGTATTCACACTACCACACGAAGAAGGAAGTTTAGCCAAAGTGCTTTCCATTTTATCTTTTTATCGGGTAAATCTGACAAAAATCCAGTCACTGCCAATCGTAGGAAGAGAATGGGAATATCAGTTTTATATCAGCCTCACTTTTGATAATTACGAACGATACCACCAATCACTGGATGCCGTTCGGCCGCTATTGAAAGATTTTCAATTATTGGGCGAATATCAGGAAGGTAAGACGCCGGAGTAACGACAAACGTCTAAGGTCAAACGACTAAAGTCTAAAGACTAATGACAAATACATATTTATTTAGATAAAAGGAAAAATTAAAACACGACAAATCGAAGACCTTAGACGTTAGACGTTTGTCGTTAGACATAATAACAAATGAACATCAAACCCGCCAATAGATTAAATACCGTTTCAGAATATTATTTCTCGCAAAAGTTACGGGAAGTGGCTGAAATGAATGCTGCAGGAAAAAAGGTGATTAATCTGGGGATAGGAAACCCCGACCTGCCACCATCGGCAGAGACAATAGCAGCACTCTGTGCAGAAGCGCAAAAACCCGACACACACGGCTACCAAAGTTATGTCGGTATTCCTGAATTACGCAACGGTTTTGCTGCCTGGTACAAACAGTGGTATGGTATTGAATTAAATCCTGCGACTGAAATACAGCCACTTATCGGCTCCAAGGAGGGTATTCTGCACATTACGCTGGCATTTGTAAACCCCGGGGAAAGCGTATTGGTTCCCAACCCCGGATATCCGACCTACACTTCTGCCAGTCGCATTTGCGAAGCCAATATCATCAGCTATGATCTGGACGAAGAAAACAACTGGCAACCCGATTTTGAAGCACTCGAACAAATGGATTTGTCAAACGTTAAACTCATGTGGGTGAATTACCCGAATATGCCGACCGGCGCCAATGGCAATATGGAGCTATTTGAAAAACTGGTGGCTTTCGGGAAAAAACACAGCATTGTGATTTGTAATGACAATCCCTACAGTTTTATCCTGAATGATTATAAGCTGAGTATACTTTCAGTTCCCGGAGCAAAAGATATATGCATCGAACTGAACTCCATGAGCAAATCGCACAACATGGCCGGATGGCGTATGGCAATGCTTGCAACAAATTCCGAATTCGTACAGTGGATACTAAAAGTAAAGTCGAATGTAGATTCGGGGATGTACCGGCCTATGATGGTAGCAGCAACGAAAGCCCTGCAGAACACAAAAGCATGGCATGATGAAATGAATGCTGTCTATGCCAAAAGGCGTGTATTGGCTTTACAAATCGTGGAGACACTGAACTGTTCGTACGATGCCAAACAGGTAGGTATGTTTATCTGGGCTAAAATACCAGACCGATACAAAGACTCGGGAGAACTCGCAGATGAAATACTGTACGGAAAAAATGTTTTTATCACTCCCGGTTTCATTTTTGGCGACAAAGGAAAACGGTATGTGCGTATATCGCTGTGTTGTCCGGAAGGAATGTTGGCGGAGGCATTACAAAGAGTTCTTCATGAACCACAAAAGGCACAAAAGGAAGACTAAGGAAACACAAAAGTTTTTCTGTAATCATTTAATAAAAACTGAATCATTAATAAAGACAAAAAACAAATATCACATATGGATAAAATGGAATGAGTAAATAAACAGCAAAATCGATTTAAAAAATTGTCTTTTGTGTTTCCTTAGTCTTCCTTTTGTGCCTTTTGTGGTTATAAAAATTAAAAAATGGAATTACAATCAATTTTACTTCCCGGCATTGACCCCAAGCGTCCATTGGTAATTGCCGGTCCCTGCTCAGCTGAAACAGAAGAACAGGTCATGGAAACTGCCCGCCAGTTGAATGCGTTAGGCATCAAGATATACAGGGCGGGAATCTGGAAACCCCGTACAAAACCAGGTGGGTTCGAAGGCATCGGGACAGAAGGACTCCCCTGGCTGAAAAGAGTGAAAGACGAATTGGGCATGTATGTCGCAACAGAAGTTGCTACTGCCAAACACGTACGTGAGGCCCTTGCTGCTGATGTGGATATGATCTGGATCGGCGCCCGTACTACTGCCAACCCTTTTGCCGTACAGGAGATTGCTGACGCACTCGAAGGCACTGACATCCCCGTATTAATCAAAAACCCTGTGAATCCAGATTTAGACCTGTGGATCGGCGCCATCGAACGCGTATACAATGCCGGTGTACGGAAAATCGCAGCCATTCACCGTGGTTTCAGCAGCTACGACAAAAAGATTTACCGTAATCTGCCACAATGGCATATCCCCATTGAGTTACACCGGCAAATGCCGGAAGTACCTATCCTTTGTGACCCAAGTCATATCGGCGGAAAAAGAGAATTGGTGGCACCACTTTGCCAGCAGGCAATGGACCTGAACTTCGATGGCCTAATCGTTGAAACCCACGTAAATCCGGAGAAAGCCTGGAGCGATGCTACTCAACAAATTACACCTGCTGTATTGGATTTCATTTTAAGCACCCTGGTAATACGTGATGCACATCAGACAACAGAGAATTTATCTGCATTACGCCGGCAGATTGACGAGTGCGACAACGACCTGCTTGAATTACTCGCCAAACGTATGCGTGTTTCAGAGGAAATCGGTCAGTATAAAAAAGAGCACAACATGCCGATTTTACAGGAACAACGATACGATGAAATCTTGCAGAAGCGTATCTCTCAGGCTGAAAAGATGGGTATGCATCCGGAGTTCATGAAAGCTGTTTTAGTAGCCATTCATGAAGAGTCCGTACGTCATCAAATGGAAATAATGAAGGCATAAGTTGCGAATATTGCACATTTTATGTAATTTTGTGCCGAAATCCATATCCTTTCTGAACAATTTCAGGTATTAATTGGTTAGTTAGAAAGGATTAACTAAAACGAATAACATGGGTAATAACTTATTAAAAGGTAAAAAAGGAATTATTTTCGGGGCATTAAATGACATGTCCATCGCGTGGAAAGTGGCAGAGCGTTGTGTGGAAGAAGGAGCAACAATCACCTTATCAAACACCCCCTTAGCCATCAGAATGGGCTCAACTGAAGAGCTGGCTACAAAGTTAAACGCCAAACTCATTCCTGCCGATGCAACCAGCGTAGAAGATTTGGAACGCGTTTTCGATGAATCGATGGAGGCTCTGGGCGGAAAAATTGATTTTCTGCTACACTCCATAGGCATGTCGCCCAACGTACGTAAAAAGCGTACTTATGACGATTTAGATTACAATTTATTAGATCAGACATTGGACATATCAGCTATCTCCTTTCATAAAATGTTGCAGATAGCCTATAAAAAGAATGCCATCAACGATTGGGGTTCTGTATTGGCTTTGTCTTATGGAGCTGCACAACGTACCATGTACGGATATAATGACATGGCGGATGCCAAGGCGATGCTGGAATCTATAGCCCGAAGTTTTGGGTATATCTATGGTCGAGCTCACAACGTACGCATCAATACGATTTCACAATCGCCGACTATCACCACTGCCGGTAGTGGTATCAAAGGATTCGATAGTTTGGTTGATTTTTCAGAACGGATGTCACCGCTTGGCAATGCAACAGCCGACGAATGTGCCGACTATTGCGTAGTGATGTTCAGCGATCTGACAAAAAAAGTAACCATGCAAAACCTCTTCCACGATGGCGGATACTCCAGTATGGGTATGAGTTATCGCGCGATGGAGCAATACATCAAGAGTTTTGAAGGGCTGAAAGATGAAGAAGGAAATATCATATTAGGATAAACCTTTTTCTCTACATTTGAAGTTTCAGACACAAGTAACTTTCATAAAAAATCGCCGCTGTTGAAGTTTTCAATAGCGGCGATTTTCAAATAGTTCGATAATTATTTTGCGAAAGTTAATCCTTTCAATTTATTCCAGTCACCCCGCGTAAAATCCGGGATCTGAACCGGAACCGATCCTTTTTTTACAGATATTTCCGTCAGTTCTACCAAGCACGACCATTCAGCGGCATCGTAGACATCCTGATCAAGTGGCAATCCGTTTCTCAGGCAATAAATAAGCCGGTAGTCCATGATAAAATCCATACCACCATGACCACCCACTTTTTTGGCCAGTTCACCTACTTCTTTTACAATCGGATGTTCATATTCTTTTAATAATTGTTTCAGTTCATCTTCAGGAAGAAATTTATGAGTATTGGGCTCCAGCGCCACTCCTTCAATGGGATATTTCTGCACATATCCCTTTGTGCCACTTAATTTATGGATACGATCATAAGGTCTCGGACTGGTCACATCATGTTGAATCATAATCGTCTTCCCCTTTTCTGTTTTGATGATAGTAGTATTCATATCTCCTTTCTGATATTTCCGTTTTGCAAAGTCACTTTCTGATCCGAACTTACTTTTAGCGTATTCAGTCAGACCAAACTGACCGGATGACATGGACACCAGATAATTCATTTTATCTCCCCGGTGTATATTCAAAGCTTGACAAACCGGCCCCAAGCCATGAGTCGGATACAAATTCGCCTGATATTTTTCATTATACTTCAATCTCCACATGTCATAATACCCTCCTTTTTGTGAATCCTTGAAATTATTTTCACGTAAGTCGTGTATATAAGCACCTTCCACATGTACAATCTCACCGAGCAAACCATGTTGAGCCATGTTCAGCGTAGCCATTTCAAAGAAATCGTAGCAACAGTTTTCCAACATCATGCAATGCCGGCGTGTACGTTCGGCAGTGTTTACTAACTCCCAGCATTCTTTAACCGTGAGTGCAGCAGGCACTTCCAATGCCACATGTTTGCCCTTTTCCATCGCGTAGACAGCAATAGGCGTATGCAAATCCCAGTGGGTACAATTATAAACTAAATCAACATTCTCCAGTTCACAAACCTTTTTCCAGTCTTTTTCTCCCGTGAACTCCAGTGCTGGTTTCTTTCCGTTTTTCGCGAGTAATTGTTGCGACTTTTCAATTGCCTCCTTATTTACATCGCAAAGTGCTACCACTTCAATTCCTTCCAGAAACATAAAACGGCGCACCGCATTATAACCTCGTTTTCCGAGGCCGACAAAGGCTACCCGGACAGTTGAAATCGGGTCACACTGTAATTGCAGGACATTTTCTTGTCCGGCAGGACGTTTAGGAGTTTTAAAACTAACCATTTCAGGCTGCTTGGCATCCATCCGGGAAAATGGTTGTATTACAACAAACACTATTGCCAGAACGATCAACCGATTGAAAAACTTGTACTTCATACGTTTAAATTTTATTTTTGGGAACATACGGAACTCTTGATGAACTAATTTAATCATTCACATGGGCGAAATAATTGAATAAATTAGTTCATCGAGATGTCCATACTTATTGTTATTTTAATTGTTTTTATTGCTTTTCTATTGTTTATAAATGTAGTCTATGATAAAATTTAAATACTAATCAGTTAGACTTTTCTATTTTCATTTTACGTAATAAGGCTTCTAAAAAATAATAATCGGCATAATTAAGAGGTACATCAATTTCATTATTATGAGGAATACTCCCTACTGAATGCTTTAGCACAAAATTACCATTTTCATTCAAACCAGCAAGATAATCCGCAGATGAAAGTGACATCATAATCTTATCTGCAGTTGCCTTGTATCCGCCATCTTTAAAAGCACTTAATTCATAAAGAGCCGATGCTATAATCGCAGCAGCAGAAGCATCTCTTGGTTCATAAGGTATTTTAGGAGCATTGAAATCCCAATAAGGGACTAAATCATTGGGCATATTCGGATGTGAAAATAAGAAATCAAATATATTCTCTGCAAGATTAAGAAAACGAATGTCTTTTGTCTCCCGGTAACACATTGTAAAGCCATACAATGCCCATGCCTGCCCTCTGGCCCATGCCGATTCGTCAGCAAAACCCTGAGCAGTACTTTTACCTCTTACATTACCATTCGTTTTATCATAATCAACGACATGATAGCAGCTATAATCTTTTCGAAAATGATTTATTAAAGTGTTTTCAGCATGGTTTACCGCCATTTTGTAAAATGAAGAATCACCCGACAATCGTGTTGCGAGAAAAAGTAATTCAAGATTCATCATATTGTCAATAATAACCGGACACATCCAGCCCCGATCTTTTTGCCAGCCCTTATCTTCATCCCACGACTGGATAACGCCTGGGACAGGACGATAGCGTGTCCCCAATGATTTGGCTGCTTCAATAATAACAAGTTTATATTGTTCATCGCTTGTAATACGATAAGCATTTCCAAAACTACAATTAATAATAAAACCAATGTCGTGGTGCTTTGTCAACGATTTAACCGGTTCAAGTTGTGCTGTATAGTTAACACCATATCCCTTCCACTTTTCATCACCTGTAAGTTCATACATGTACCACATAGTACCCGGAAAGAAACCACTGGTCCAGTCCTCACGGGAAACATATACCGTTTTATCATTGTGAACTGTACGTGGGTTCATGAATTTACCCGATGCTTCAATAATTTCAATCTGTTTACCCAGCTGATTGACGGCAAAGTCCACTATGTCCTTGTCGACGTCCCCTTTCGATTTCAGCGCAAGGCACCCCGTAAAAACACTCACACACAACATTAATACTAAACTCTTTTTATCCATAACCTTCAATTAATTCGAAACAACATTATTCAATAAACTTAAAGCAACAGGAAAATTACTTCCTTACTCAATCAGAGTTTAAGAAAGCAATTACCGGGAAACTTCATTTAACACCTCTTTTCCAGCGTTTACGATATAAATACACTCCTCAGCATTCCTTGCATTCGTCGAAGAAAAAGCCGATAAGACACTTGTTAATCGTTTTAACTTTTCACTATCCTCTGCCTTTTTCGAGACAGCTAACTCATTTTGTATTATCCTGATTTTCTCTACATCCTGAATCCCTTCACGTAATCTTTCAAAACGAATAGAACTTCTTGCTTCAGGATATACAAGGTATGTATCACCCGCAGGCCAGGTGCTATAACGGGAGTCCAGTAATGGATTTTCTACCCAGGAATTATATGCCCAACGAAGAAATCCATCAAATCCGGCAGCCTTAGCATACCAGGCGGCATACACAGCTTCGGCAGGTAAAGAGAATGTGAACTGATTAGGAAATTTGGTGCCGCAATACGAATAGTAAGTTGTGTTCAATCCGTTTTCCTTGCGATATTTTAAATCTGCCTCTTCCACGACAGCACCATGTTTCACACACAAGTCCTTAATAAAAGGGTATTCTTTGTAACTCTTATGATTGTCTGCCAATGAAATCCCCAAATCAGGAGTAATCTTCTGTACAAGGCTGATTGTGGCTTTCATCATCTCAGGGGATCGCTCATCCATGGCAATATTGGTAATACTTAACCATCCTTTTTGTGCGAGATGTTTCGAAAAATCTTTCAGGAAGGGAGTCCATACTTCGGCAAATAGATCTGTTCCCGGTACAGCCTGAATAGTTACTTTTGCACCTGTTCGCTCATCCCGATAATCCAGTTCATTATTCCAGGGTACCATAGAATAGCAATTAATCATTTTGTTTATTCCTAATTCCATCATAAAAGATACCCACTTATCAAAAGCAGAATAGTCATAACTCCAACTGCCATCCACCTTCTTTGTCCACACTATCATATCGGCGTACCGGTCATAACATTGTCCGTTCCACGGGTCTTTGTTCAGATTGGCTGTTATTACTTTCTGACCTGCATCAGCCAACATTTTCATTACCGGATACAGATGTTCATAATGTTCGTTGCTCCAAACAGGCACATTATGCCAACGCGCAACAGCAGTAGGGTGTTGCCATAAATCAAGGTGATAAGTCCACTGAGCAGGCGGTGGAAGCACCTTATTTTGCACTCCTATTTCCAAATTCAGCTTTTGTTTTGTTTTTCCTTTTATAAGCACCGACAATGTTCCTCTATAAATACCAGCATGTGCTTCGGCAGGAATATCAATACTTATCCAAACCGGACGAACTGTACAGGAAGATATATTGAAACAAGTCAGATTATCCAGCATGTCAGGAGAAAGGGAAGCAGGGTATTTTTGAGGATTTCGTTCCGCATCACATCCTTTACCAAATGAGTCGGTCATAACATAGCGAACGAAGCGGGCTTGTGCAATTCCTGGCGATAATTCTGATGTACCGGATTTAAACGCGGAGAACCGGAAACTAACCTCATCTATCTTCTCATTTGTCCATAAGACAACCTGAGCTGATAGTCGTTCTCCTTTCCATCCAGTTCCTTTCCAGAAAGTTTCTGGCTTTACTACCGGAACTTTCGTTTTAGCATACCGCGAATCAATTGTTCCGAAAGAAACCTGTAATCCATTTGGTACTCTCTTCCATTCAACATCATTTACGACTGCCGAATCACTCAATTCCTTGAATGTATCACAAGACAACACGTTCCGGCTGCTATTACATGATAGCATAAAAATAAAAGTAAAATAAAATAAGAATCTCATACGTATATATTTTTTCAAACTGTCATTATGAATTAAATAATCATGGTTGAAGTGCCAAATACATTTACTGAATTAACACATATTTATATAAGACATAAGCGTTTTTCTTATTTAACTCAACGACTAATTCTGCCTTATCGGAAAGACTTACAATCTGATCACTCCCTTCACCCAACACGCGAATTAGCTTCACACTACTCCCCGGCGGTAACATGGTTTTAATTTTCACTTTGTTCTGTGCATTATTTTCCCTGAAAAACAACAAATAACCTTTATTCTGCTGTATACTTTGGAACCCTGTCCAGGAACTGCCAGAGGGTTCTTCACCCAAAGGCTGTATAAGTCCACTGTGAATATCCGCCTGATACTTTCTGTATGTTTTTATTACAGATGAAATACACATCGCCTCTTCAGGCAAGTTCGAAGTTTCGAACCAGGCAAGCGGTTGTCCCATCATCGTGATGGCAAAAAGGTAATCAAAATCATAATTTACGGGAGCAAATTTATCATCTTCGTACAGGGCGATATTTCTCCATTTATTAAGAAATTCTATCTGAAGGTTTTGTGCCGGAATATACTTCGACAACATCCATAAGTTTCGTAATGTCCAAAACGGATAATAATTACGCCAATCGGTATACCGGTTTTCCAAAAAGATATTTCCAAAATTTACTTGATATAAATATCCAAACCTTTTTCCTGCCGTTGCATCCAAATTAAATACAACCTTTCCACCTGTCTGATTTTTAACTTCATTCAGAAAATTAATCATGTTTATTTCGGCTAATTTTGAAGACAACTGCACACCATCAATCTTAAAATACCGAATACCATATTTATTATACAGATTAATCACAATCTTTGCATCGGTTTTCCACGAGGCATAATCATTCAACTTTGTCGGATTAAACCATAAGCCCAATTGTATCCCTTTCTCTTTCGCTGAACGGATAATCTTTGCAAACCCATTTGGGAAGCGGTCTTTATGAGGCTCCCAGTCTTCCGGATTCCAATGGTCCCATTTTTTATTGTCTGATTTAACAACGCTGCCATGCGACAGCCCCTGCTGCCAACCATCATCAATCTGTAGGTGCGTAATGCCCAGCTCTTTTGCTTTTTCCAGTTCTCTGAGAATAAATTGTTCGGTTACTTTTCCATCCTGACTTCGGTCTCCCCAAGTATTTGCCATGATAAGTTCATCTCGTTCAGGAACATATCTTTTGCGCTTTTGTTGATATTCGATTACAGCCTGATAGCTATTGAACTCGCCACAGGAAGTAACGCCAACGACTGAACTATATCCATAAATCCATTGGTCTGAAGTAATTAATTCATTGTTGAGTCCGGTCCCGATCATTCGCACATAACCATCTTCAGCGACATAATCTCCTCCCGGATAATTCAATTGAGCCATGGGAGACGGAGCTTCCTTTATCATAAAAACACCCTGATTCTGCTCCAGATTGTTTGCAAAAAGAATATTTCCACTGTACAGTCTGTTCTTGTACGACAAATGGTCTGATTCTGTAACCAGATCATTAAAGTGGTCGGTATTATCCATCAAAGCTATGATTTTCAACTTCCAGTGCTTTCCTTCAAACTTCAAATTCTCCATTGAAACTATGTTGTTCACATCAACAGCCTGAATTAAATCTTCAGATGTCATTCTCCCGGATTTTTCAATCATTTTTTCATCCCAATTCCAGTGTGTGTTTACCACCCCTCTGAAAGCATAATCACTGGCAATAGCCGGACAATCAGGATAAAGTCGTAACACTCTTTTTATTTCCAGTTTACCAAGGGAATAAATAATTTCAACACATTGATGATACGGTTCAATCAGAGACTGCTGAACTTCGTAGATATTATACTGTATTTTTGTAGCTTGCTTTACTATTCCGGGAATTACAAGATCAGGTTGATTGTTATTAACGATCCATTTATATCCTGTTTGTTTGTTTTCAATGGATTGAGTGATGAGATGTCCACCGTTCCATTCGTAGATTCGTTTTATTCTTGAGTTTTCAAGCACTAAAATATCATTTTTCAGTTGAATCTCACATTTTTCATTTTGTGCCTGTAACAAAGAAACAAAACTGAATATTATGGTACTCAGGAGTATTATTTTTCTTATAATTTGCTTCATATTGATTTGATTTTAATTAGAAACAATCATTTTCTTTTATAATCAAAACAGATTACTCCATTTCCTGCCGTTGCCGTATAGATACGTTGTAAATCAGCATCAACTTCTACAGCAATAAACCTGGCACACCCCAATGAAAAATCATAAATATCAGTCCATGTACCCCCATTATCCTCACTTATCCATAAGGTCGTTTTACTTTCTCCTAAAGGATGGTTTGAACAAGCCAGCGCCATCAAAGTTTTTCCTTCTTTATTCTTATGAATGGATAATGAAGAGGCATTTGCAGGATACAGCGGAGATACCTGCTTCCAACTGTCACCAAAATCATCACTCTTCCATAATCCAGCATTCCAGAAACCTGCATATACCACACCTTCTTCATAAGGATGTGCATAAACAAACTGCAATACTTTGTTCTTATCTTTATCAAAAGGCAGTTTATTCCCGACATTCGTCCAACTTTTACCATAGTCGGTTGTTCTGAAAATACCGCTGGTCCATTCACCAACATACATTACATTGACTTTAAAATGGTCGAGGGTAAGTAACTGACCTGTACCGCTACCATTTTTATGCTGAAAATTAACAATTGGTGTAAGATTCCTTTCTATTTTATATACATCTGCGGGTACCGAGGCAAGATGAGCAAATGGCGAAGTTCCAAAAGAAGACCATGTTTCTCCGTAATCATTAGAAATGTAGATACCCGGGGTGTTTTCTGAATTTTCATTCCCTTCAACAAAAGCATAAAATCGCCCCTTATTAAACGGATCTTCCTTTATATCCTGAATATAGTTTGTACCCTTCAATGTCCATACAACCTGGGCAGTTTTACCTGCATCCTCACTTTTATACAAACTGATTGAACGACCTTTTGTCTGTGACACAAAAAGAAGCAAATCAGGATTATGCGCAGAGAAACGAACCAATCTCGCAGGGGGCCATATATTTATAGGGAGAGAATGAAAAGTTGCTCCTCCGTTTGTTGATAGTGCAGGCGCATGATCGCACACACCTGCAACTATGACACCAGGCTTTGACGGATGTTTACTCAGATTCTCCATACAAAGGATTCCTATTCCTTCGAAATAATTTCCATTGTATGTTTTACCCATATCTTCCGTAATGGTTACTCCCCACCAGTTTGAGACATACAGTTTATCCGGCTGTTTATAATCTTGCAGAATATGTGAAATACGAGCTCCGATTCGTTTGGTATTCAAGCCATGCCATGTAGGGAAACAACACAAATTTTCAGGTTTGGGATCCGGAGAAATTAATTTCCATGTCGCTCCTTTGTCATCAGAGCGAAAAATCGGAATATCAGCGACTTCAGTACCAGCTTCTGCCGTGAACAACACATTGGCATCTGAACTGCCCTGTACAATGGTGCGATAACCTGCATCCGACCGTAAACCTTTGATTGCATCGAAAGTCTTTCCGCTATCTGTACTACGATAAATTCCGGGGTTTGATACATATATAATAGTTTTACCTGCATCCAAAACCACCATCTCGAATATAGCAATATGCTCTTTTTCGAATACTACCTCCCAAGTTTTTCCACCATTCGACGACATATAAATTCGTCCTTTATCTTTACCTCTGGAAAAGTCCTGCACTCTTTTCAAAAGACTTTCGATTACTTTCGGATCTGATGAATTTGAAGAAACATAGCTGTCGGCAACAGTACCCACATAAATCCGGTTATCGCAATACGTCACACAAGCAATACGTTCACCTTTCAAACCTGCATACTTCCAGCTCGTCCCATTATTACGACTTAGCCAAACGCCATTGGAAAAACTCCCGGCAACGACTTCTCCTTTTTTTGATGGGTTAAATGCAATCAGTTCCCCATAATTGCGGATTGGACCATTTCCATAATAATCAAGTTTATCCTTGACTAACTTCCAACTATTTCCACCATCTACTGAACGGTGAATTCTTCCGGTAAATTTAAAACTCCTTACATCGCCCGATGCACGAAGCAGCATCTTACTGTTAAAGGGATTAATTGCCAGCGAATGGCAATAGTGATCACTCATTTTATCTAAGCCACTATTAATGACTCTCCAGCTTTTCCCACCGTTTACACTTTTAAAAACACCTGCGACATCACTACGTGCATACAGCAAGTCGCTGTTGTGGGGATCTTGAACTATTCCGGTGATATAACCTCCTCCTCCCATATCAGACTGGAAAACTGATAACAAATAATCCCCTTTACTATAAGAACTTAAAGGTACTGACAATGGTTGGGCAAGACCTATAAATGGCAAACACAACGTTATAAATAACACATCAGGAATAATCCATTTAAACCTCATTATGATCAAAACTCTCTTTAAATTGCCTGTTAGGGTGTCAAGTTCAAACACCTTAACAGGCAATTATTTTACTTAACTAAACGACCGCATATTAGAAACTATCTCAAACTTCTTTATTTCAACATTTTTAAAGCATTACCAGATTTCTTATCACGAACAATATAGACCCCCGGTTTCAAATGCTGAACACGAATGGCAGATGCGCTTGATCGAATCAGCAACTGACCTGAAGCGTTAAAAACTTCTAAATCCAAATTATCTGAATTAATAATATCCTTTTGATTATAGGAGATAAACTTATTGTTATAAGCCTGCTCCGACACATCTGAAGCACCCAACAACCCAACATTGGTTGCTGTAATAAAGTAGAAATCCACACCATCGTTTCCGGCGCTCCAATCAATCGGCATAATTTTAAGTGTTGTTGAATCTCCCTGATACATATAAGAATGAACCGTAGCATAACTTTGCAAGGAATGTATCGCAAGTGTATCAATGAACGTGTTTTCGGTATCAGTAACTATCACTTTCCCCATGGGAGTGCCACTATAAGACCTCATCCCTACCTCAATAAAACTATTCCCCTTTACAGGGAATTTAAAATAACGGGTATTCGATGTAATTGCAACACCACCTGATACTTCAAGCGTGTTTGTATAAGTTGTTCCCTTGTAGGGAACTGATGCTACTTTGTTGTCCGGCGCTCTGTAGGTCCATCCATAGGAACCATTTCCTACAACCGACAGATAATCTTCTGTAGTATAAGTTTGTTTATTGTTGAATACGGCCGCTACATTGAGAGAAGAGAATTCCGGGCTACTAAAATTCCAAACTGTTTTTAGTCCTTCTACCGGCACAACATTTGTTGCCGAAATGGCATAAAAGTTTATTCCGGGATTACCTGTGGTCCAATTTGCAGCATAAATATACAAACGGGTAGGCCCTCCAACATACTGATAGGTGTATTTAGCAGGAGTCCCCTGCGATAAGGTACCCAGCGTTTCAACAAATGTTTCTTCCTGATTTGTAATGGTAAGTTTTCCTGCCGGCGTACTGTTGTAACTCCGGGCAATAATTTCAATATCACTGTTCCCTGCCACATCTATGGCGACATAGCGATTTCTCCAAGGCAAAGATGTATGTCCAGGAGCAACTGAGACTCCACCCACTGAAGTGATGCTGGTTGTGTAGGTCACACCATCAAATTCAGGTTGAGCGACAGCATCATCTACCATGATTGCCCAACCATACTGTCCATCTCCTTGGATAGTTAATCCATCATTAGTAACATACGTTCTCTTAGCATGAAAATCAGTGCCTGTTGGGGCCTTCAGAGAGGTAAATTCTGCATCACTAAAATTCCAAACCGTTTTTGTTGCCAGCATGCTTGTCGATAAGATAAGCAAACTCAGCATAAAGCATAAAGTTTTTTTCATAACATTAATAATTTAACGGGACTTCTACATATTAAATTTAAGTTATCATTTTCAAAAATTACAGGGAAGTATCGAAGTCCTATAACACTTCCATACAATTTTCAAAAACTCTTTAATCATTCTAAAATCAAACCGGGATCATCTTATAATCAACCGATTACGCCTAATTTCCGATTTATCATTTATCGTACAAATTAAATATACACCCGGAGTTAGCATATCAGTTTCAATTGAAAAGAGATTCTCCCCCGCAATGGTTTCATTCATTTTATCCATAATCACCTTACCCGACATATCAGACAATATTAATCGTACAGGCAGATCACTCAATGCATTAAAAGTCAATGAAACAGTCTCACCCCTATTGACAGGATTAATATTTAATCTGTTTCCCCTGACAGAATCTGTTTCTTTAATATCATTGTTAGAAGTTTGGATATTAAAACTAAATTCTACGGTTGAACCCGCATACGGCATTTTTGGCATATTATTGACTATTTCTTCATAATATCCTGATGAATTTGAGGCATAGCAAACTTTAATGCTTGTAGCATTTTGAGAAGGATCAGCCAACCAGCATTTCAACTGAGCGTTATTCTTTTCGAACATCAACACACAAGGTGCATCCACAGTAATGTTTAAATCACCGTAACTAAATGTGGTTGCTTTATAAAAAACCATCCCCCATAAATTCAGTTTTCTGTTGTACACCGCCTGAACATCTTCACCATTTGCAGCCACAACGATATCAGAAACATTATAAGTCCTTGTTTGCGCCAGGGTTTTGTTTGGCACGATGACATATTCGTATTTTGATTGAAGAGGCTTTATACCATGATTGAACCACAAATTAAACACGTTAGAAGTTACTGTAGTTGAAGATTGAGCGCTCGTGATGGATTGCCATGTACCAGACTGCGGTCCGAAACTAAGATTTACATTCCCTCCTTTTGGAAAAAAATAAGCAATCTTATTGTGGTGTATCCAGTCCAAATTGCTTGTATAAGTTGATGTTGAACCAATTTGTATGTACGTTTCACTATTATTATGTTTTACTACTGCAGTTCCACTCTGCATACACTGATTTACCGTTGTATTAATTTCTTCGGCAGCCGTTGATTTTATTCCGGCTCCCAGACAGACAATCTCTTCCCCAAACATAAACCACGATTTTTTTGCCTGCGTATTCACATTAAAATCAGGATTATCCATCTGATAAGTAGTAACGCCATAGTTTCCATTTGATACTCCGCCGGCAAAAATTGCATTTCCCGGTTTCTCCCACTGAGTTGGTTTCGGAATAGTTGTTTTTTGCGGAAGGGTAGTGCCGGGTATTTTCGCCCAATCCCATACAGGGAATATATTTCGGTATTCATTTCCTTCTATAACAATCGCGTTTGCCCCTTCTGTTAGAAAATAGCCTTTCAGGTTTTCCCCGTTTCCATTTTCACTACGTGCTGTTCGAGTCGATGCCATCCTGATATCGAACGTATAACCGGGGGACGTAGTTAAGCTGTAGTCACCTCTCCAGTAATGGTAATGGGTTACGGGCACTAGATAGGTTCCGGACTTGTTCCCTTTTAGCCGTTCTATAGCAGCATCGTAAACAAACTGGTTATCCGGATCCACTTTCTTGAAATTCGATACAATTGCTGATACGTATGACGCTCCGATTCCTCCCTGAATAGCTAATCCCCTGCCGACTGTATTATATAAAAAAGCGCTGCCGCGAATTAAGTTCAAGAAATGATCCCTGAAAAATTTAACTAACAACTCCTGTTTAACCTGATCCATCGCGAATTCAGTACCTTTAGTTGCACCGGCTATTACAATCGCATGCCGGACAAAGGCAACAGCGTAGCCTCCGGAATACAGTTGCTGTCCGTGTTGGAAAAAAGAATAATCATGCTGTAATCCTTCCTGTGTGGTCATGTAAACTGGCTCATACACTTCGTTCACCCCCAATGTAAGAGCTGTCTGATCTTTTGAAAGGCATCCCCGGTACACCCAATGCATCGCAACAGCAACTTTATTTGATCCTGTGTAATTTAGCGGATTTCCTCCGGTATTTTTTATTCTGGTAAGGATATTGGTTTCGAGTGTCGACGAAACCTGTTGTGCCCCCGAACGCATCAGAATCAATATTCGCCCGAGCTGTTGAGGGTTGCCAATTTGATGAACATACCAATTGTTACTGATAGGATTTTTATTATAAAAATAGGTAAGAGCAGAAACAATTTTCTGATATACAATAGCATTACGATAATAATTTGAAGATATCAGCGTATAAGCCAGGGTAAAATCCACGACCCGTTCCAGGTGTGTAGTGCCAGGCCAGTTGGTCATTGCTGTACTGTTATAATCAATATCCGCCCAGGAACCATCGGAATTAATCGTCGTCAGCAAATTTGCTACAGTCGTATTTAATTTCGGTACATCAGCCACACCTTCCCACTCATTTACCCGGATTCTTTGCATTATTGTATCATATACTGCATCATTAACAGCAAATAAAGCATTAAAAAAAAACGGATATAATAATATAAGAATAATGCTGTAATGTTTTTTCCCTTTCATCATAAAATATTCTAAGTATTGGAGACACCCTTTACGTGTTTCTCTTGCTACCTATTTCACGTTTGAACAAAGATGTGGTACCATGTTGATTTTATGTTGTTAAACATGTATTTTAAAAGTCATGCGACGAAAGGAGAAATTTCCATATTCGTCGCATGAATCACATTTCCTTCCATCTTTAACAGATCGAAGTAAAAAAGGATATCCTATCTCTAAAACTCTTATTTTAGGATTTTCATAGTGTTACCTGATTTTATATCACGAATAATATATACTCCCGAGGTCAAATTCCGGAGATTAACAGTTGCTGCATTAGAGCGTATCACAATCTGACCTGAAATATCACACACTTCCAAGTCTACATTATTAGCATTGAATAGTTCGTTTTGATTGAATTTTACAAAAGCAGTATACTTATTTTCAGTTATTGATGATTCTACTTCACCAACATTTGTTGCTGATATAAAATAAAAATTCATCCCCGCATTACCATCTATCCATTTACTGGGCATCAGTTTTAAAGTAGCAGGTGGTCCCTGATAAACGTATGAGTGAGTGGTTACGTAATCGCGTAAGGTATATTTTGCAAGCGTATCAAGAAATAAATTTTCATTATCAGTAATAATAAGCTTTCCCATCGGAGTAGCATTATATGACCTTACTCCAACTTCTATATGACTATTTCCTTTTACTGGAAAACTAAAATAACGGGTATCAGAAGACACAGCAACTCCACTCGGAACTTCAAGTGAATTAGGGTGTTGCATACCTTTATAATTTAACGAAGCAACTCTGTTGTCAGGTGCGCGGTAAGTCCAACCATAACTACCGTTCCCGATAACAGAGAGGAGACTTTCTGTCGTATAAGTTTGTTTATTATTAAAAACTCCTTCCAAATTCATAGAAGAAAATTCTGCATCACTAAAATCCCACGTTGTTTTTTCACCTTCAACCGGAACTACATTGGTTGCAGTGATCGCATAAAAGTTAACTCCACAATTACCGCTTGTCCACCTGGGCGGATATATATATAACCGGGTAGGGCCACCAAAATATGAAAATGTATACCACTTAGCAACACCTTGTGTAGGCCTTCCAATGGTATCAACAAATGTTTCTTCATGATCGGTTATTACAATTTTTCCCGCCGGTGAACTATTATAACTTCTGGCAAGTACCGCTATTTCACTGTCACCTGCCACATCAAAAGCCAGGTATCGTCCACCATATGGCAAGGTAAAATGACCGGGAGCAACATTAACTCCACCTACCGTCGTAATACTGTGTGTGTAAGTTACGCCATCAATTTC
>VSSQ01000123.1_pt1 | contig 50714 bp, 37 predicted proteins | sample 4763081 | NCBI WGS metagenome assembly VSSQ01 (sample SAMN12137344, study PRJNA551015) | bioreactor metagenome | isolation source: SDC9 anaerobic chlorinated ethene degrading culture | place: USA: Knoxville, Tennesee | collected 2015-01-01
TAAAATCCTGGAACGAATGGGGCGAAGGAAATTACGTCGAACCCGATCTAAAATATGGATGCGGCTACCTTGAAGCTTTAAGAAACGCCGTCATAGAATAACCTCTTGTAATCAAAACAGCTAAGACCTTCTGCCAGGCAGATTCCGGGCAATAACCCGATGCATCACATGCACTGCCAGGCAAGCAAGTGCCAGAAAGCCACCCAGCCAGACAACGCCGTTCCAGCCCCATCGCCCCCACACCTCGCCAGCCAGCAGGGTACCAACAGAACCTCCCAGAAAATAGGAAACCATATACACGGTATTCAACCGGTTGGCTGCCTCCGGATAATATGAAAACACAATGGTCTGATTCGTAACATTCACACCCTGCAGTCCCATATCCAGAAACACGATTCCTATAATAAGACCCGGATAAGTGTCCCCCCAGAAACCGAAAATTACCCATGAAAGCAGCATAATCAGACAGGCTCCTGTTATGATCGTTCGCTTTGTAACACCCCTGGAAATGTAACCCACAGACGAAGCAGATACAGCCCCCACAATCCCGATCAATCCCAGAAGTCCGGCAACATCGCTACCCGCAAAAAAGGGAGGCTCTTCCAGCAGGAAAGTCAGCGTAGTCCAGAAAACAGAAAAAGAGGCAAACAGCAAAGCCCCTCTTAAGGAAGCCAACTGTAAGCCAGGAATCGATTTGGCATACACCGCGATCGATTTAAGCAGCTGCTTGTACGAACCATGAAATGTAGGATTCACTTCCGGAAGTAAAGAAGCGATAAAAAATCCCAGTACAACCATAATGCCGGCGGCAATCATAAACACAATGCGCCAACCCACCAAATCACCCAGTACACCACTAAACACCCGCGAGCCCAAAATTCCTATCAGCAGGCCACTCATCAGCAACCCCACATGTTTATCCTTATCAGCGGGAGCCGACAACTGTGCGGCAATAGGAATAAAAATCTGTGGAATAACCGAAGTAAAACCAATTAAGAAGCTGCTCACCACCAAAGAAGTCAACGAGCCGCCAAAGGCAAACATCAGCAAAGAGGCAATCATAAAAACGAAATCGATCAATATGATCTTCTTCCGCTTAAACATATCTCCCAACGGAATAAGCAACAACAACCCCGAGGCATAACCAATCTGAGTAAACATCGCAATCTTGCTGGTTGCTGCTCCGGACTCGTTCAAGTCTTTAGCAATCAACCCCAAAAGAGGCTGATTGTAATAATTATTCGCTACAACCAGTCCAGCCCCTACAGCCATCAACCATAAAATCCTTTTCGAAAGATATACCTCTTTTCCAATCATGATACACTTAAAAATCGACCGTCTATATTTTCCGGTACAAAAATAAGGCAAACTATTTACAAAAGAATAAATAACTAAAACATTTCGTATCAAAGAACAATTATATATCTATACAAAAGCAGAAAAATGAAACCATCATTCAACAAAGCGTTATACCGCACTATTTCCAACGAACTCCGGGTAGGAAGTCTTGTTTTCTACATATTGGCCATCGGCATCGGGATGCTGTTCAACTACACCAAATACAACAATTTCGATATCAATATCTTTCAATACTCCGATGTGCTCGATTTTCTTATAATTCCGTTTTCAGACCTCCTCATCCTCCTTTTCACCATCATGTCAATTCTGATCGTTTATGGCATTTATCAGTTGGATGCATGGTGGCAGAAGCGATTCCCCGGTCCATACTCCAAATTCAATTTCAGATTGGACAGTAAACCCTGGTTCGATGCATACCGTCAGATCTCCTTTCTGCTTATTTTTCTGCTATACCTTGTAATAGCGGCAAACATCTATGGCAAAGTGCTTCGCAATCAGATTGAAGAAAGCAGCCCCATCGCACTGCAGTTTACAGACAACGAAAACATCACCGGCAGATATATAGGTAAAACCAAAGATGTACTCTTTTTCATAGACCATCAAAACAACGTAAAAGCCACCCCCCTCGTAAACCTGAAGATGTACGGCACACAACCAATCTCAAAAAGAAGCTCCTTCCTACAATAGCACTTCAACAAGAAAAAGAAAGAGTAAAGATAAAAAGAGCAGGCCCGATCTACTTTATAAAAAGAAAATCCTTGTATTTCTATTTTAAATCTCTACATTTGCTATCCATTCAAAAGAATTATACCTTATAATCTGCGGCTTAATTGGAAGAAAAAACAGACATACAACTATTTAATCAGCTTTATGCGACTAACAAACAGAAGTACATCCGGTTTGCATCTTCCTATGTACACGAAGATGCCGTTGCAGAAGATCTGGTAATGGAAAGTCTGATGTATTACTGGGAAAGGCGATCCTCTTTGGGACACATTGAGAATGTATCCATGTACATACTCACCGTGCTGAAGCATAAATGCCTGAACCATCTGCAGAGACAACGCACCTGGGATAATTTATCTGAAAACATGCTGACCGACACCCAATGGGACATCCAGATGCGAATTTCGTCCCTGGAGGCGTGCAATCCGGAACAACTATTCTCAGACGAAGTCCAGCAACTGCTCGAAAAAGCACTTCAAAGTATGCCTGAAAAATCAAGGCAGATCTTCATAATGAGTCGGTACGAAGATAAGAGCTACAAGGAAATAGCCTCTGCAATGAATTTATCTGTAAAAAGTGTCGAGTTTCATATGAGTAAAGTCCTGAGTGTACTCAGAAAAACATTAAAAGACTATCTCCCCTTGTTAATTCTTGTCTTCGATTTCTTCTACAACCGATAATTTTGAAAAAAATCAGATTTTCCTGTTAGGGTATTTATTCTTTCGATTGCCTTTAATACTATAAGAGGAAATTATGGATAAAGAAATAATATATCGGGTCTTTAAAGGAAGGGTATCGTCCGCCGAAATTGCCATTGTCCGTCAGTGGGTCGAATCAAACCCGCACAACAGGGAAGAATACATGCGTGAAAGAGCCTTGTTCGACGCAATACAGTTATCGGACTTTGCAAACACCAGCTCCACCCCTGTCAGATCTGTTTTTACCCGTCCCCGCACCTGGCTCAGGGTGGCAGCAGTTGCAGCCCTCCTATTGTCGGTCAGCTTGTACTTCGTTATAAGAAACAAGCATGATGACCTTGTGGCCATGAATACCATCACTGTACCCGCCGGCCAGCGGGTGAACATCGTCCTGTCGGACGGTACCGAAGTATGGCTTAACTCACGCACCAAACTCACCTACCCCACCTCCTTCTCAAGCAAGCAACGAGAAGTGTACCTGTCGGGAGAGGCCCTGTTCGACGTAACCAAAGACGAAAAAAAGAAATTCATCGTACATGCAAAAAACTGTCAGGTAGAGGTATTAGGCACCCTGTTCAATGTAGAATCCGATGAAGTGACAGGCGAGTTCTCCACCTCTCTCTTACGGGGAAGTGTCCGTATCACCAACAACCTGCATCCCAGCCAATCCGTGCTGTTGAAACCCAACAACATGGTGCTGACAAAAGGCGGGAAGCTGGAAGTGCAGCCCATCACCGATTACGATCATTACCGGTGGACCGAAGGACTCATCTGCTTCAAAGACACCGGATTCAAGCAATTGATGAAAAGACTGGAGAAAAACTTCGATGTCCGCATCGTTATCGAGAACAAGAACCTCGAACACTATGCCTGCAGCGGTAAATTCAGGGTATCAGACGGTATAGACGCTCTGCTGCACATCCTACAGAAAGATGTCAGATTCAAGATTGAAAAAGACGAAAATACAAATACCATATACATCAAATAACGTACTAAATAAATTGCCTATGAGAATTTTTTTTTGTTAGCCTGACCTCAGGAAGACTCCTGTGACATATGAGAACCTATTATACAACTGTATTAATTTTAAATATATCAAAGAAATGAATAGAAAATCTTTGTTAATGTTGAATTGGATAAAAATACCACAAAACAAACATATGATCCGAACAGCGAAAACAATCACAATTTTCCTTTTTTCGTGCATTCTTTGTCTACACGCAGAAACGGGCAACACCCAGAACATACGTGTTACATTGAATAAAAGCAACGAAAAGCTGGAAAACATCCTCAACGAAATTGAGAATCAGACCGAGTTGTTGTTTATTTACAACAAAAACATCAATGTGAACAAGAAGGTATCGGTAAATGTAAAGGAGCAACCCCTTGCGCAAGTACTGAAAACCCTTTTGGGAGAATCCGTAACCTATAAGCAGGAAGGTTCTTACATCCTTTTGTCGGAAAATGCAGATCAATCCGCACCACGGGTTACACAACAGAATAAAACTGTAAAAGGAAATGTGCAAGACACCAACGGAGAGGCCATCATCGGCGCCAATGTGGTGGAAAAGGGCACAACCAACGGAACCATAACGGATATAGACGGAAACTTCAGTCTACAGCTTCAGGGCAGTAATCCCGTTTTGCAGGTATCCTATATCGGTTATACAACCCAGGAAGTGCGGGTAGGTAATTCCACCGCCCTTACCGTTAAACTTGCAGAAGATTCAGAAACCCTCGAAGAGGTGGTAGTAGTAGGTTACGGTGTACAAAAACGTGCTTCGGTAACCGGATCGGTAGCCTCGTTGCAGTCGAAAGACATCACCACCGTAAAAACACCCAACGTAAGTAATGCGCTGGCAGGTAAACTACCGGGTCTGAGGGCTGTACAACGCAGCGGTGCCCCGGGCGACGATGCCTCAAGCATCGATATCCGCGGCTTCGGCAGTGCTTTGGTGATTGTAGACGGCGTGGAACGCGATTTCAGGCAGATCGATGCCAACGATATCGAATCCATCAGTATCCTGAAGGATGCATCAGCTGCGGTATACGGGTTCAAGGGGGCCAACGGCGTTATCCTCGTTTCCACCAAAAAGGGACAGGTAGGCAAACCTAAAATCAATTACACCGGTTACGTGGGCGTACAGAATATCACCCGCTATCCCGAATTCTTCAATGGATACGAATATGCCATGCTTTATAACGAAGCACAACAGAATGTAGGGGTTACCGCCCCCTATTCGGCTGAGAATCTGGAACAGTACAAACAAGGCATCGGCACAACGGACTGGTACAACGAAACCATCCGCGGCTCAATCCCCCAGATGTATCATAACCTAAGCGTATCCGGAGGAGCCGAAAAGGTGAAATACTTCTTCTCCCTGGGTTATACCGACCAGGAAGGTATCTATAAATCGGACGATTTCAATTTCAAGAAATACAACATCCGCTCCAATATCAGTGCAGAGATTGTAAAAGGATTCAATGTAGAGCTGCAACTGAGCGGACGTCTCGACACCCGTAACAAGCCCTACGAGGCTGACCCGCTGAGCCGAAGCATCCAGATGGCAAAGCCCATATTCCCTGTGTATGCCAACGACAACACAGATTATTGGTCCAATCCGGGCGATAAAGGAAACCCGGTACACCTGTCGGATGTCGACAACGTAGGATACGACCGCCGCGACCGCCGGGAGTTCAACGGATCACTGGCCTTTACCTGGGATATACCCTGGATCAAGGGACTCACTGCCAAAACCCTGATGTCGTACGACTATAATAATCAATATTCACGTCAGTGGTATAAAGAATACTACGAATACGTGTACAATGCAACCCAGGACAAGTACACCGCCCAGGCCAGTCACACCATTTCGGAACTTACCACCCGGTCGGACAATTACTTCAAGCCCAACATGCAGACCTCGTTAAATTACAAAAACACATTTGGAAAACACGACGTAGGCGCACTGGTATTGTTTGAATTCTATAACGACCGCACCGACTGGGTGAAGGCTTACCGCCAGTTTACAGTGGGTGCCATCGATCAGATTGGAGCAGGCGATAAGGTAAATTTAAACAACGACGGCAACGCGAGTGTTTCCGCACACGCCGGTTTGGTAGGTCGTGTAAACTATGCTTACGACAATAAATACCTGATCGAAGCCAGTTTCAGATACGACGGATCCTACAAATTCAGTCCGGATAAACGTTGGGGCTTCTTCCCTGCATTATCGCTCGGATGGCGTATGTCTGAAGAGGCATTCTTCAAAGAGGCCCTTCCTATCGTAGACAATTTCAAACTCAGAGGATCCTACGGAAAGGTGGGCGACGAAGGTGACTTTGCAGCCTATCAGTATCTGACCGGTTACACCTATCCCTCGGGCAACTATGTACTGGGATCCGGAGGTTTGTCCAACGGAGCCAAAGACAAGGGAATGCCCAACACCAACCTTACCTGGTACGAATCTACTACTGCAAACGTAGGCTTCGAGGGTTCTGTAAAGTCGGGTTTGCTGAGTGTGGAATTCGATTACTTCCAGCGCAACAGAGACGGACTGCTTGCCACACGGCTGCTCACCCTGCCCACTACCTTCGGACAAGCTCTTCCGGAAGAAAACCTGAACTCCGATAAAACCAGGGGATTCGAAATAGTAGTGGGTCACCGTAACAAAATAGGCGATTTCACCTACGACATCAAGGCAAACTTCTCCAAAACCCGTAATTATTTCGGCTATGTGGAACGTGCCGCTTCGTCCAATATGTACGACAACTGGCGCAACAACACCAACGACCGCTACAAAGACATCAACTGGGGTAAAAAGGTGATCGGCCAGTTCCAGAGTTTCGAAGAGATTCTCAACTCGCCCATCCAGGACAACAACGGTAACAAATCGCTTCTGCCCGGCGACCTGAAGTTCGAAGACTGGAACAACGACGGTATTATCGACGGTAAAGACGACAAGCCCATCGGTCACGGAAGCAATCCCAGCATGTACTACGGATTGAACCTCTCCGGACAATACAAAGGATTCGACCTCACCATCTTCTTCCAGGGAGCAGCCGGCCACGAAGTGTTCACCGGAGGCGACTTTATGGATCCTTTCATCCAGCAGGGACTTGGCAACGGTATCACACTCTGGCTGGACCGCTGGCATCGTGAAGATCCTGCCGATATGAGCAGTGCATGGATACCCGGATACATGCCGGCCCTGCGGCCCACCGGTTATCAGGCAAACCGCACCAACAACACATGGACCATGCAGAAGGCAACCTACCTGCGTTTAAAAACCCTCGAACTGGGTTATTCGTTCCCTAAGGAATGGATCGGCAAGGCAGGTATCGAAAACCTCCGTATCTATGTGAACAGCTTCAATCCGCTTACCTTTACAGGTCGCGAGGGAGTGATCAAGTATATGGACCCCGAAAACAGTGAAGGAGCATTGCGCTATTATCCGCAGATGAAGACATTCAATTTTGGAGTTAATTTATCTTTTTAAAGTATAAGCCATGAAATCAAAAATAGTAAATATAGTAGGAGGAATCCTGGTTCTGCTGGGAATTACTTCATGTAATTCATATTTAGAAAAAGAATCGTTCGACATCATCACTCCGGAACAGGTATGGAAAGATCCGAAGCTCATCAACGGTGTGATGGTAAACCTGTATGACGGTCTGCAGTTAGAAGATTTCAACTATTGGTACCGCGATGCCTGGCGCATCATGAACCCCTCCACCCTTTCGGACGAGGCCCAGGGATCCTTCCAGAAAGACCCTATGTTCGACAATGCAAATGCAACCTATACCTACGAAGATGCTTTGTTTGAGCAGAAGTTCGCCGACCGTTACAAACTGATCCGCAACTGCAACGACTTCATCGCACAGGCAGAAAAGGCAACCTCCCTTTCGGATGCCGACAAAAGTATGTTGCTTGCCGAAGCTCGTTTCCTGCGGGCCATGCACTATTTCACCCTGGTGAAACGCTACGGGGGAGTACCCCTGATCGATGCCCCGCAGACATACGATCCGGCCAACCTCGAATCACTTATGTTGCCCCGCAGCAAGGAGGTGGAGATCTACGACTTCATCATCAAGGAATGTCAGGAAGCCGCAGCCATATTGCCGGTTACCCGCGATGCCGCAGCTAAATACCGTGCCAATCGCGGAACCGCACTGGCTCTTTGTTCGCGTGCCGCTCTGTATGCCGGTTCCATCGCCCGCTACGGAAAAGTTGAGTTGGATGGTCTGGTAGGTATACCTTCCAGCGAAGCCAACCGTTTCTTCCAGGCATCCTACGATGCTTCATCAGCCATCATCGGACTAAAAGTATACAGCCTGTACAATAAGAAAGCCGACAATAAAACCCAGAATTACTATGAGATATTCATCAAGGGGAATGGCGACAACGGCGAATTCATTTTTCAGAAACAGTATAACGTTGCCGGAGGCAAAGGACACGACTGGGATAAACGTAATGCACCCTTCTCGTACCGTGCCGGCGGCTGGGGCTGCGGCGTGGCTCCAACAATGGAAATGGTGGAAGAATACGAATACACCGATGGCACACCAGGAACACTCAAACTTACCGATGCCAGCGGCAAACCCCTGCGTTTCAATAACCCGTACGACCTGTTCGCCGGCAAAGATCCACGCTTGTTTGCAACCATCTATCTTCCTGGATCACCCTGCAAAGGATCCATCATGGAATGGCGCCGTGGGGTAATCGAATCAGACTCCAAGCGCTACGTTGCCACCAGTCAGCCCGACGGCGGAAATAAGGTAGAAATCAACGGTGTAGTTTACAGCACCTCCGGAAAAGATGGCGGAGCCGATGCCGGCGATGCCTCGAAGACAGGCTTCTATCAGAAAAAATTCTGGGACGAAACCCTTACAGACATGAATATGGGTAAGTCGGAAACCCCCTGGCCCGTTTTCCGTCTGGGAGAGATTTACCTCAACCTGGCCGAGGCAGCCATGGAGCTGGGTAAAACCGCCGACGCGCTGGATGCTGTCAACATCATCCGCAACCGTGCCGGTATCGCACCGCTTACAGCGATCACCATGGATAAGATACGCCACGAGAGAAAGGTGGAACTGGCCTTCGAAGGACACCGGTTCTGGGACATGAAACGTTGGCGCATCGCCCATCTCGATGTACAGCAAGGCGGACTCAACGGATTCAGCGGTTCTGCCCTGTACCCATGGTACGATATCCGCGACGGAAAATATATTTTCGAGAAAGGCACCAATACGCCCAAACAAAAGCGTATCTTTCTGGAGAAAAACTATTACGGAAAAATCAATGCAGACGATATGAATTCCAATCCCAAATTAGTACAAAACCCGGGATACACCAATTAAAAAATCTATAATAGTTTGTAATATGAAAAAGATCAGCATATATATTTCCCTGTTATGCGCGTTATTGGTAACAGGCTGTCAGAATGAACTGGATAATTACGATGCCCCCAACGGAGGCATTAAAGGACGTATTCTCGATGCGCAGACCAACGAACCCATCCCTCTGCCCGTTCAGGGATCAACCGGGGTGATTATCAATATGTTCGAACAGAACACCGCCGCCACCAAGTCGGTAGACTTCTACGCAAAGCAAGACGGAAGTTTCGAAAACTCCAAGATGTTCAACGGCGAATACCTCCTTAATGCCAGCGGTCCGTTTATCCTTACCGGTCAGAATCCCGTCACCGTAAAGGGGCAGACCAGCTTCGATATTACGGCAACCCCCTATGCACGCATTCAGGCATCGGCAACAGCCAGCGGCACCACCGTAAGCATCACCTACAAAGTAACCCCCGCCAAACCGGAGTATGCCGTAACCGAAGTGTACGGTATCTGGAATTTCGCACCCGGGGTAGATGTGGGACAGGCCAACCTGGCGGGTAAGAAAACCGTTACAGCCACCGAGGGGACTATCACCTTCGACCTCGCATCCGACAATGTTTTCAAAACCAATCTGTATAAGATACAGGCCAACGGCAACAAGATATACCTGCGCGTAGGTGCCAAGACCGCCGGCTTTGTAAACTACAGTCAGGTTATTACAGTAACTTTATAATCCAACCTACCGGCCGGTGCTGTACATGCTGCAACACCGGCCTTTTTATTCTCAATTATGATGAAAAAATACCTTTGGCTCATTGCCTGGCTTACCAGCTGTCTGGCCGTCTTCGCCCAACAACCCCAACCTCTCGCCAATCCTCTGCCCGCGTGGGCTTTCGGAGGATTTGTTCGTCCCGAGGGAGTAAACCCCGTAATCACGCCCAATCCTGCCACCCTGTTCAACTGCCCCATGCAGGGCAAACCGGTTGCCTGGGAAGAGAGCGATACCTTCAACCCGGCTGCGGCAGTGATGAACAATCAGATCCATGTCCTCTACCGGGCAGAAGACAATTCCGCCACCGGCATCGGAAAACGTACCAGCCGTATCGGATTGGCCCAATCGCACAATGGAACCGACATGAAGCGGTTCGACGCCCCTGTTCTGTACCCCGCCAACGATGCGATGCGTACATACGACTGGCCCGGCGGATGCGAAGATCCGCGGGTATGTGTAACCGACCAGGGACTCTTCGTGATGGCCTACACCTCGTGGAACCGCCAGGTACCCCGACTGAGCATCGCCACGTCGACCGACCTTAAGAACTGGACCAAGCACGGTCCCGCTTTCTCTAAGGCATACAACGGCCGGTTCAAAGACATGGCCAGCAAATCCGGATCGATAGTCACCAAACTGGTTAAAGGAAAACAAGTTATCACCAAGCTCAACGGACGCTATTTCATGTATTGGGGCGAACACCAGGTATGCGCTGCCTATTCGGACAACCTCGTGGACTGGACCCCGGTGCTTGACGACAAGAACCAGCTGGCATCGGTAATCAAACCCCGCGCCGGCTATTTCGACAGTGCGCTTACCGAATGCGGACCACCGGCGGTGGTAACCGAAAACGGCATCCTGCTGCTGTATAACGGTAAGAATCATAACAACCCCGACAAAAGCGACCGGCGCTTCACCACGGGAGCCTATTGTGCCGGTCAGGTGCTTATGGACATTGCCAATCCCATGCAGGTAAAAGCACGCCTGGACGTACCGTTCTTCCGCCCCATGGAGGCTTTCGAGAAAAGCGGACAGTATGTGGATGGTACCGTATTCATCGAAGGGCTGGTCTACTTCAAAAAGAAATGGTATCTCTACTACGGCTGTGCCGATTCCAAAGTGGGCGTAGCCATCTACGATCCTGCTAAAAAAACACCGGGCGATCCCATACCCGCAGGCATGCGTGACACAGGTAGTTCACCCATCGTACTTAAGTCGGCCCTGCAGCACAAAGGGGATTTCTCCTGGCGCATGAAGAAAGCCGGCGAGGTGACCGACGCCCCCGAAAAGGTATCGGTTCCGGGCTATGGCGCCTCCTCGTGGATGCCTGCCATCGTTCCGGGCACCGTACTGAATTCGCTGGTGCATAACAAAGTGTACCCCGAACCCTATTACGGCACCAACAACAAACTCACCAACAACAAGATACCCGATCTGGCGCAGACCGGACGCGATTTCTACACCTATTGGTTCCGCACGGAATTCAACCTTCCCGCCTCCTACAAGAATAAAACCGTATGGATGCACCTGGAGGGGATCAATTACCGGGCCGAGGTATGGGTGAACGGACACCTGTTAGGCAATATGGCAGGCATGTTCCGCGACGATGCCATCAACATCACCGACTTTGCCAACCCGGGCGGCAACAATGCCGTAGCCATCAAAGTGCTGCCGGTAGACATGCCCGGAACCGTCAAACCCAAACAATGGGGGGCCGCCGGCGAATTCCATAACGGAGGCGACGGAAACATCGGGCTCAACACAACCATGCTAATGAGCGTGGGCTGGGACTTCACCTTTATGGACGGCATCCGCGACCGCAACACCGGTATCTGGAAAGATATCTCCATCTATACAACCGATAAGGCTGTACTCCGGAACCCCTTCATCACGTCTGAACTCCGCAAACCCGGTTACGACCAGGCCCGCGAAACAGTTTCGGTAGAGGTTGTAAACCCCACCACCGGTCCGCTAACCTGCACCGTACAGGGTGAGATAAGCGGTCAGAACATCCGCTTTGCCAAAGAGGTGACCCTCTTCCGGGGTGAAACCCGCGAGATCCGGTTCACGGCCGACGAGTTTCCGCAGCTCATCCTCAACAACCCCCGTCTCTGGTGGCCCCGGTTCAAAGGCGAACAAGCCCTGTACAACCTTACGCTTACAGCCACAGTAAATGGCCAGAAGTCAGACTCGGTCAGCACCCGCTTCGGCATCCGCGAAATCACTTCAGACACCAACACCCCGGACAAATCACGGCAGTTCTACGTAAACGGAAAGAAGCTATTTGTTAGAGGAAGCAACTGGATCCCCGAAGCCATGCTGCGTAATTCCGACGAGCGCACCTACGCCGAACTCAGGTACACACAGCAATCCGGCATCAACCTGCTCCGCATGTGGGGCGGCGGCATAGCCGAATCCGACTATTTCTTCCGGTTGTGCGACGAAATGGGAATCCTCGTCTGGCAGGAATTCTGGATGACCGGCGACACCCGGCATCCCCACGACCAAGCCCTTTATCTCAGCAACGTAAGCTCCACCGTAAAGCGCCTGCGCAACCATCCTTCGCTGGCCTACTATGTATCATCCAACGAGAGCACGGAAATGCCGGGAGCCAAAGAACTGATCATGAAGCTTGACGGCACCAGAGGCTACCAGATGCAATCGGAAGTAGACGGTGTACACGACGGAAGTCCCTACAAGCAGGTCAACCCCATGCAACATTACGAAAACACCGCCTCTGCCCGTGGAAGCCGTCTGGACGGATTCAACCCCGAATACGGCGCCCCTACCCTGCCCACCGTGGAGGTACTCCGCGAGATGATGGACGAGAAAGATCTCTGGCCCATCAACAAAGAGGTGTGGGATTACCTGGACGGCGGAGGTTTCCACCTGATGAGCACCCTCTATACAGACCTCACCAACCAATACGGGCCCTCGAAAGGGATCGACGAATTTGCAAAGAAAGGTCAGCTTGTGGGAGCCATGAATTCTAAATCCATCTGGGAAAACTGGAACTACAACAAACTGGGGTATGGAGACCGCTACACCTCCGGTCTGCTGTTCTGGTATCACAACTGTCCCGTCAGACAGGTCTGCGCCCGCATGTGGGACCACTCTCTCGAACCCACCGCCTCCCTGTACCATACCCAAAACGCTCTGGAACCTTTGCATGCCCAGTTCGACTATCTTAAAAACACCGTCTCCGTGTGCAACGACTACCTGCAAGCCTTTACAAACTACAAGGTAACCGCTCAGGTGTACAACATCCACAGCAAGAAGGTGTACGAGAAGTCGCAGTCCACCGATATCCCGGCCGACGGCGTGGTGAACGATCTTTTCAATATCGAATTCCCTGCTAACATCTCGCAGGTACACTTCATCAAACTCCGTCTGTACAACGAAAAAGGGAAAGAGGTGGCCAGCACCTTCTACTGGCGTTCGTCGGACAAGTACGAGGGATCCAAAACCCTCACCGGTCCTACTACCTCCGGGTTTGAAAGTCTGTCGCAGCTCAAGCAAACCCGACTGAAGACCAGCTTCAAAACCCGCAAAGAGAATGGCAGACACTACATCGATGCCGAGATCCGGAACAACACCCCTACCCTGGCCTTCTTCACCCAGCTGCAACTGCTCGATGCACAGGGGAAACCGGTACGTCCCAGTTTCTATACCGATAACTTCTTCTCGCTGCTACCCGGCGAAAGCAAGAAGATCACCATCGAAACAAGCAGTGCCGATCTTCCACCCCAGGCAACCTTTGTGGTAAAAGGATGGAATGTCGAAGCTGATTTATTCTCAATTTCTAAATAATAAAAACCTCCTGGCTTATTTTTTAGTCAGGAGGTTTTTTCTTATTTTCAATTTAATATCGTTTTTCTCTCTGTAATTGCTTTGGCTTTACAGTCTAAAGCTATTTCTTTCTAAACTATCATTAATATATTCTTTTTCTCTCTGAACCAGCTTTGGCTAAGCGGCTTCAAATAACTCCTCTTTCTAAATTCATTTTAATATATTCTTTTTTCTTGATAAAAAAGAATCAAAAAAATCAAGGCTGACGCGGCGGGGACTAAAAACCATACTCTCAGCCGCGCGGAAAGAACTCGCTGCGCTCAAACAGCTTTCCGCTTCTCCGGCTTCCTTCCTGGTTTTCTTTACGTCCCCTCCGCTGAGGCCAAATCCCTACTTCCTCAACCAATACCCCCTCCCCCAGCTTTCGTGAATGCGCTGCGCTGTTCCTCTTTCCTCTCTGCATTCTTCATTCTCCTGACTTCCGGCTCGTTATTAGTATTACCTCTGCCATCCTCTTATATAAACCTCTCCCACTTTGGGATGATGTCTTCTTTACGGAGAAGAGCAAGTCAAAGCAGAGTAGCGGTGGATTCGAAGAGGAAAACAGCAGAGCCAAAAAAAAGAAAAGAGGAGGTAGTGAGAGGTTTAGGCGATGCCGGAGGCGAGCCGCAAAGAAGGACCCGACCTCGGCTGGGGGAGCGTTAAAAAGCTGACTGATGGAAGCGGTTAAAACGGAAATCTGTTTGAGCGAAGCGAGTTTATTTCCGTTCAGCCTCCAGCAGACAGCTTTAGCTCAACCAGGCGCAGTCTTGATTTTTGCTTCTTTTCATCAAGGAAAAGAAGGTGCTACCCTTCACAAGGGAAAAGAAAGCTACTTTACTTTACTGAAGATAAACTTACAGTTGTTGGCGTCGGAACCTGTTCCGTGTCGCCAAAACCAGGTGATTACAGGCGTGCCGTCGGTAGTTTTCCACCCCGATACATTCACAATCTGATGATAATTAAAAGGCACTTCCATAAAAGTAGTATATTGATAATCTTCGGAAGGGCCATGCTCCAGCCACCACAGGAACTCCTCTTTCTGGGCAATAAGCCGGCTGCCGTTAATGGGCGTACCCGCTATCCCCAGGTATCGGCCGTACCGATGTAAGCATCATTATAGGCAAACCACTCTTTGGCCCAGGGAGAAGCCACCACATCCGGCTTATCCACCTTGTCAAGGCGCGATTTATACAGATAATATTCACCGTGTCTTAGCTTTATCTTCAACCAGTCGCCTTCCACGGCAAGCACTTCATACACCTGCGATCGCAACACTTCACCCACAACAGCCTCGTTTGTCTTCATTCTGTAAGGCGTCTGGGTATAGTCTTTGGATGCATAATTAACCTTATACAACATTGGTTTGGCCGACTTCTGTCCGGTAGCAGGAACAAAATTAAACGCCATGCACACTAAAAAAACTACACTGAAAAATCGATTCCATTCATACCACTTCTTGCCGCCTGGCGACAGTTTCATCTGTTTTTTCATACTATTTTTATCAATTTATTAAAGGAGAAGCCGCGTATCCGCCCCCATTCCAAAAAAAACCGGAAAGTTAAACATAATCTGTAAATAAGCAAAACATCTTTGTCATTATCCCTGTTCAGGATCATTTATTATAAGTTCGCAAAGTATCCAGGGTATATTTTCCCCATAGTGAATTGACACAAATTACAAATATCCGAACCACTTTTGCAAATGCAAGATATAATGATGAAAAGAAGGAAGTTAATTGTTAATCGTAATTTAATTAGTATCTTTGTAAGAATAAATCAAAAAAAGAAGCAGGCGATGGCAACCAATCACAAAGTAACTTATTGGGTTGAAATGTCGGACTACGATCTTGAAACCGCTTCAGCCATGTTGACTACCGGTAGATACCTTTACGTAGGATTCATGTGCCATCAGGCTATTGAAAAAATATTGAAAGCCCGTATATGTTCTATTTCCGAAGAAACGCCTCCTTATATTCATAACCTTTCAAGATTGGCTGAAAAAGCATTTATCAATGAAGGACTTACAGACGATCAATATGAAGTTATAGACTTGCTTGATCCACTCAATATAGAAGCACGATATCCCTCTTACAAAGAGAAGCTGATGAAAAGTCTTACACAAGAAAAGTGTATCACATTAATTGAACAAACAAAAAAACTGCAGCAATGGATAAAAACGAAGCTATAATATTAGCCAAACGCTATAAAGAATTAGTCTCACAGCATTTCCAGATAAAAGCACTTTATTTGTATGGTTCATATAGTAAGGGCACCCAAAATCCGGATAGTGATATAGATATTGCTGTAATTGTAGATCATATCGAAGGTGATTATTTTGACTATTTGCCTTTATTATGGAGACTTAGACGAAAAATAAACAGCATAATTGAACCCGTACTCCTCACTGAAGAAGACCAAACAACCCCTCTTTATGCTGAAATCCTTAAAACAGGACAAATAATTTAACTCAAAAAAGAAAAGCGCAGGGGCTTTCTTGATATTATTTGTTAAGCAAACTCACGGCAATGCTTTGAAAGGCGATATACGTAACATGAAGCCGGTGCCGGGCACCGGATCAGAACAACCAGATATGACGATAGAAACAACGTATTTTGAGCACAGGGATGATTGGCGCAAATGGCTGAGCGACAACTTTGAGACGGCCCGGGAAGTCTGGTTTGTATTTCCCCATAAATCGTCGGGCAAAAAAAGCATCACTTACAACGACGCTGTCGAAGAAGCCCTCTGTTTCGGGTGGATAGACAGTACGATAAAGTCGCTCGACAAAGAACATAAAATTCAGCGCTTCACCCCCAGAAAACCCAAAAGCCCCTACTCGCAAGCCAACAAGGAAAGACTCCGGTGGCTGCTGGAAAACAACCTGACACACCCCAAACTAGTGGACAAAATACGAAATGTATTGTCGGAACCCTTTGTCTTCCCCGATAACATCCTCAACAAGTTGCAAGCAGATCCAACCGTATGGAATAACTATCAACAATTCTCCGATACATACAAACGCATCCGGATAGCCTACATCCAGGCCGCAGAGATACGCCCCGAAGAATTTGAAAAGCGCCTCAACAACTTTATCAACAAAACAAAAGAGAATAAAATAATGTCCGGCTTCGGCGGAATCGACAAGTACTATTGAACCCAATAACAGCTTTAGTCCGCACAGGCGCAGTACCACTACAATATATTTTCCAAGTCCTTACTTCAAATTTAGAAACAGCCATAACCAAATCCGGTTCACACACTCATCGTATTATATAAATAATGCAATATTTTGAGAATTATTCGCATGTATCACTATAATAAATCAATAATTACAGTATATTTGCCTATAAATATGAGATAATTTCTCAAATCAATAAAAAACAACACCATGTTCCTACTAGAATTTACTACAGGCAATTTTCTATCCTTCAGGGAAAAGAAAACACTCAGTATGGAGGCTGCCAAAATAAAGGAATACCCGGAAAATGTAATACAAACAGGGAAATACAATTTGCTAAAATCAGCCGTTATCTACGGAGCTAATGCCAGCGGAAAAAGCAACCTGATCAAAGCACTCAAATTTATGCTTGACACGATAATAAACTCTGCCAGGTTAAACTCTACAGATACACTGAATGCGAAGCCTTTTTTGCTTGATGAAGAATCTAGCCAAAAGCCCTCCTATTTTGAATTATTGTTTATAGATGGCAATAATCGATTCAGATATGGATTCGAAATAGACGACAAAAGAATCCATTCCGAGTGGTTGTACCTATTACCCCTCGAAGCAAAATCCAAAAAGGATAACATGCTCTTTGTGCGCCAGGGAAATGAGATAATAATTTCAGAGGACTTCAACGAAGGTAAAGGGTTGGAAAGCAAGACCCGCGACAATGGATTATTTCTATCGGTATGCGATCAGTTCAACGGACTATTATCAAAACAATTGATGTCATTATTTGGAGCAAAAATAAAAATAATGTCTGGTATTGATCACAACGCAGAATCTTCAATGACTTCATTCTTTATGAAAACATTTGAAGACATATCCAACAAGTTTTTTCAGGATATGCAACTCGGGTTTACAGACATTGAACTTGCCGAAGAGGAAAAAAGGAATGAAGATAAAGCAATTACCACACACAACAAATACAACGCAAAAGAAGAAATAATAGGGAAAGTCAATTTTAAAATCAGGGAAAACGAATCCTCCGGAACCAATAAAATTTATGATATGGCCGGTTACCTTTTATTAGGACTTAATTTTGGTGTACCCGTTATAATCGACGAGCTTGATGCGAAACTTCATCCCCTGCTCACGCATAAAATCATCGAGCTGTTCCATTCTCCGGAAACCAACCCAAAGAATGCACAGCTTATATTTTCCACCCACGACACCAACCTGTTGGGGTGCAACTGCTTCCGGAGAGATCAAATCTGGTTTACAGAAAAAGACCGGACTGAATCAACCGATCTTTATTCGTTAGTGGAATTTAAAGAACCGGATGGAGGCAAAGTAAGAAACGACCGGAGCTTTGAAAAAGACTACATAGCCGGACGCTACGGCGCCATACCCTTTATCGGAAACTTTAACAACCTTATTAACCATGACCACACAACGAAAAATTGATAATTCCCTGTTAAAACGCTTTGAACGAAAAGAAAACAGCAACAGCAGAAAAGTAAACTCGAAAGAAAAGCGGGTTTACTTTCTGATTGTATGCGAAGGAGAAGAAACCGAACCCAACTATTTTAAAGCTTTCGAAAGAGAATTGCCTCCCTATACCCTCGACATTCAAACTTGGGGTACAAGATGCGATCCGTTGGGTGTAGTAAATGCCGCCATTGAATTTAAAAAAAGAAGTAAAAAGGACAGCGTATGGGTTGTGTTCGACAAAGATGATTTTCCGGCACGCAACTTCAATGCAGCCATCGAAAAAGCAGTTGCCAACGACATCAAATGCGCCTGGTCAAACGAAGCCTTCGAACTCTGGTATATCCTTCATTTCCAATACTTAAATACGGCCCTTTCCCGCAACGATTATCAAAATCTTCTCGAATCAGAAATCAACAAAAAAGCGAATAAAGGAAAGAACCCATTCAAGTATAAAAAGAACAGCAAAGAAATGTTCCAGCTTTTAAAAAAATATGGAAATCAGGAACAGGCCATTCAAAGGGCTATAAAATTAGAACAGCAATTTGACAACCAACAATACGCCACACACAACCCTTGTACCCTAGTGCACAAGCTTGTAGAAGAATTAAACAATCCCCAGATTGTTTTTGAAAAGTAGCCCCCTTATGCTTTGGTGCGTATGCAAGCACGTTACAATATGCAGGTGGCACGACAGGATAAAACTTTTTCCGAGCGTCTCGCCAAAATCCGCAAACTCACGGCAATGCGTTGAAAGGCGATTTACTTTACATGAAACTTTCTTCAAGTTAACGGAAGCTATTTATTTTAACATGAAGCCGGTGCCGAGTACCGGATCAGAACAACCAGTTATGACAATGGAAACAAAATATTTCGAACATCCGGATAGCCTACATCCAGGCCGCAGAGATACGCCCCGAAGAATTTGAAAAGCGCCTCAACAACTTTATCAACAAAACAAAAGAGAATAAAATAATAACCGGCTTCGGCGGAATCGACAAGTACTATTGAACCAAACAACAGCTTTAGTCCGCACAGCACAGTCTGATTTCTGCTTCTTATTATCAAGGTAAACAAGAGTCCCCTCTTATTGAATTATCAATTTATTTGTTAATTATAAAATAAAGTTTCATATTTGCGGAGCCTTAAATACAATTAAACATCCTTTATTAACTGAATGAAAACACGGATTTCATTAGGTTGCAGCCGGTTTACCGTGGGTGATTGTTCCCAAAGGCGCATCTAATAGGGGTTCGAAAATTATTACACTATGGATTTAAGAAATATTCTGATCGGATTTGGTGTTGCATTAACATGTTTTGCTTTTCAATCTTGTTCTGAAGACGAAAAAGGCGGGTATACGCCTGTTAATTACAATGTGAATGGAAAAGTAGAGAAGGGCCCGTTTGTAAGCGGATCCACCATCGATATACAACCGATGGATGCCAATATGCAACCCCTGGGAAGTATTTATTCCTCCACAATATCCGATAATACGGGAAGTTTTTCTTTCGGTTCAAAGGAGTTCGAAACACCCTTTGCCCAGCTCAAGGCCAGTGGATATTTCTTTAATGAAGTAGATGGCCAGTTGTCACGGGGAACATTAACGTTGCTGGCCGTTGTTAATTTGGCGGATCAATCCACCGTAAATGTAAACATCCTGACGCATCTTAAATACAAACGGATTATCAACTTGATCGGACAAAATAAATCGTATTCAGACGCCAACAAACAGGCACAGAAAGAGCTGCTTACCGCATTTGGCCTCCAGCGGTTTCTGGATGTAGATGTTTCTCAATATTCTATAACAACCGGTTCGGACGAGGCCGGGGCACTCCTTGCAATTTCTTCCTTATTATTGGTGGACAGGTCCGAAGCCGTTCTAACCGAATACCTGGCTAAGCTTAGCGAAGAGTTCGGGCAGGAAGGTAAATTCTCTGAAACATCCCTGCAACAAATTAAAAAGGACCGCAACAAATTAAACAGCAAGTTGCCATCTATCGCAAGCAATGTTGTTTCAAGATACAACAGTTTGGGCCAAACGGTATCGGTTAAAGATCTGGCCTATTTCTTTGACTGGAACGACGACGGTATCGCAGGTAACGAGATTGCCGGAAACGATACCCCCGTAACGCTGGAGACACCCCGGATAACCGTACCCAAAGAAGGGGGCGAGTATTCCATTAAAATAAACACGAGCATTCCACTCACCCTCACTCCCACGGAATCAAACACCGACCATATAACAGCCAATGATCTGTTTGACAAATTGTACGAAACGCCCGGCCTGTCATCCATGAAGGTTGAAAAAGCGCTTGAAAATAATGTATTGAAAGTAAACATAAAGCCGTCGGCCTCCAGAAGAAACGTAACCGACTCCGTTGCAATTTATGACTTCCGCGACCAGAAAGTCGCCATTCTTACAATAAGTCAGGAAGGAGATCCCAGTGCCCCACTTCCTAAACTAGGCCAGGCTGGTGTGCAGGCTTTTAATGCGTATGCCTCGTCTTTGTCGGAAGCCCTAACAAGCTCCAACACCCTGGAAGCGAAATACTCCGGAGTTGCGACCGATTGGGAATTCCGGGCACCGCTGTCTTCATCCAACGGAAATATAAACGATATTTTTTCTAAATATTATCGGGCTATCAATCGTAATCTTATCGTACTTGAAGCAGATGCAACAAGAGAATCGGCTTATCCCGACTTTTTAAATACCTTCAATGCAATCTGTTACTACAATATGGTTGTGTATTGGGGAGGCGTTCCGTACCTAAGAACGGTACCAGATTTAAATAGTTTATATTTACCTCGTTCTTCGGAAAAAGATATTTTCCATGCCCTTACTTCAAATTTAGAAACAGCCATTAGCAAATCAGACGAAAAAAAGAACCAGTTTGCCACTTCCGATTTAAATGATCTTCTTTTTGTCTCAAAGGATGTTGCCCGGATAATTCTTGCCAATATTCATATGTACCAGGGAGACTATACCAAAGCAAAATCACTATTGGCGAAGGTTGTTTCAAACAACTTTTATCAGCTTGAAAGCACAACAAGTTATACCCCAACCAGCAAAGAGTTGATATTGGGACTATTCAATACCCCCATTTTAACCTATACGGATGTACTACTCTCGTTGGCCGAATGTGAAGCGCATCTGGGGAATGAAGCCGCAGCCCTCAACTACCTTAAGATGGTAACCCGGGCAAAGGGAATAGCCGAAACTTCGGGTGTAATTACAGGAATTAAAGAGGCCCGTAAAATAGCGTTGACAGACCAGATCGGATACTTTGCCTTTTTAAAACGGAACGGTTTGGCAAAGTCGGAATTGAAGCTCGAAGACTATCAACTACTATTCCCAATCCCACAAAGAGAAATAGATATAAATCCGGGCATGACGCAAAACCCGGGATATTAATCATAAAAATACGATTTACTTAACAAGAGACAATTTTAAACATATATATTTATTTATTTCTATTATTATAAACATATATGTATATATTTGCACCAATATTTAAACATATATATTTATGATAAATAGAGCTAATAAACTATATCTAGAGCAGATTGATCGAAAAATCGAGGCTTTTAGTGGAGTACTTCCTGATAGTAAACCTATGGGGGGCTGGATTGAAGCCGTTCGAAAAGCAATTGGGATGAATATGCGTCAACTAGCTACCAAAATGAATAAAACTCCACAAGCAATCAAACAAATTCAGGAAAGAGAAAAAGCCGGTACTATAACTTTGAACAGTCTGGAAGAAACGGCCGCAGCAATGAATATGAGACTTGTTTATGCAATTGTCCCCATGGAAACATCCAGCTTATCAGAGCTAATACAACAACAAGCCGAAAAAATGGCAAAGGAAATTGTCATACGAGCAAATAAAACGATGTCATTAGAAGATCAAAAGATAAGTGAAAAGAGAATTAAAAATTCTATTAAAGAAATATCTGCGGAGCTTGCAGAGAATCCCGAGAAATTATGGGAATAAATTTAAGTTACATTGAAGGGCAAACTCCTATAGATGAAGACGAAAAATCAGGATTAAAAATAAAAACCATCACAACAAGAAATGAACTTGATGAATGGGAACAATTAAATATTGAAGACGCAATAAAATGGTCTATAAAAATTAAGAAAACTGCTGAAGATTTAATCACTGCAGATTTTGTTAGAGATCTGCATACACGAATGTATGGGAGAGTCTGGAAATGGGCAGGACAATTCAGAAACACTAATAAAAATATCGGAGTAGATAAGTACCAAATCGGAATTGAACTAAAAATGCTTTGCGACGATTTTCTGTACTGGCATATCAATAACACCTTTACCCCCCACGAAAGAGTAATTCGGTTTAAACATAGAATTGTTTCAATTCACTGCTTTCCGAATGGTAACGGCAGGCATTCACGTCTTATTGCAGACATTCTTATTAGCAAATTATACGGAGAGCCCGTTTTCAAATGGGGAGGATCACAAAATCTATCCTCCGAATCCGAAATACGAAAAACCTATTTACGCGCTCTTCGGGAAGCAGACAAAGGCAACTTCGCCCCTTTAATTGAATTTGCAATCTAAAATACGAACAGTATTTTAACACATATACTTATTTGATATATAATAATGGAAAGAGTTAATAAGCCTTGCCCATGTCGGCAAGGCTTTCTTTTTTGGTATAGAAGAGAAAGACAGGTCTCCCGCTTGCTTCTGCTTACAAATTAATAGCAGAACTAGAAAAGAACGAAATTCTGAAAGAAATAACCGGAGCTAAAAGAGGTCACAATTACATATTAAGCAAGTACGTAAATATTTTCAAATAAAGCAATGTTGGGTGATAAGTTGGGTGATAAGTTGGGTGATAAACTAACAGAAAACCAAAAATTAATAGTGACCGAATTAAGGATGAATCATTCGATAAGTTTAGCTCAATTGAGTAAAAAAATAGGTTTACCTGGAATTTGAGCTAAAAAACGACCACTCCATGAGCTTAAAGAGAAAAAATATCCGAACCACTCCTACAACTATTACGCCCATTTTAACCTACACAGATGTCTTACTAACAAACCCAAGGAGTCAAAACAGATTAGTCTCAGAACAAAAAAAACAAAACAAAAGTTAATATTTGAAATAAAACAGTATATTTGGCGCATGGACACATTCGCTACCGAAAAAGACAGATACAAAGAGGTCTATTTATCAACTGGAGACGCCTTACTGAATTTTGCAAGAAAATTCGTCCCCGAGTTTTATGCAGAAGACATTGTTCACGACGTTTACCTTCGGTTCTGGGACAAACAAATCTACAAATTACCCAACGAAGAATTAAGGAGCCTCCTTTATACTGCAGTACGCAACGCCTGCATCGATCATCTGCGCAAATTGCAGACCGAACAGGAATTTATTGATCAGCATGCCGTCCAATTAACACTGGAAGAGATCTGTTTATACGAATCGTCCGAAGAAAAGATCATGAAGCAAGACCTCTTTCATCAATTTCTCAAACAATCCGAGGCATTGCCCGAACGTACCCGCCAGGTCTTTAAATTAAGCTATGTAGATGGCTTACGCAACAACGAAATAGCTGAACAGCTCGGCTTGTCGGTCCACGCCGTCGAAAACCAACTCTACCGTGCCCTCCTCTATCTTCGTAAACATTGCGCCCGGTATTTATACATTTTTTTATGCTGAATTAAAAAAAATATTAAAAATCGGTGGGAGAAAATTCCTTGTGGTACGTTGTATTAGTAAAGGGATTAAACAAGCAATCTAAACAAGCATGGAATTTAAACAGACAGACGCCGATACACGCATCATACGCTACCTTCAGAAAAACCTTTCGGAGGAGGAAAAAATTCAGTTCTACCATTGGGTAGAATCAGATCCGGCCAACAAAAAGCGTTACTTCGATACCAAAGCACTGTACGACAACTGGGTACAGGCCCGCAATCCGATATCGGTCGATGCCAGCTGGGAGAGGCTGCTCGGCAAACGGATGGCTAGCAAGCAGACAACAGGCAAAAGGAGCAGAAAGCTCTGGCTTAAAGTCGCCTCCTATGCTGCCGTAAGTCTGGTGGCCGTAGCGCTCACCGCACTATGGTTCATGGAACAGCCGGCTCCTGCATCCATGGCAGCACAGTATGTAGGCGGAAACGGTATTGAAGCGGATATTGTAATCCTGCCGGACGGCACCGAAATCAGTCTCGGTACGAAATCCACCTTCTGGTACGAAACCGATTACGGAAAAACCCAACGCATCGTACACCTGCGGGGCGAAGCCTATTTCAATGTGGCCAAAGAAAAAGACAAGCCCTTTATTGTAAAGGTAGACGGGCAGCAGATCGAGGCACTCGGAACAAAATTCAACGTTATGGCCTACCCGGCCGACACGGTTACCGTCACCACTCTCTTGGAAGGGTCGGTACGGCTCTTTATGGAACAAGGCGGGCAGATTAGTATCCTCAAACCCAATCAGCAACACATTTACAACAAGAACAAACAACGTGTACTGGTTAAAGACGTAGATGCCTCTCAGTATACTGCGTGGACAACAGGCTACTACTATTTCCCCGAACAAACAATGGAATCCATGCTTGGCAGGCTTGCCAACCTGTACGGGGTGACATTCGATGTACAGACCGCATCGCTCAACCAGCGTAAATTTACCGGTACACTCTACCGCGGGCAACGCATCGAAGACATTATGGAAATAATCAGTCTCTCTATACCGATCAGGTACAAAGTAAACGATCATCACATAACCATCATTAAAAAGTAAAATATCCTAATCTAAATTTATTCCCAACATGAATACAAGTTAACCTAAAAAAAAGGGAAGAGAAGATCCCGCCAGATCCTCCCTTCCCGGTTCCGTCAATTAAACATCTGTTATCACAGTAAAAACGTTTAATCTTAAAAACATACAAAAATATGAATAAAAAATCTATAGTTACTTTACCTGCACTTAAAAGAGCTATAAAAGTCATGAAAATAACCGTATTCCTACTATGTGTATGTCTTTCGCAAGCCATCGCATCAAGTTATGCTCAAACCACCTCGTTATCTGTTTCGGCAAAGAACGAATCACTCGAGTCCATACTGAAGAAAATCGAAAAACAGTCCGATTTTCTGTTCTTCTACAATCTGGAAGAAGTAAACAACCGTGTTAAAATAAGTCTGAGTAAAAAAGACTGCAGCATCAAAGAAATTATGGATGCACTATCAGCCAGCACGGGAATTACCTATACAATTAAAGACAGGCACATCGTGCTGGCCTCTCCCCTGAACGAAACAGCCGGAACACAACAAAACACACGAAAGCTAAAAGGTAAAATCACCGATACACGGGGCGAAGCCATCATCGGGGCCAACGTAATATTGAAAGGGACCAACACCGGAACCATAACCGACTTTGATGGGAACTTCACCCTCGATGTACCGCAGGGAGCCACCCTGCTGGTAAGCTACATCGGTTACCTGAGTCAGGAAGTAGGCACAGCCAACAAAGACATGATCGAAATCAAACTTCGCGAAGACACGCAGAAGCTCGAAGAGGTTGTGGTGGTTGGATACGGTACCCAGCGCAAGGCCAATCTAACGGGAGCCGTGGCACAAGTAAGCGGCGACGTATTGGAGAGCCGCCCCATCGCCAACCTCAGTCAGGGCTTACAAGGCGTAGTGCCCAACCTCAACGTAAGTGTAAATTCGGGCGCACCCGGACAATCCAGCAGTTTCAACATCCGCGGAACCACCTCTCTGAACGGCGGCGGTCCCCTTGTGCTGGTAAACAACGTACAAATGGATCCGGACCTGATCAATCCCGAAGACATCGCCTCCATTTCAGTTCTGAAGGATGCCGCATCGGCAGCCATCTACGGAGCAAGAGCGGCGTACGGTGTGATCCTTATCACCACTAAAAACGGAACCAAAGAGCAGAAGCCTCAGATATCGCTCTCTACCAACGGATATTGGCAGTCGCCGGCAAAAACCATCGAAACCATCAATTCCATGGAGTATCTGAATATGATCGACCTTGCCTATCAGAACGGCGGAGGAAGCGGACATTACTATAATCCTGTTATTTATGAATATGCCGAAAAGTACTTCAACGATCCGGCAAACAACAGTCCCGTTTATTACGACCCCTCCATCGACCCCAACAAATACCAATACGTTGGCAATACAAACTGGTGGGACGAGATTTATAAAAACTCCAGCTTCTCGCAGCAGTACAACCTGGCTGTAAACGGCGGCAGCGAAAACTCCACCTACTATGCATCGCTGGGCTATAACAACATCGGGGGTATCCTGAAACATGGCGACGACAAGTACCAGCGTTTCAATGCCAACCTCAACCTGTCGTCTGATATCACCAAGTGGCTTAATTTTTCGGGAAAGGTGATGTACAACTATACCAAGGAGCAGCACCCGGCAGGAGGAACCTCGGCGGCAAACTCAACAGCCTATGCCGGAGTGAGCGCCTATAGCGGATACCTCAAGAACGACCTTAGTCCGCTTATGCCTGTACGCCACCCCGACGGCAACTATGCCGGACAAGGTAGTTATACCAACCCCGCAGCCATCCAGGCACAGGGAGGAAACACCTACGGAAAGAAAAACGACCTGTGGCTTACCGGAGCCCTGCGGGTTACGCCTTTCGACGGACTCACACTGAATGCCGACTATACCTTCAATTCCTACGGACAGGGCATCAAAACCCATGTACGCAGATTCTACGACTATACAGCCGTAGCCGGCACCGAAGGGTACTATCCGTGGACCAACCCCAACAGTGTGGTGATGAGCGACGACGAAGATTACTATACCTCGTTCAACGCCTTTGCCGAATATGCAAAGACAATCCGCGAAGATCACTCGTTCAAGATCATGGGAGGTTACAACCAGGAATACAAGCACAACAAATACTTCTATGCCGGACGCAAAGGATTGATAGACAACGACAATCCCGCACTCAACCTGGCGGTTGGCGACCGGTTGATGAATGCCAGTGAAACCCATTGGTCTGTAAACGGTTTCTTTATGCGCCTGAATTACGACTATAAGCATAAATACTTGCTGGAAGTCAACGGAAGATACGACGGCTCGTCCAAATTCCCTAAAAACGACCGTTACGCATTCTTCCCCTCCCTGTCGGCTGCCTGGAGAATATCCGAAGAGGGATTCTGGGAACCACTCAAATCGGGATGGAACGACCTCAAGATCAGAGCCTCTTACGGATCGTTGGGTAACCAGGCCGTCGGATCCAATTTCCCCTACCTGCCTACCTACTCCATCAACACAGCCATGGGCTATATCCTGAACGGCGAAACACCGGTAGCCGTAGGATCATCCGGGTTGGTAAGCCCCTCGTTTACCTGGGAGACTGTCAATCAGGTAGACCTCGGATTCGACGCCTTGTTCCTAAACAGCCGTCTGGCTGCCTCGTTCGACTGGTATACGCGCGAAACCAAGGATATGCTTACTGCCGGTCAGGCGCTTCCCGCCACCCTGGGAGCCAATGTGCCCACCGAAAATGCCGCCGATCTTAAAACCTACGGATTCGAGGTATCCATCGGATGGACCGATCAGCTTTCCAACGGATTCAAATATTGGGCAAAAGGGGTACTTTCCGATTACCAGTCCGAAATCACCCGCTTTACAAACCCCACCGGATCCATCGGTCAATACTATGTGGGCAGAAAAATCGGAGAAATCTGGGGATACCGTTCCAACGGACTGTTTCAGTCGGACGAAGAGGTGGCCTCCAGTCCCAAGCAAACCAAATTATGGGGAGGAAGCTGGGGAGCAGGCGATGTTAAATACGTCGATCTCAACAACAACGGCGAAATCGAATGGGGAACCAACACCCTCGACAATCCCGGCGACAAAACCATTATCGGAAACAGCACACCCCGGTATAGCTTCGGTATAACCGCCGGATTCGAATACAAGGGCTTCGACTTCGAAATGTTCTGGCAGGGAATCGGTAAACGAGACTATATGGTAGGAGGTGTACACTTCTGGGGATTCACCAGCCAGTGGGACACCCCGCTTAAAGAGTCGCTCGACTACTGGACACCTCAAAATACAGGCGCCTATTTCCCCCGTCCCAACTGGAACAACGGAGGTAACCGTCAGACCACAGACCGTTATATGCAAGATGCCTCCTATGCCCGCTTAAAGAATGTAACCCTGGGTTATACATTCCCAAAAGTATGGATGAACCAGGTAGGTATCAGCAAATTACGAATCTACGTTTCGGGTGAGAATCTCTTTACCATCACCGATATGATCGACTCTTTCGATCCTGAAACATTGAGTAATATGACCTATCCCATCAACAAGAAACTGGCAGTAGGACTGAATCTAACGTTTTAACACTAAAATTTTACACGTATGAAACTAAAAAATATCATATTATCCGGTCTATTTGTAAGCGTACTGATCTCGTGCGAAGGAGTAACCGATATATCTCCCAAAGACTCACTCACCGATGCCTCCTATTGGTCTAAAGTAGAGGATCTGAAGCTGTATGCCAACAATCTCTACACCAACCTTTCGGCTCCGGGAATTGACAAAGACAATGTAAGCGACAACTGCATCACTACCAATTACAGTTCGTATCTGTTTAACGAAACTACCATCCCGTCCACCGCCAGCGAAGCCGGATGGACCTGGGGTAACATCCGCAATTGTAATTTCTTCCTCACGCGCTACCAAAAGGTGCAGGCGGCTCCTTCGGAGGTAAACCCCTACGTTGCGGAAGTCCGTTTTTTCAGAGCGCTCGATTATTTCGGTAAAATCAAGCAGTTCGGAGATGTACCCTGGTACGATAAAGACCTTCAGACAGCCGATACCGACGAGCTTTATAAACCCCGCGACACGCGCGATTTCGTATTGGGCAAAATCATCGAAGACCTCGAATTTGCCATCCAGTGGTTACCCGATGCCGACAAGGCAGAAAAGGGACGCCTCAATAAAGATGCCGCCCGCACCCAGCTGGCACGGGTATGTTTACATGAAGGAACCTACAAAAAATACCATGCACTTACCGGCACCCCGTCGGCAAACGAGCTGATAAAAAAAGCGGCAGACAATGCCCTGGCTGTTATGCAGACCGGTAAATACGAAATCGTAAAAGGATCCGATGCCGGAAGCGGCCAACTGCCTTTCGAAGGATACCCGCTCTACTACTCCAACCAGTTCGTGCAGGAAGACCTTACATCCAATAAAGAATGTATTCTTCCACGCATCTACAAAGAGGGATTGCTATATCACCAGACGGGCAGACAGGCAGGCAGCAGCGGTACAGGTCTATCCAAAGACTTCATCGAATCATTCCTTTGCAAGGACGGCAACCCCATTGCTGTAAGTCCCCTTTACCAGGGAGACAACACCCTGGACAAAGAGATCACGAACCGCGACCCGCGCCTGTATCAGGTTGTGGATAACCTGCACAAACCCTACCTGGTGATGAACGGCGTACGTCAGACCAACCCCTATGCCAATGTAGACGGATCCGGAGCAGTAACAGGATACCCCTGTGTAAAATTCAAGTCACCGCTTCAGTCACAGTGGGAAGCCAATAAAACTACCTACGACTGGTTTGTATACCGCTATGCCGAAGTGCTGCTTATCTATGCCGAAGCAAAGGCCGAACTGAACGAATGCACCCAACAGGTACTCGACCAGACCATCAATCTGTTGAGAGACCGTGTGGGCATGCCCCATCTCACCACCTCGCCGGTAGCCGATCCGCAGGCAGTAGACTATGGCTATACCATTACTCCGTTGCTTTACGAGATCCGTCGCGAAAGAAGAATCGAACTTATCACCGAAGGCTTCAGACTAGACGATATCAAACGCTGGAAAGCCGGCAAACTGTTCGAGAATCCTAAAACATTCCTCGGTATAGTAGTCACCAACGAAGTAACCGCCAACTACCCTGCAGGCGTGTTTGGCGGAGCATCCGGCAGACCGGTTATCGAATACCAGGGCAAGAGCTACTTACGCCCCTATCCGGGCAAAAGCCTCAGCGATGCAGGCCGTAAGTGGACCGCCACAGACAAACGCTATCTGAGTCCGCTTCCAACAGACGAAATCACACTCAACCCCAAGCTAAAACAAAATCCGGGTTGGTAATAAACAAAAAAGGCTGTCTCATTACGAGACAGCCTTTTTTAAAATAATAAAAAACAATTAATTCAGAAAACTCAGTACCTTTACATTTTCATCAAATATAAATTCAGGAGGCCTGCCCGGATCAGAACAACCAGTTATGACAATAGAAACAAAGTATTTTGAGCACAGGGATAAATCCGGAATAGAAGCCTTATGTTTGTAACCGATAACCCAATCATACCACTTATGAAAGAAAACTTACGAAACTTCCTTAAACATGCCGAGCGCATCGTGTTGGATCTGGCGGAGGTACACATCCCCTCACGCATCCAGCAATCCACCTCCTCCCTTTCTGTGTATATACACACCGCCGTTATGAGCTACAGCATACGCATCTCCGATCATTGCAGTCGTAAGTCGGCCGCCAAATATAATTTCCACTCCGATTCCAACTGCACCAGCACCTTCTCCAATGGCAAATACATCTACGACCTGTCCGAAGAGGCCTATACCCAATTTTTAGAAGATTTTAAAACCAACGAAATCATCCCCGATCAGCGGATGCTATCATGCCTCAAGGCAGCCGATACCATCAAGAAAAAAGCATTTGTAAAACAAAAACTTACCGGATTTTACTTTACAAGCATCCCCAGCAAAAAAATCCCTGTCGAGACAATCCGGAAGGAACTGTCCAAAATAAGATACTACAAATTGATGGATAAAGAAGCCCTCCACAACCTATGCGCCCATTTAACGACCGAAAAAACACCCTACGGATCGCAACAATCCAAGGTAAAGATTGAAAATAAAATAAAAAATAAAGACGAAAACCCCGAACACTACACCATCACATTCGAATATACCAAATTATAATGAAAAGAAGATAGGTCCGAAGCCCGTAAAATAGCGCTGACAGACCAGATCGGATACTTTGCCTTTTTAAAACGGAACGGTTTGGCAAAGTCGGAATTGAAAATAGATTGAAATCCGGGAATAACACAAAACCCGGGATATTAATCATAAGATACAAACAAACACAAACAGCATTTTAACACATATATTCATTTGATATATAATAATGGAAAGAGTTAATAAGCCTTGCCCACGTCGGCAGGGCTTTCTTTTTTGGTATAGAAGAGAAAGACTGGTCTCACATACGCTTCTGCTTACAAATTAATAGAAGAACTAGAAAAGAACGAAATTCAGAAAGAAATAACCGGAGCTAAGAGAGGTCGCAATTACATATTAAGCGAGTAGATAAATAAAAGGCCTTATTCGTATGGCAATAAGAAAAGGCTCATGTGGCATTTTGAAAATAACATTCGGATTGCCTGTATCCTTACCACAGAAAAACAAACCAAAGAATTTGAAGTCAGCAAACACACAACAGAATACCTAATTATCAACTAATTAACCGAGAACGGTTTCGAGAACGGTTTCGAGAACGTTCTCGGTTTTTTAGTTGAAAAATAGTTGGTTTTATAAAAAAAGTTGTATTTTCTTTGACCGCAAATTATAAGTAGTAATCTAAAATCTAATTGTAAATGAAACGGAAAAAAACAAATTGGATGAGGTTGTTTTTACTAAACATACTTTTATCCATATCCCTGTTCCCAGGGATGTCATTCTCCCAAACATCAAGTCAAAGAACAGGTGTAGTCACAGACGCAACCACCAAGGAATCTCTTCCGGGTGTAAGTATTATGGTAAAAGGTACCCAACGGGGAACAACCACCAATCTGGATGGAGAATTTATCCTGCCCGCAAGTGAGAACGAAACCCTGGTTTTTACTTATATCGGATATAAGGAGAAAGAAATTACAGTGAGAGGACAGCAAAAGTTAGTTGTTCAGCTTGAGCAAAGCACTCAAAACTTGGGTGAAGTCGTTGTAACGGCATTGGGTATAGAAAGAAACACACGCACACTTCCCTACGCCACACAACAATTAGCTGGAGGTGATCTGAATGAAATCAGAGACAACAGTTCTAATTTATTAAGCAGTTTATCCGGGAAAGTATCCGGTGCAGTAATTACAACCGCAGCCACAGGTCCCGGAGCAGCAGCCCGTGTAATTTTAAGAGGGAACAGATCGATAAGCGGAAATAACACCGCCTTGATTGTGGTCGACGGAGTCCCCTACGATAATACCTCTTATAATCAGGCAACGGGTACCACCTCCAGCTATGGAGGTAGCGACGGAGCTGCCAATGTGAATCCCGACGATGTTGCCTCTATCAACGTATTGAAAGGTCCTTCTGCTGCAGCTCTATATGGGAGCAGAGCAGCCAACGGAGCAATTATTATCACAACAAAGAAAGGACGCGAGGGCAAATTTTCAATCGACTATAACGGAGGAGTCTCTATTGATCAGCCCAATCTGTTAATGAAGTTTCAAAACAATTACGGAAGAGGTAATGGAGGTGTATATTCTCCAACTGCAGGCGAAAGCTGGGGAGAAAAGGCTGAGACCTATCCCAATAATGTAAAAGATTTTTTTGAAACCGCTCCATCCTTTAATAATGCGGTCAGCACCTACGGCGGTACTAAGGAATTACAAGGATTTGCATCCTACACGAGTAACATTGTAAACGGAATTGTTCCCGGCAACAGAATGGACCGGAACACAGCCAATGTTAGGGTCAACACCAACTTCTTCCCGAAGCTTACAACAGATACCAAAATCACCTTCGTTAATCAGAAAATAAAAAACAGACCACGCTTGGGTGATGCCGGTACCCCTCTTGAAGCCTACATTATGCCACGGGATATGAAAGAAAGCGAGTTGAAGGAATTCGAAACAATCGATCCTACTAACGGACAACCCATCCGTAAATACTGGACAACCTCATCTATATACGACAACCCCTACTGGAGTACCGAGCGGACCTCTGTAAACGAGGAAAGAAATCGTGTAACCGCATTAGGTTCGGCAAAATATCAGCTAACCGATTGGCTTAGTGTTATGGGACGGATCAGCTACGACCGATACAATGACAAAACAGACGGTTCTTTTTACAGCGGAACTGTATCTCTGGGAGACGTAAAAGCCGGAGGTAAATACTATGAGACAAATACAAGTTACTGGGAAAGAAACCTGGAAGGTCTTATTTCGGGAAACAACACTCTTTCATCCAGTTTTAAAATAAACTACAATGTGGGAGCAAGCTCACTTAAAAGAGTTTTCAGCAGTGTTCAAAGCATGGCAAACGGACTAACTATACCGAATAAATTCAGTTTATCATCGGCCACCACCCCCGCATTCGAAAATGTGTTGGGTTACGAGAGACAACTCAATTCCATTTTCGGAAACTTACAAGTTGGGTTCAATGAATATTTGTATCTTGATCTGTCCGCAAGAAACGACTGGTCATCCACATTACCCGCGCCACACAGTTATTTTTATCCGTCGGCAGGAGTATCCGCTATTTTTTCAGAGTTTATTAATTTACCGGCATGGGTAAGTTTTGGTAAGATACGTACTACCTACACCGAAGTGGGTAACGATGCTGATCCTTATTTATTAAATCAGCGCTATAACTTTGCTTTGGGCGCAGGACAAGGTTTTATTTCCAGAGACGGAAACAAATCAATACCCAATCTAAAGCCCGAAAAAACCAGATCCTATGAACTGGGACTCGAACTTAAGTTTATTGAAAACAGGCTGGGTATCGACGCCACGTTATACAAGAGTAACACCATCAACCAGTTACTTTATGTAGGTCTGCCAATGGCCAGCGGATTCAATCGCCAATATATTAATGCCGGCGATATCGAAAATAAAGGATTGGAGGTAATGCTAACAGGTCGGATTATTCAATCGGATAAATTCAGCTGGTCAAGTTCAGTATCTTTCTCCACCAACAGCAACCACGTTATCGAACTGGCTCCCAATACAACCCAGGTTAACATTACCGACAATACAAAGTATGCAACTGTAATTGTTAAAGAAGGCGGTTCCTACGGAGACTTATACGGGTATAAGTGGAAGACCGATGCTAATTCAGGCAAATACATTGTAGATGCCAGAGGATTACCTGTTGTAGAGTCCAATCAGAAGCTTGGTAATTTCAACCCCGATTTCCAGTTGGGCTGGAACAATCAGCTGTCTTACAAAAACTTTAGTCTGGCATTCCAGATAGACGGACGTATCGGAGGCGAAATGGTTTCGGGAACAGATGCCTACCTTTCGTACTTCGGACTTACCGAAAGCAGCGAAAAATTCAGGGAAGGTGGACTTATATTAGATGCTGTAACAGCCGACGGAGCTGCCAATACCAAAGCGATAACCGCACAGCAACTGTGGACTACCGTATCTCAAAACGGACGCGATGCCTGGGGAGAGTTCTTTACCTATAGCATGACTAACTTCCGTTTACGTGAAGCTTCAGTTTCTTATAATTTCGACATTAAAAACAGCTTCGTAAAACAGGCACAGCTATCCTTACTCGGGCGTAACCTGTTCTTCTTCTACAGAGGAAAGGCGAAACTCAATATTCCCGGAATCGACGAAAGAACTATCCCGGTAGATCCTGAAGCAGCACTTGGGGCAGGCAATTACCAAGGGGTGGAATTAGGATTACCCCCTGCTGTAAGATCCTTTGGATTGAATGTAAAATTAACCTTTTAAATGAAAAGTCATGAATAAATATATAGTTATCCTTTCAGCTATTCTAAGCTTGTCCTCCTGTACAGGCAACTTCGAAGAAATGAATACAGATCCCAATAAACTAACGGAAGTGGGACAAAGAGAAATGCCCTTCATGTTTGCAAAAGCTCAGTCTTCGGCTTCAATGAACCGTAGTTTTTATCAGACGGTACAGAATCTGGGGGCCGACCTCTACGCGCAGTATTTTGCACTCACCAGTACCTCCTTTGCTACAGACAGATACGTTATGACCCGCGATTGGCAACGCAGATTCTGGTCGGTTGTTTATGTAGATACGGCACCACAGCTTAAGTCAATTCTCGAAAATGCCAATCCAAACTCAGGTGAAGAGGCTCTGGCCAATATCCTTTGGGTATATGCATTTCACAGGCTGACAGACCACTTCGGTCCCATTCCTTATTTTGGAGCTGCTGAAGCAAATAAAAGTATACCCTATAACAAGCAACAGGAGATTTATGATGATTTCTTCAAACGCCTCGATGCGGCTGTTAGTAACCTCAAAGCTCTTCCTGCCGGTACAACCGTATTCAAAGGATACGAACTTATGTACAATGGCGATGTATCCAAATGGATTAAATTTGCCAATACATTACGTTTACGTCTGGCTTTAAGAATATCTAAAGCAGATCCGGCAAGAGCCAAAACAGAGGCCGAATCTGCAGTAAAATCTGGCGTATTGACAGATAATTCAGAAAATGCCTTCTTAGATAAATCATCTGCTGGAAACGACACCAACGGATTATCGCAAGTCGCAGCCTGGAATGAGTTCGCTATGAGTTCCACCATTGCCTCTTATCTGAAAGGATACAACGACCCCAGACTATCGGTATATTTCCAACCGGATATCACATCCGGAAAATATAACAGTCTCCGTAACGGACTTTCGGCTACTGCTCTTGGAATTGCCAGAAACCGACCTGCACAAAATTCAAACATCGGAACATATTGGGTACTACCACAGGCCGACAAAACATTTGCACCGAATCTAACAGCTAAATTCCATGTAATGTGTTGTGCCGAAGCCTACTTCTTACGTGCCGAAGGTGCCCTTAACGGATGGGATATGGGAACCGAAACAGCTCAGCAACTTTATGAAAAAGGGATACAGGCCAGTTTAATCCAATGGGGCGCGAACTCGGAAACTGCAAATCAGTATATTCAGTCGGCCGCACTTCCCTCTGCACCGGACGATGCAAATAATTCGCCGGCTGTTGCCAGTACCCCTATCAAATGGGCTTCCAACGTAACTATACAAAGAGAACAGATCGGCACACAAAAATGGCTGGCATTATTCCCCAACGGAATGGAAGCATGGGCCGAATTCAGAAGAACCGGCTACCCCAAAATGTATCCTGTTGTTCAATCGGATAATCCCGATCTTCCGGGGGGTGCATTTATCAAAAGATTCCCCTATCCTCCAACGGAAGAAACAAACAATGCTACCGAGCTGGAAAAAGGCAGGGCATTACTCGGTGGAGCTGATAATACGGCAACCAGCGTTTGGTGGGATGTAGATTAATAACAATCTAAAAAACAAATATGCGATTTTACAATCTGATAGTATTAAGTTTCGTTTGCACAAGCATGGCTCAGTCCGTGCTTGGGCAAACAACTTTGCCTAAAGTATTCTCGGCAAACACACCCGATAAAACCGCTATCGGCATACGCGAACAGGCCAAAGCTGCCTCCCAAGCGATAACCAGGCTATACACAAACGAAAGCACAGTTACTAACAAAGACTCTATCCGGTCGTTTATTTTCGCGCAGGCAGGAGTAACGTATCACAAAGAGACCCCATTAAACCTAAAATCAACCAAAACCATTCAACTCGGATCATTCCGTATCGAAAATATCCGTTATCAGTCGCAACCGGGAGTATATGTTACCGCCTCACTCTATGTTCCGGAGGGTACAGGTCCCTTTCCGGCAGTAGTAAATATGCATGGGCATTGGCCGGGAGCCCGTCGTACGGAAATAGCCCAGACAACCGCCCAATTGCTGGCTCAAAACGGATATGTGTGTATCAATGTAGATGCCTGGGGAGCAGGTGAAAGATCTCCCAATCCACACATGCACGAATATCATGGATCCGGTCTTGGCGCCTCATTACTCCACGTCGGCAGCTCTTTACTGGGACAACAACTCACGGATAACATCCGGGCAGTCGACCTCCTGTGCAGTTTACCTTATGTGGACTCTTCCAACATAGGGGCCACCGGGGCCAGCGGTGGGGGGAATCAAACCATGTGGCTGGCTGCAGCAGACAACCGCATCAAGGCCATCGTTCCGGTAGTTAGCATCGGCACCTTCGAGTCCTATATAATGAATAGCAACTGTTTCTGCGAATTACTGCCATCCGGACTTTGTGGATTGGAAACCTGGACCGTTTTAGGGAGTATGGCTCCTCGTCCTCTTAAAATCCTTACGGCGATGAACGATGCCAATCCGGCTTTCACATCCGCTCAGATGCTTCGGTCTTTCAAAAAAACAAAACAAATATACGCATCCAATGGAGCGGCAAAACAAATTGAATACGAATTATTCAACAGCGGACACGGTTATTGGAATGAGATGCAGATCAGTATGCTTTCCTGGTTCAATCAAAACCTTAAGAACGGAAACCGTCCTAATTATACCGCAATAGATAAAATAACTATTTTGCCGGAAGACAGCCTGGCAACCTATATGGGTGTGCCCAGAGAAATAGAGGTGGCAACAACGGCACAGTTTTGCAGGGAAAAAGGACAGATGCTACGAAAAAAGATGTTTGACACAGCCAACTTCCCAGACGGGGTTAAACGTTCGGAACTGATCAATTTAACCGGCTTCATCCCCGATGCCGTTAAAAAAACACACCCAACCGGAACAGTAAACGGATGGAAAAAAATAATTATAGAAACTGAAGGCGGAAATTTAATTCCCCTGCTCATCAAACACCCATCAGGCGAAAATCGGACGTATAACCTGCTCTTTTATCCATCAGGGAAAGACAGTATACCCGATAACTTGCTTGCGAAGTATTCTGCCGGCAACGCAGGCGTTGTATTGGCCGATCTGTGGGGAACAGGCGAAAAGGAATCCGCCGAAGCCCGGCGAATAGATGGTTCTCTTCCACCCTTCCACACTCTGTCCAGATCGTTACTATGGCTCGGTAAGACCATCATGGGAAACTGGATCGAAGAGGTAGATGCCATACAACAGGTTATCAAAACAAACTATCAAGCCCGCCATATTACCTTGTGCGGATACAGAGAAACTGCAGTAGCCATCCTGTTACACGCAGCTATCACCAACGGTAAAGACCCGCTCATACTAGAGGAAGGTCCTATCAGTTATCTGTTTGATCAAGAGCCAAATGTAAATTTCTATAACATGTCGATCTATCTTCCGGGATTTCTGGTTTGGGGAGACATTTCATTGGCCGCCTCTCTTACCGAGGCTCCGATAACCGTTATTGACCCCCGCAGTATATCCGGACGAACCTTATCTAAGAAAGAACAGATCCTCTACGGGAAAGAATTCATGGATATGGGGAAAAAAGCCGGAAAAGCGAATCACATTAAATTTATTTATAACGAAATAAAAAAATAAAACTATGAGTATCAATCGTAGAAACTTTCTAAAACTTGCCGGACTGGCAGGTGCGGGATGGATCGGGAATACAGCTCCCATACAAGGTATCGAGCCCGGCAAGTCCTATCCGGACGGAAAACTTCCGCACATAAAAAAGGCGGCAGAAACAAAGCATCCGCATCGGTTTAACATGTCCGGATACTGCGCACCGGCCATAGACACCGTACGCATCGGTTTTATCGGAGTGGGTAACAGAGGATCTGCTGCAGTAGAAAGAATGAGCCAGATCGATCACGTAAACATCACCGCAATCTGCGATGTCCGTCCGGAAAAGGCGCAGGAGACCAAACAGCGAATTAAAAGCGATGGACACAAAGCCATACTCTATACCGACAGTGACCAGGCATGGATGCAAATGTGCCAACGCGATGATATAGACCTGGTCTACATCGCCACACACTGGAAATTACATGCCCCCATGGCTATCTATGCCATGGAACATGGAAAGCACGTAGCACTGGAAATTCCGGCGGCCACTACCGTAGAAGATTGCTGGAAACTGGTTGAAACATCCGAGAAAACGAGGAAACACTGTGTAATGCTTGAAAACTGTTGTTACGACTTTTTCGAATTGCTCACATTGAATATGGCCCGGCAGGGATACTTCGGAGACATTATTCATTGCGAAGGAGCCTATATCCATGACATATTCGAAGGTCTCTTTCAAGAAGAAAAAAGATATGATTTCTGGCGACTCAAAGAAAATTCCACCCGCAACGGCAACCTGTACCCTACCCATGGTATCGGTCCGGTCTGCCAGATCCTCAACATCAACCGCGGTAATAAGATGGAGTATCTCGTATCCATGTCATCCAACGATTTCATGCTTAACGAAAAGGCTAAAGAGGCAGCGGCATCCAATCCCTACTTCAAGCAGTATATAGACAAGCCCTTCAGAGGAAATATGAATACAAGTACCATCCGCAATCACAACGGAAGTACCATCCTGCTACAGCACGACGTAACATCGCCACGCCCCTATTCAAGAATTCATCTGGTAAGCGGCACCAAGGCATTTGCACAAAAGTACCCGTTACCCGGCAAAATAGCCTTCGGACACGATGGCTGGGTGAGCGACACCGTTATGCAAGAGCTGGAGCAGACCTACACGCCAGCCATAACCAGACAAATCGGCGATCTTGCCAAGCAGATTGGCGGTCACGGGGGAATGGACTTTATGATGGACTGGCGACTGATCGATTGCCTGCGTAACGGACTACCGATGGACATGGATGTGTATGATGCTGCCTCATGGAGCGCCATTTCGCCCCTTAGCGAATGGTCCGTTGCCAACCGGTCGGCCGCCATCGATATCCCCGATTTTACGGCAGGAAACTGGAAAAACAACCAACCCCACGATATCAGTCTTCAAAAAGGAGGCAATACCGGTGTAAGAATGAGATAACAAATACAAAACAATCAAGTATCATTTAATAAAAAAACTCGTGAATATTAAAGTAAGCAAAGACAAATTTGATCTGGGAAAAGAGGCCGGCAAGAAAGCCGCACAAATAATTCGCTATTCCCTTCAAACAAAAGGAGAAGCCAATATCATTCTCGCTACAGGAATGAGTCAGTTCGAAACACTGCAACAACTGATCGCAGAGGAAGGCATCGATTGGAGTAAAGTCAGGATGTTCCATCTCGACGAATACATCGGACTTCCGGAATCGTCTCCGGCAAGTTTCCGTAAGTACTTAAGAGAACGGTTTATCAACCGCCTGCCGGCACTCAGGGAGGTATACCTCATCAACGGCGAAGCAGAGAATCCGGAAGAAGAGTGCAAGCGGCTGGGCGATATAATCCGCCGCTATCCGATCGACCTGGCATTTGTAGGAATAGGCGAAAACGGACACCTGGCCTTTAACGATCCCCCTGCCGATTTTGATATAGAAAATCCCTATATTGTAGTCAATCTCGACACGGTATGCAGAACGCAACAGCTTGGTGAGGGATGGTTTAAGACCATAGACGACGTCCCCACACAGGCTATCAGTATGTCTATCAAGCAAATGTTGCTGTCTAAATATATTATTTGTGCCGTACCGGATCAGCGCAAAGCCCAAGCCGTAATGAACTGCCTTACCAAAGAGGTAAGCAACCTTCATCCGGCCAGTATATTGCAAATACACCCGGCCTGTTACTTTTACCTCGATTCGCAATCTGCATCGTTAATCAGTAACACTTCGGAAATAACAAATTTATAATAAACAACAGGAAATGAAAAAGAATACAGAAAAGTACAATGTTGAATCACTTACCAGTCGTCAAACTATCCTGTCCATTGGAATAATCGGGATGATGTTTTTCATATTTGGTTTTGTTTCGTGGGTGAATGCAATTCTGATTCCATTCTTCAGGATAGGATGCGAATTAAGCAATTTCCAATCCTATCTGGTTACATTTTCCTTTTACATCTCCTATTTTGTAATGTCCGTTCCGTCGGCCTGGATTCTTAAAACAACCGGATTTAAAAAAGGCATGATGATCGGCTTCTGGATTATGGCTGCAGGAGCATTCCTCTTTATTCCCGCAGCCATGTTCAGAACGTACGAAATATTTCTTACCGGCTTATTTACCCTGGGCACCGGACTTGCTATTTTGCAAACTGCGGCCAATCCCTACATAACCATTCTCGGCCCCCGCGAACGGGCGGCTCAACGAATCAGTATCATGGGAATATGCAATAAAGGCGCCGGAATTCTGGCGCCCCTTGCCTTTGCCGCAGCCATTTTAAGGCCTACAGACAGTGCCCTTTTCGAAGCAATTCCCCACATGGATACCGTAAGCCGTAGTGAAGCCTTAGATGAATTGGTTGCCAGGGTAATCCTGCCCTATGCTGTTGTGGGAGTAATCCTATTCCTCATCGGGCTGTTTATCCGGTATTCGCCCTTGCCTGAAATTGATACCGAGCACGAATCGGACGAATTATCCAAGGCCAATGCCGGAAAGCACTCCATATTCCAGTTTCCGCATCTGGTGTTGGGAGCTTTAGCCATCTTTCTGCATGTGGGAACGCAGGTTATCGCCATCGACACAATTATCGGATATGCCTCCTCCATGGGACTGAACCTGATTGAAGCGAAAACATTTCCGTCCTATACCTTAACAGCCTCCATTATCGGTTACCTGGCAGGTATATTTCTTATTCCCAAATTTATAAAGCAAACCAGAATGTTACAGTTCTGTACCCTTGCCGGTACCCTGTTCTCCCTGTTAATTTTATTTGCTTCCGGGCCCACTTTTCTACTCAATCACCACGTGGATATCTCCATTTGGTTTGTGGTTTGTCTGGGATTTCCCAACGCGCTGATCTGGGCCGGTATCTGGCCCCTGGCATTGGACGGACTGGGCAGATATACCAAACAAGGAGCCGGATTACTTATTATGGGGCTTTGCGGAAATGCATTATTACCACTCCTATACGGAGCAATGGCAGATATTACAGATGCCAGACAAGCCTATTGGGTTTTGTTACCCTGCTACCTTTACCTGGTATTTTATGCGCACAAAGGGTATAAAATACGGACTTGGACCTTAGCAACAAAAACAGATCAGATAAATGAAAGTGTATGAAAAAAACATCAGTTAGAATTATCAACGGGAAATTAATAACTCCCCACCAGATTCTGGAGCATAAAACACTGTGGATTGAAGAGGGAAAAATAGCCCGTATAACAGAAACCGTCTCCGATGCAGAAGCAGAGCAGACTATCGATGCCCGGGGCCACTATGTGGCGCCAGGCTTCATAGACATGCATGTGCACGGAGGCGGTGGTGCCGATTTTATGGATGGTACGGTTGAAGCATTTCTTAAAATAGCCGAAACCCATGCAAAACACGGCACCACTTCGCTTATGCCAACTACGCTTACCAGCGAGAAGGAAGAGCTCTATAAACTGTTTGACACCTACAAAGAGGCAGAAATTCTCAACACCCACGGAGCCGAATTTCTGGGGATCCATTTAGAAGGGCCCTATTTCTGTTATAACCAGCGGGGAGCACAGGATCCCAGATACTTGCGAAATCCGGATCCGGCGGAGTATAACGAAATTCTAAATAAATGCGATGCCATTAAACGATGGAGTGTGGCACCGGAGCTTCCGGGAGCCATCGAATTCGGACAGATATTGCGAAACCGGGGAATCATTGCGTCTATTGCGCACACCGAAGCTGTGTACGAAGAGGTTGTAACGGCATTCGAAAACGGATACAGCCTTGTTACCCATCTATATTCCGGGATGACCGGAGTAACCAGGCGGAATGCCTACCGGTATGCCGGAGTGGTGGAAAGTGCCTATCTGTTACCAAATATGGATGTGGAAATTATTGCCGACGGTGTTCATCTGCCCGCTCCGTTACTCCGGCTTATCTATCAGATTAAAGGAGCCGGACACATTGCCTTAACCACCGATGCCATGCGTGGAGCCGGAATGCCAGAAGGCCCCAGTATACTGGGAGGAAAAGCGAACGGACTACCGGTAATTATCGAAGACGGAGTAGCCAAACTGCCGGACCGCAGCTCTTTTGCCGGCAGTGTAGCCACGGGAGACAGGTTGGTGAGGACCATGATCAGTCAGGCAGGAGTATCCCTTCCCGAAGCCGTCCGCATGATTACCCATACACCGGCCCGCATACTCAGAATAGAAAACAGCAAGGGAACGATAGACATCGGCAAAGACGCCGACCTGGTTATTTTCGACAACGATATCAATATCTGTGAAACGATTATTAACGGAAAATTAATCTATCAACGATGAAGAGGCCCCCAAACAAGAGTCCCGGATAATCAGTCGGCCGGGCAAAACAATCTCCTTCGGAAGAAAATGTTTATTTGTAATGTGCTTGATAAGAAGGTTGCAACTCATTTTTCCGATTTCGAAGGCAGGCTCTTCCATCGTTGTCAACGCCGGATCGATAATAGTCGAAATCGGGTCGTTGGTAAAACCAACCACTCCAAACTCGCTACCAACTTTTATCTGCCGCTTTTTCAACGCCTGAATAGCCCCAACAGCCTTTCGGTCGTTTACAGCAAAAACAGCATCGGGAACCTCCTTCATGTTCAGCAGGATATTCATATCGGATTCACCGCATTGCTGCGAGAAACCCGAATAGATAATCCACTCTTTACGTACAGGTAAATCATATTTTTCGAGTGCAGATACATAGCCCTGCAATCGTCTCTGGGTAAAAGACAGGTGTTCGCTTCCCGCAATATGGGAAATTTTAGTATAGCCATGTAAGATAAGATGTTCTGTAGCCTGAAAAGCCCCCGAAAAATCATCTTGCAATACTTTGGATGCCACTATATCATCCGGCACCCTGTCGAAAAATACCAAAGGCACCCCCTCTTCTATCAATTCCTGAAAATGATTACTCATTACCGAATTGGAAGAGATTGAAACAAGCAGACCGTCGAGGCTCGTTACGGAAAGATTTTTAATCATACTAAGTTCCCTTTCGGAACTATCATTGGTTACCAGCAATATAATATTGTACCCGTTCGTATAAGCCTCCTCCTGGATACCGGAAATAACCGTCGAAAAGTAATAATTAGTAATGAAAGGAATAACGACACCAATATTTTTAGTATTGCCCGATGCCAAAGCAGCCGCGTTAAAATTGGGTTTATATTTTAACTGGTTGGCCAAGGCAAGCACCTTTTCCTTCGTTTCCGGATTTACATCGTAGGTATCCCTTAGTGCACGCGAAACTGTAGAAACGGATATTTGGAGAATCTCTGCGATATCTTTTATACGTAGGGGACGTTTTTTCATTAAAAATACATTAATTTTCGGTTCACGCTATAACTCTGTCTGTATGCAAATATAAGAATCATTTTACAAATAAATAAACATGAAAACGATAAACTCGACAACAACAAACAGAAAGCCATTGCCCATAACAATCCTCCAATTCGGCGAGGGCAATTTTTTACGGGGCTTTGCCGACTGGATGATCGACAAAATAAATTCGGACGGACTAACAGCGCACGGCGTTGCGGTTGTACAGCCCATCGAACAGGGTATCAGCGACTTGCTCAATCAACAAGATGGACTGTATCACGTTACCCTGCAAGGAATAAAAAACGGACAGCCGGTTAAAGAAAACCGCCTTATCAGTTGCATCCAGACCGCTCTTAATCCGTACAAGGAATACAACGCATACGAGAACCTGATACTCAGTCCGGATCTTAAACTAATTTTGTCCAATACCACCGAAGCCGGCATCAGGTACGACGACCAGGACGACCTGTCTGCTTGTCCGCCTAAAACCTTTCCGGCAAAAGTTACAGCCTTACTTTACAAACGGTTCAAAAAGTTCGGGGGGAACGCAAACAGTGGTTTATCTATAATCTGTTGCGAGCTGATAGAAGACAACGGATCTACCCTTCGCAGCTACGTTCTGGCACATGCAAAAAGAGAAAACCTCGGGGCGAGCTTTATTCAATGGGTTACAAACTGCTGTTATTTTTACGACACGCTGGTAGACCGAATCGTTCCCGGGTTTCCGTCGGATTCCATCCACGAAATTAAAGAGGAACTGGGTTACGACGATAATCTGGTAGTAAAGGGCGAATACTTCCATCTGTGGGCCATCGCCGGAGATCCGCAGATAAAGGAGCTGCTTCCGTTCCACCGGGCCGGACTAAACGTTGTGTTTACAGATAATATCCATCCCATCCGTACGCGAAAAGTACGTATATTGAACGGTTCACACACGGCCATGGCATCTCTGGCCTTACAACTGAACTGCCTGTCCGTACGCGAGGCAATCTCGCATCCGCTTATCCGCTCCTATATCCGTAAAATGGTTTTTGGCGAAATCATTCCTGTTATTCCGGAGAATCAAGAGCAATTGTGCGATTATGCGTCCCAGATACTGGAACGGTTCTACAATCCCTATATCAATCATTACCTGAAGGACATTGCCCTTAATTCCCTGTCAAAATGGGAAACACGCAACTATCCCACGGTAAAAGATTACTACGATAAATATAAGAAAATAGCTCCTCTCAGTGCCTTTTCACTTGCCTCGCTGCTGGTATTGTACAGCGGAAAAAGCCGTATCAGCTTTCAACCCAATGATGCGGCAGATGCCGTTCATTTTATCCGGAGTACATTCAATCCGGATACACCCGGGCTATGGATCAAAAACATCCTTGAAAACCGATCCGTCTGGAGCAACGATTTTACCTCCATACCAGGTTTTATCGAACAGGTGGGCACAGCTGCAGCAAACATCCTGACCCACGGTCCGGAACAAGAACTATACCGTATCATCGAATAAATAAAACAGACAGAAATGAATACATTCCTAAAAATACACGAAGCCGACAATGCATGGGTAGCCCTCCGGAATTTACCGGCCGGACACCTCATTCAAAGCGATAATTCGTCATTCACGCTAAAAGAAGATATCCCGGCCGGACATAAGTTTGCCTCCCAAGCCATTGCGAAGGGAAAAAACATCTACAAATACGGATACCCAATCGGACAGGCGCTTTCCGATATACAACCCGGTCAGCATATTCACTCCCATAACCTGGCAACCAACCTGAGCGACAACCTTACCTACAGGTATCAGAAGGAAGCAATCAATACGGACATATCCGAAAGCAATCTTACTGTAAACGGGTACCTCCGGTCCGACGGAAGGATGGGTATTCGCAACGAATTATGGATAATCCCTACTGTGGGGTGCGTAAACGGTATTGCGCAAACCATGATCGATCGTCTCAAAAAGGAGACAGACACTAACCATATAGACGATATACGGGTCTACACCCACAATTACGGATGCTCCCAACTGGGAGACGATTTGCTTAACACGCAAAAGGGACTGGCTGCACTGGCCAAACACCCCAACGCCGGAGGCGTGCTGGTGTTAAGTCTAGGTTGCGAAAATAACCAACAGGCCTCCTTTAAGAAAGTAATGCAGACCTGGGACGAATCGCGCGTTCGCTTTCTGATTGCCCAGGAGGTGGAAGACGAAATAGAGGTGGGACTTTCCCTCCTCAAAGAGCTGGTGCTGGAAATGAAAAAAGACCACCGCCAGCCTCTGCCCATTTCATTACTCAAAGTAGGACTCAAATGCGGAGGCAGCGACGGATTTTCCGGAATAACTGCCAACCCCCTGCAGGGAAGGTTTTCCGACTGGCTCATCGGGCAAGGGGGAACCACCATTCTGACTGAAGTACCCGAAATGTTCGGTGCAGAAACCATCTTAATGAACCGGGCCGAAAACACCGAAACATTCAACCGGGTGGTATCCCTCATAAATGATTTCAAAGACTACTTCCGGACAAACAACCAACCCATTTATGAAAACCCATCGCCGGGAAACAAAGCCGGAGGCATTACCACCCTGGAAGAAAAATCACTGGGGTGCACACAAAAAGGAGGCCGCTCCGCCGTAGTCGATGTACTCCAATACGCCCAACCGGCAACCAAAAAAGGACTCAACCTGCTCAACTCGCCTGGCAACGATCTGGTATCCTCTTCGGCACTGGCCTTTGCCGGTTGTCAGCTCATCCTGTTCTCCACCGGCAGAGGTACCCCGTTCGGCAGCTTTGTGCCCACCATAAAAATAGCAACCAACTCGGCATTATACAATCAGAAAAAAAACTGGCTCGACTTTAATGCCGGTATTTTATTGGAAGGAACTCCCATGGATACCCTGTTGCAGCAATTTACAGAAAAGGTACTGGCCGTAGCAGAAGGCTCCAAGTTAAAACACGAAATAAACGGATACAAAGAAATAGCCCTCTTTAAAACCGGAGTAACCTTGTAAAAGGAAATAGCCTAAGCCACTAAAAAGTGACTTAGGCTATTTCTAATAATTATGAAGCAACAATATAATATTTTAATACCCAATAAGTTTTTCAAAATATATAGCTAGGATTTAAAGATATTAAAGAAGCCCCCACCCTTTATATAATTTCAGGCAAGGTCCCGATTGCATACAGGGGGATATTCACCAACCATTCATCCTGTCTGAAAACAGACATAGAGGTACGTACTGAAGTATCCGGATACGTGGGACGATCTCATCATGTGCATGCTTTGAAAAATCCTGCTCATAAGCAGAAAGAATACGTTAATTTACAAATATTCGAACCACTACGGCAACCTAAAAATAAGTTTCTACTGCAAACCTGAATTGATTGATGAAAATCTGCTTAAAAGCGGAAATGTTATTCTGCTCATAAAACAAAAGCATTGCTTTTTTGTACTCCACCGAATCCACCGTACGAAAAGAAATCGGACAATACCTGTTGCCTATTAAAATAGCATTACTTACAATGCGGGCTACCCGCTTATTTCCATCGTAAAAGGCTTGTATATACGACAATAACACCAATACAAACAACGCTTTTTCAAAAACATTCGTACGGCTATTCACCAAATCACACATTTGCTGTAACGCTTCACGAATTTGATATTCATTATCAATGGGCCGGTAGTTGGTACCTGTAATACCCACTCTACGAATGCGTATGTTGCGGTCTACCCCTAATTCTTTAACCAAAATGCTATGTATATCTTCAATTCCTGATATAGTCAGCAGGTTCAGATAGTCTGGATTCTGGACAATAAAATCCAGTGCATCCTTATGATTCAGAAGCATGACTGCCTCCTCTTTCGTCTTTCCCGCTGCCGTCTGCTTATCCTTCAACAACCTCTCCGTTTCAAGTAACGAATATGTATTACCCTCAATCTGAGATGATTTCCAGCTAAGATCAATCCCCAGGCGTTCCATCTCCTTCTGATATTCGGTGGGAGTAAGTTGCGAGCTATTTTGAGTAAACTTCGCTTGCAAAGCATTCAATTCCTCTGTCTCTTCTTTTGTGAAAAGTGATACTTTGCTCAACACATCGGGTATCAACGCGAAATTATACCCCGACATAATATCACGCTCATCAATTTCCTTCCTGTAGTACGAATCTAAATCAACCGGATAAAACAAACTATAGGCAGGCGAAATTATATATCTGCTATTTTTTGCATTACCTTGCTGTACAATGTATTGCTTATCCAGCAAACCAGATAAACGGCGCTTCAGAGTCGCATAACTCATGCTGCCATTCAATCCCTCAAAAATCTCCTTTGAAGATAACGAAGGATGATCTTTTATAAAAGCCAAAATATCTCTGTCCTTCTCCATTTCCAATACAATTCACATTAAGCTCACAAATATACTATTTTTAAGCTCAATTATCCAGAATCTGAGCTAAAAAACGACCACTCCATGAGCTTAAAGAGAAAAAATATCCGAACCTCAATGGCAACTTAAAAATAAGGCCCTATTGCATACAGAGGGATAGTCACCAACCATTCTTCCTGTCTGAAATCGGACATAAAGGTACATACTGAAGTATCCGGGGCGTATCTCTGATAGTATGAAGGGATGCAGTCCATTTTGACGGGATGTATACTATTTTAAATAAAATAGGTATGAAAAAACATATTAAACAATATAAAAATTATATTTCAAACTGAAAATATTAATTATTTAATATAATAAACATAACATGCTGATACTTGTACCATTAAGTATAAAAATATATACACTACCCCATTTTAAAGGCCTTCTTAAATAATACGAAACTATTCCCGATAAACAGCGCCCTTCTGAATAACGATAAAATAAATCTGAGAATTATTTGTAAGTTAACAATCATTGGTTATATTTGCAACGAAATCGCTAATTCTTTATAACCTAAAGAGAGCGTACAACCAGTGAACACAACAGATATTAATTTAATTATGAAATGATTACACCTATTCAACAGACTACTTAAATAACCTTCTATTTCATTAATAGACGAAATCCCGTATCTCGAACGGATTCAAACCCATACCTGCTATCTCCCAAACAGAAAGCTCCAGGCATTGTTTTGTCTCCTCACAGCATACATAACCAATTGAATTTTTTTATCCAGTTATAACATTTAAATTTATTCAAATGAAAAAGTATTTTATTGCTTTCAGCCTTTTTGCTGCTCTATGCAGCTGTTCGACCGATGAAATCCCCGAACAACCAGCAAACGAACCCAAGGTGTACGAAGTATCTTTAGGCCTCGCAGGCGAGATAACCAGTATCACCGAATCACCTATAACCAAAGCGGCACCCAACGACCTTTACGGTATCCAGGTCTATTCAGCACCCGACAGTTCGGGAATGGAAAACTACAGCAACTATGCCTATGGAATTTACGACGACCTATCCTCCGCCAAAATCAAACTGCTGGAAGGGTATAAGTACAAATTTGAGTGTACCATGGTTGTAGATGGCAAAAACCGGATTTTGGGGTACAATAACGGAACTTATTTTGGCTACGCACATCCATTCTATGTTAACAACGTTGGACTTGGCGAAGTAAAAAATGCATTCATCTACTCTGTCTGGAATACAATTGGTAATATAAACCATGGATCAGCTGAACTAATTTATGCCGACAACACATCAAAATATTATTATAGACCTAACATCGATCGTTATATCGGTTCAACGTCCGGTTTTGTACCCACGGGAAGCAATTCGGTGTCCATCTTTATGAAACGTGCCATATTTGGGGTACGGTTCATTGCGGAAGGGTTGACCAGCGGAAAGCTCAAAATCGAAATGGAATCCGCTCCAGGCATGGAACTGACCCCAGAGAATCTTCAAAAAGAGGATATATTCACTTTTAATTATTTAGGAAGTATTTATTTAGACGACACCTATTCCGAAGATGTACAGGTTGCCATTAACTGGCAACAGAACGACAGCACTACGGTTCCATTGGCATCGCAGTATATCAAATTCAAACGGAACACCCGTACCACTATCAAGGTAAAAGTGGCCGATCTTGCCGATCAGAAAAGCGTAAGCCTCAATTTCGAAAACACACCGATTGCAGAAGGCGA